>PVBE012305411.1_pt1 | contig 37238 bp, 36 predicted proteins | sample 1631181 | NCBI WGS metagenome assembly PVBE01 (sample SAMN08397723, study PRJNA350692) | Marine metagenome, whole genome shotgun sequencing project. | isolation source: water | place: Pacific Ocean | collected 2012-04
CGATCCAGCCCGTCCCCTCACGGCAGGGCGTGCACTGACCGCAGGACTCGTGGTGGTAGAAGCGGAGCATGACCATCAGGGACCGGACCATGCAGGTCCCTTCCCCGATGACGATGACGCCGCCGCTGCCCAGCAGCGTGCCGTGCTCTTCGCAGGACTCGTAGTCCATGTTGATCTTGAGCGCGGTCTCGCCAGTGACGACGGGCACGGAGCTTCCGCCGATGATCAGCGCCTTGAGGCCGACCCCGTCGAGCATGCCGCCGCAGTTGTCCTCCAGGAACGTCTTGAAGGGGGTGCCGATCGGCACCTCGTAGACGCCCGGCCGCTTCACCGGTCCGCTGACCGAGAAGAGCTTGGTGCCGGTGGACTTGTCGCTGCCCCAGGCGCGGTAGGCCTGCCCGCCCTCGGCGGCGATGTAGGTCACCGCGGCGATGGACTCGACGTTGTTCACGATCGTCGGATAGCCGAAGGCGCCGTAGACGGCGGGGAACGGCGGCTTGATCCTCGGCTGCCCCTTCTTGCCCTCAAGGGACTCGATGAGGCCGGTCTCCTCACCGCAGATGTAGGCGCCGGCACCGCTGTGGAGCGTGACGTCGCAGTCGAAGCCGGAACCGTAGATATCCTTGCCGAGGTGGCCCCCCGCGTACGCTTCCTCGATGGCGGCGTGCACGCGCTTGAGGCTCGGGACGTACTCCCCGCGGCAGTAGATGTAGGCGGAGTTACTCCCCATCGCGTAGCAGCTGAGGACGATCCCCTCGAGCAGCACGTGAGGGTTCTCCTCCATGATCACGCGGTCCTTGAACGTGCCCGGCTCGGACTCGTCGGCGTTGACCGCGAGGATCACCGGATGCTCCGGATCCTTCGGCAGGAACGACCACTTGAGCCCGGTGGGGAAGCCGGCGCCGCCGCGTCCGCGGAGGCCGGAGTCCTTGACCTCCTGCAGCAGCTCGGCGGGCTGGTACTTGCCCCCCTTGAGCACCGCCTTGGCGGTCGCGTACCCGAAGCGGGACTCGTAGGAAGCCAGCGGCCACGACTCGGTGCCGCGCTCGAAGTTCAGGATGGTGCGGGAGCCATCGACGACGGGGTAACTCATTGGGCCATCCCCTGCGGCGTCCAGGCGTCCGTGACCGGCTGCCCCGCCGCCTCCTTGGGCCGCTCGGCGACCTCGTGGGTGACCGGCGTCTCGCCGTGGTGGGGCACGTGCACCGCACGCCCCGCCTCCAGACGGGCGCCGTCGCGCGGGAGCGCCCGGGAGGGACCGGAACCGCAGCCGAACGGCAGGTCCGCCGGGTTGGCCTCCTGGTCGGGCGTCGCCCGCAGCTTCTCCAGCAGGTCGTCGACGTCCTGGAGGCTGAGGTTCTCGTGGTAGTGGTCGTTGACCTGCATCATCGGAGCGGTGCCGCAGGAGCCCAGGCACTCGGCCCCGATGAGCGTGAACTCGCCGTCTTCGGTGGTCTCACCGCGCGCGATGCCGAGCTTCTTCTCGACGTGCTCGAGCACGATCTCGGCGCCCATGAGCGAGCAGCTCAGGTTGTGGCAGACCTGCAGGTGCCACCGGCCGATCGGCTGCTTGTTGTACATCGTGTAGAAGGTCGCGACCTCCTCCACCTGGATGGCCGGCACCGGAATCTGGGCCGCCACGAAGTGGACGACCTCGGGGCCGACCCAGCCGAACTCGCGCTGCGCCATGGACAGCACCGGCAGGATCAACGCCCGCTGGTGCTCCTTGGGGTAGCGGGTGCGAAGCCACTCGAGGCGCTCCTTCGCAGCCGCGGAGAACTCAAGGGTGCTCATCGGTCGCACTCCCCACCGATCATGTTGATCTGGCCGAAGATTGGGACGATGTCGGCCACCTGGGCTCCGAGGAGCTGCAGGTGGGCGCTGCCCATGTTGACGAAGGACGGGGGCCGGCAGCGGGCCTTGTAGGGCCGGCCGGTGCCGTCACTGACGATGTAGAAGCCGAGCTCGCCGTTGCCGCCTTCGACGGCGTGGTAGCACTCGCCCTGGGGGGGCCGCTGACCTTCCATGATCAGCTTGAAGTGGTTCATCAGCGCCTCGATGTTCGAGTAGACCTCGGACTTCGGGGGGAGGCTGACGCGGCTGTCGTCGACCTTGATCTCTTCGCCGTTGGTGGCCCGGATCAGCGGGTCCAACTGGCGGCAGATCTTCATCGACTCTTCCATCTCGCGCATGCGCACGAAGTAGCGGTCGTAGTTGTCGCCGTACTTGCCGATGGGGACGTCGAAGGAGACCTCCTCGTACAGCTCGTAGGGGGCGTACTTGCGGCAGTCTAGGCCGACGCCGGTGGAGCGCAGCATGGGGCCGGTGACGCCGTAGCTGATCGCGTCCTTCTGGGACACGACCCCGACGCCCCGCATCCGGTCGATGAAGATCCGGTTGTGGTCCACCAGGACGTGCACGTCGCGCAGCGTCTTGACGAGGTGCTCGGAGTTGATCTGCTCGCAGCGGTCGAGCCACTCGTCGGTGACGTCGCGGGCGAGGCCGCCGATGCGGGCGTAGGTCTGGGTCAGCCGCGCGCCGGTGACCCGGCAGATGTGCTCCCAGTACCAGTCGCGGACTTCGATCATCCACAGGAACGGGGTCAGCGCTCCGACCTCCATCAGCGCGGCGCCGATGCAGGTGAGGTGGTCCGTGATCCGGCTCACCTCGGACAGGTACATGCGGATGAGCTGGGTGCGGCGGGGCACCTCGACGCCGAACATCTTCTCGACGGTCTCGACCCACGCGAAGTTGTTGATCAGCGGCGAGCAGTAGTTCAGCCGGTCCGTGTACGGGATCGCCTGGTGGTACGTGTGCGCCTCGCACTCCTTCTCGAAGCCGCGGTGCAGGTAGCCGGGGATGACGTCGCAGCCGACGATGGTCTCACCGTCGAGCTCGACCACCATGCGGATGGTGCCGTGCATCGCGGGGTGGGACGGACCGACGTTCAGCACCGTGCGCGCGGACAGGTCGTAGTCCTCGCCCTCGGGGTAGATGCGCCGAAGTCGGATGTCGTGAGGCAGGTCGACGAATTCGCCACCCTGGCTGTAGGGCAGATCAAGGCTCATGCATGGGCTCCTGGTCGCCGGGATTCGGGTGGATGATCTTGTCTTCCTGCTCGCGGATTCCCGGGTAGCGCGCCTCGAAGAGGGGCCACGCCTGGAGCTTGTCGTAGTCCTTGCGCAGCGGCCAGCCGCGGAACTCGGGGTACAGGAGGATGCGGCGGAGGTCGTGGTGCCCCTCGAACTCGATGCCGTACATGTCGTACGTCTCGCGCTCCATCCAGTTGGCCGAGCCGTACAGCGCGCACAGCGACGGCACCGAGCTGTCCTCCTCCACCCGGCACTTGAGGCGCAGGCGGTAGTGGTGGCTGGTGCTGAAGAAGTGGTCGACCACCTCGAAGCGCGGCTCCTCCTGATCCCAGTCGACCGCGGTCGAGTCCATCAGGAGGTCGAAGTTCAGTTCGGGGGTCTCGAACAGGTACCGGGCGGCGTCCAGCCGATCGGCGGACGCCACGACGATCGTGTCGTCGCCGAACTGGGAGTGGTAGCTGAGGACTTTGTCCCCCAGCCCCTGCAGCACCGCGGCGAGCGCGGTGCTCAGTGAGTCGCTCATGCTTGGGTCCTCAGACGACGTGGTGACGCTGGTGCTGGATCTTCTCCTGAAGCTTCAGGAGGCCATCCAGGATCGTCTCGGGGCGGGGCGGGCAGCCGGGGATGTAGACGTCGACCGGGATGATCTTGTCGCAGCCGGCTACCGAGGTGTAGTTCTGATAGAAGCCGCCGCTGACGGCGCAGGCCCCGACCGCGACGACCCACTTGGGGTCGCACATCTGGTCGTAGACCGTCTTGAGCACGGGCGCCTGCTTGTGGACGATCGTGCCGACCACCATGAGCATGTCGCTCTGCCGGGGGCTGAAGCGCGGAAGCGCGGCGCCGAACCGGTCGGTGTCGTAGTGGTTCGCCGAGACGGCCATGAACTCCATGCCGCAGCAGGCGGTCACGAAGGGGTACTGGAAGAGGCTGAACTTGCGCGCCCAGCCGAGCACGGCGTCGAGCTTGGTCGTGTAGACCTGCGACTCGAGCCCCTGCTCCTTGATGAGCTCGTACCCGCTGGGCAGCTCCTCGGCAGGGCCGCCGCCGCGGGCGCGGCCGATGGGGATGACGGGATCTACTACCATTCGAGGGCTCCCTTGCGCCAGACGTAGGTCAGGCCCACGACCAGCGAGACGAGGAAGACGAGGAGCTCGACGAGGCCGAACAGCCCCAGCTCTCGGTACATGACGGCCCACGGGTAGAGCAGGACCGTCTCCAGGTCGAACATCACGAACAGCAGGGCCACCAGGTAGTACTTGACCGCGGTGCGGCGCCGGTTGTCCGTCTGCAGCATGGGCGAGCCGCACTCGAACGGCGTGTCCATCACCGGCGCGTGCCGGGGCTTGGGACCGAGCCAACTGTTCAGCAGCAGCATGACGGCCATAAAGCCAGAGGCGCCGATGACCACGAGAAGAACCGGAAGGTACTGGAGCGTCATTGCCGTTCCCGAGCCGCCAGATGGGTCTGCAGGCTCGGGCGCTATCTACCGGAGCGGAGCCGGCTTTTCAAGGACCAGGAGGCGGCTCCGACCGCCCCCGCGAGATCGCCCAATTCGGCGGCCCGAATCGGCAGCGCATCCCCCAGGCAGGCGCCGATGGATCGGCGCTTCAACTCGGTCTCGATCGGCGGTCCGATGCGTGCGAGCGCTCCGGAAATCCCTCCCCCGAGGACGATCGCCTCGGGGGCGAAGATGTTGACCAGGGCGGCCAGCCCGGTGGCGAGGTCGAGGCAGTAGCGCTCGATCGCGCGCGAGGCCCACAACCCCGGCTGGGGGCCGCCCGCATCCGCCTCGGCGGAAAAGACGTCGATCGCCTCGGTCGCAGGGCAGGGTCCCTCCCCTCCCTCTTCGCTCCAGGCATCGCCAGCGGTGACGACCAGCCCGGTGCTCCCGGCGTACATCTCCAGGCACCCCTTCTTGCCGCAGCCGCACTTGCGGCCGCCGGGGTACAGGGCGACGTGGCCGGCTTCGGCGCCGGCGCCCCGGGCCCCCCGCAGGAGGGTGCCGTTGACGAGGAAGGCGCTGCCGACGCCCGTGCCGAGGGTCAGCAGGATCACGTCGGCGCAGCCGCGCGCCGCGCCCGCGAGGGCTTCCCCCAGGAGGGCGCAGTTGGCGTCGTTCTCGACGGTGACGGGGGCGCCGAGCCGCTCGGTGAGGCGCGCTGCGACGGGCAGGTCTTCCCACCCGGGGAAGTTGGGCGAGTTGCGGAGGATGCCGGCGGTGTGATCGTGGAAGCCGGGCACCCCGATGCCGATGGGGGTGGAGGCGTCCGTCGAGGTGCGGAGCACGTCCACGACGTGGGCGATGAGGTCCTCGACCTCGTCGATCCCGCGGTCGCCCTCCTCGTCGATCCAGACCCGCTCGTCGGCGAGGATGTTGGCTTCAGCGTCGAGTACGACGCCGCGCACGCCGTGCCCGCCGAGGTCCAATCCGATTGCGACTCCGCTCATGGGGGCCGCGTATACAACACGCGCAGGCGGAGGGGGAGGCTCTGAGACGGAGAACACACGCGGGCGCCCGTGTGTTGAATCAGTACAGCTCCCGCCGCTTCGCCTCCGCATCCACCTGCGGCGGCTTCCCGTACGTCCCCGTCAGCTTCGTCATGCGCGCGTGCCACTTGCACCCCGCGGGCAGATCCCCGTGGGGAAGGTAGTGGACCGGGCATCGGCCGATCTCGACGACCTCCATTCCAGAGTCCCGCGCGTGAGCGACCGCCTCCTTGTGGCCGCACTGGAAGCTGAACCAGACCCGCTTGCAGCCCGCGGCGAGCGCGACGTCGACGGCTTCGCGCGCGCGCCGCGGCTTCGTCCAGATCACGGCGAGGTCATCGTGGTCCGACGGCAGGGTCTCGACGGTGTACAGCGGTTGCCCGCCGGCCTTGCCCCGGGACTCGGTCAGGCCCCCCAGATCGATGCAGTAGAACCGCTTGCCGCTCTGGTTGTAGGCGTGAAAGGACATCGCCGGGAAGGTGTCGCCGGTGCTGTCTCCGATGAGCACGAAGCCTTCGGAGGTGCGGATGATGTCTTCGAGGGGATGACTCATGGCGCGCAGACATACCACCACCGCCCTCCCGAGCGGGTCGGTGCTTGCAGGTACGATCGGGGCATGGCCCCACTCGCGTTGCTCGCCGCCGCCACCGTCCTGGCGATCTCCCCGCCCGCGGACCGCACGCTGGTTCCCCAGCTTCACGACGGCGTCGAGGTGATCGGTGGCGGAAGCGTCGAGCTTCACCGCGCTGGTTCCCCGAGTCGGGTGATCGGCGCCCCCGCCGACGTCGGCCCCGTCGCCCCCCGCACCGTGACGAACGCTGAGGCCGAGGAGGTCGCGCGCGAGGCTCGCCCGGGCTCCCGCGTCGTCCACAGCACGTCCCTGATCGCCCCCCTCGAGGACGGCTACGGCCCGATCGTGGCGGTCGACCTCGTGCTCGAAGACGGGCTCCCGGCCCGCCTCTGGATCGCCGCGGACGGGGAGCCGCGGGTACTGCGCCAGCTGGCCGTGATCGCCGAGGACGACCATGCCACGGGCACCGTGCAGGTCTACGACTCCAGCGAGCTGTACGGCGATCTCGTCATCCGCGACGTGGACGAACTCGAGGACGAGCACTGGCTGGCGTCGTTCGATCGGGTGGTCTTCGACCTGGCGCACGACGATCCGAACCTGATGCAGTACTCGGCCGACGACGAGTGGCACTGGACGCCGGATCAGTGGCAGTTCTCCATCGCGATGGGCTTCCACCACCTGCAGGCCCACGAGCGGTTCGTCACTGCGATGCTCGCCCCGGACTGGTTTCCCGAGATGGGCGACCCCGAGGTCGCGTTCGTCAACATCGACGCGGAGACGTTCTCGGACGACAGCTTCCAGTTTCGCGCCGGCCACGCCTACACCCGCGACGACTTCGGCAACTGGGAGCACAACTACCTCTTCGGCACCGGGGGCGGGGTCGCGCCGGGCGTGACCATGGCCAACTTCGCCCACGACGCCGAGGTCTGGGCGCACGAGCAGGGGCACGCGATCATCTCGGAGATGACGCCATTCGACGACACCGACCTGCGCGGGATCGACCAGCAGTTCGAGGCGATCCACGAGGGTCTGTCGGACTACACCGCCATCGCCTACACCGAAGAGCCGACCATCCTCGAGTTCATCGTCCAGGGGATCGACGACTTCCACCGGCCGGCCGACGTGGTGCGGGTCTGGCCCGGCGACTTCGAGGACGGTGGCGACCCCCACGAGAACGGCCGGATCATCAGTTCGATGGGGTGGAGCCTGCGCCAGCTCATCGGCCCCGACGCGGCCGACTTCCTGATGCACGCCGCCCCCTGGTACCTGGCCCCCTCCGCGGCCGACTTCGAGGCTTTCGCCGAAGGCATGGTCCTGGCCGACGAGGACGCCTTCGGGGTGACCTACGTGGTGCCCCTGATCGAGACCCTGCGGGCCCATGGAACGTGGCCCACGACCCAGGGCGCGGATCCCATCGCGACCGCGTCGCTGGTCGGGCGGGTCGCGGTGGGCGAGCCCGCCACGGTCGAAGCGGGTGCCGAAGAAGCCTGCTTCGCCGGCGCCGCGTGGGCCCTCGTGGAAGCGCCGCCGGGCTCAGAGATCACCGTCGAAGGCGACGCCCGATGGGGCTCCAGCCTGACGTTCTCGCCGGATGTCTGCGGTCCGTACGTCTTCGAAGTGCGGGTCGCCTCGACCGGCCGGCAGCTCAGCGCCCCGGTCGATGTCGAGGTCATCCCCTGCGGAACGGGCTGCTCCTGCGCCGCCGTCGAGCCGCCATCGGCCGGGGCCGCGACTCTGCTGCTGCTTCTGGGAGTCTCCCGTCGCCGACGTCGGCTGGCTGGCCGGGCCGCGTCCGTGTAGATCCTCCGCGTGCACCGCCTCGCTCTTGCTCTGCTGCTGCTCGTCGGCTGCGCCACCTCCCCTCCCCCCGTTCCGGCCCCCGACGCCACCGTCGCGGACGCCTACGTGCGCATGACGGGGGAGCTCCGCGCCGCGGCCGCCTTCTACGATCGCGAGGTCCGCAAGAACCACACGAAGGCGCGGGTGATGAGCGTGTTCGCTGGCGTCGCCGCCACGGGGGCGGGAGCGAGCATCGGGGTGCTCGCCCAACCCGGCCTGGACGACGAGATCCGGCCCGGCATCACCGCGGCGGGCATCAGCTCGGCCGTGATGTCGGGCCTGCTGGCGATCCTCCCCTTCGCGCACCAGTACCGGCTCAAGGAGCTCGGCTACGCGCGTCAGGCGGACGCGGCCTGGACCGCGCTCCACACGATCGAAGCAAGCTGCGCGGGCGTCTTCCCCGCGGGCGATCCGGCGGACCAGCAGCGGTGCGCGCACGACGTCGCCGAAGCGCTGACGGCCGCGCGGACGTTCCCGGAGGACTCCCCCTGCCGCCCCCCGCCGCGGTAGGCCTCAGCCGCCGACCGCGGGCAGCTCGACCGTGAACACCGAGCCCTGACCGACGACGCTGGTGACGCTGATCCGCCCGCCGTGGGCCTCCACCACCCGCTTGGTGATCGCGAGGCCGAGGCCGATGGACCGCTCGCCCGCGGTGGGACGCACCGACGCACGCTCGAACGCACCGAACAGGTGGGCGAGCTCGTCCGTGGGGATGCCGACGCCCTGGTCGGCCACGGCCAACAGCCAGCCTTCGGACGACCTCCGCAGGCGGAGCTGGACCGTGGTGTCGGGCTCCGAGAACTTCACTGCGTTGCTGACCAGGTTGTCGACGACCTGGGTCAGCCGCATCGGGTCCACCTAGGCGATCGCCTCGCCGTCGGGGAGATCCAGCTCGAGCCCCACCGACTTGGCCTGCGCGAGCAGGGCGGCCGATTCGGCCTGCATCCTCAGGTGCGTGATGAGGTCGACCGGCTGGCGGTTGAGTTCCAGCCGCCCCGCCTCGATCACGCTGACGTCCAGCAGGTCCTCCACCAGCCGAAGCACCTGTTCGGCGCTGGATTCGATCTGCTCGAGCGCGCCGTCAGCCTTGGCGGGGAGCGCTCCCCCGAGGCCGCATCGCAGCATGTCGACCCAGCCGAGGATCACGGTCAGCGGGCTTCGCATGTCGTGGGCGGCCATGCCAAGGAGGCGGTTCTTCAGCTCCCCGAGCTCGAGCAGCCGGCCGTACAGGCGGCTCTTCTCGATGACTCCGGCGAGGTGCCCGGCGATCTGCTGGAAGATCCGAACGTGGGCGTCTTCGTACTGCCGCAGCCCCCGCGAGGAGAAGAACAGGAACCCGATCGCGTGCCCCTGGGAGATCAAGGGGCAGGTGAGGCTCGACCCGATCCCCTCCGCGACGATCAGACGGGTCGACTCGCTGCCGGGGTGCTCGGCGAGGTAGGCGGGCAGGTCGTTGAGGATCCTCGACTGCCCGGTCTCGAGGATGGTGTTGAGGCTGCTGCCCGCCAGCGGCGCTTCGAAGCCCCGGGTGATCTGGAGCAGCGCGCCGTCGTTGCGGGCCCAGTAGGCGGCGACGTGGGCACCGTCGTCGCTGATGAGGGCGAGCCCCATGCGGTGGTACGGGATGAGGTTCCGGAACGCGTCGTAGACGTGATCGCAGACCTCGTCCAGGAGCAGCCCCTCGTTGGCCCGTTCGCCGACCTCGAGCAGGGCGTGCAGCTCCTGGTACTTGCGCTCCAGCGCGTGCCCGAGCCGGACGAGCGCCTCGCCCAGCACCCCCATCTCGTCATCACAGATCACGGGCACTTCGACATCGAAGTTGCCCGACTCCATCGCCAGCGCGGCCTCGGTGTAAGCCTCGAGGCGCGGATCGGTGCTGCTCATGTCCCTTCGATCTGCACTTCCCGTGCCTGAATCGCGATCGGACGCGGCTGCCGGCATCGGGGAAGATCGGCCCGCCCGAGGCGAGCCAGCCGCCACAGTGGGCTGTGGCGGCCGACACAGTGGAACCAGCAATCGTGCGGCCCCCTCGGAGCCGTTCGGGCCGCTGGGATACACTCCCTCCCGTGCCCCCCGGACCGCTCGCCTTTGCCCCCCTCCCCGGCGACGATCCGCTGCACCATGCGCTGGCCAAGGTCGGCGAGCTGTACACCGCTACCAACTTCATGACTTGGTGGGACGCGCGCGCCTTCGCCGTGGACGGTCCGGGCGCCGAGACCTGGGACCCCGCGATCCGCGACCACGTCGGGATCATGGCCGACTTCGTCGAGGAGTACGTGCTCCCCAACTACGTGGGTGAGGCGCCGGCGTTCAACGAGCACATCGCCAAGGTCGGCATGGTCGGCTGGGACGTGGTCCGCGAGGGTCTGCTCGACGCGTTGAAGCACCACCCCACCGCGGGCGGCTCGCGCCCCAGCACCGCCGCGGGCCAGTTCTCCCCCCACACCTTCATGCTCCTGGACATCCTCGAGGACCAGGTCGCCACCGCGCTCGGCCTCGGCTCGGGGCGGGAGCTCAGCAGCGACTCCCACCTGCGGTGCGTCCGCCTCCGACCGCGCGAGGGGTCGGCCTTCGAGGGGACGCTGTACCAGCACCTCTTCCTCGTCTGGGCCCCCGCCCGCAAGAAGCTCATCTGGTTCGACCTGGGCGGGTCGCAGTAGCGCGTGGCGATCAGCTACCAGCTGCGTGACCTGTCTCGCGCCCGCGAGATCCTCACGGTGCTGGTCCGCCACGGGTTCGGGCAGCTGGTCACGTCAATTCCGCTGGCCAAGATCCCCGGTCTCGGCCGCCTCTCCCCGCAGGAGCAGACGCACGCCGACCTGCCCACCTCCGCCCGCCTCGTGAAGGTGTGCGAGGAACTCGGCCCGACGTTCGTGAAGCTGGGGCAGATGCTCAGCACCCGCGCCGACCTGCTCCCCGCCGAGTACGTGGAGGCATTCGCGACCCTGCAGGACTCGGTGGAGCCGTTCCCCGGCAGTGAGGCCTGCGCGATGGTGGAGGCTGCGCTGGGGGGGGCCTTGAGCGACCTCTTCGCTGAGTTCGGCCCCGAGCCGGTGGCGTCGGCGTCGATCGCCCAGGTGCACCGCGCGGTCCTGCACACGGGGCAGGCGGTGGCGGTGAAGGTGCAGCGCCCGGGGATCGACCGCACGCTCCGGTCCGACATCAACATCATGTACACGCTGGCCGAGCTCCTCGAGGGCCAGCTGGAGCTGGGCATCTACACCCCCGCGGCCATCGTGGCGGCGTTCGACCGGGCCATCTCGCTGGAGGTCGACTTCCACAACGAAGCCGCCAACGCCGAGATGTTCTCCCGCGCCGTCACGTCGGTGCAGGGGGTGCGCGTGCCCCGGACGTATCCCCAGTTCACCTCCCGGGGCGTGTTGACGCTGGAGTGGGTCGACGGCACGAAGCTGTCCGACATCGACTCCACCAACGCGGACAAGCAGGCCGTAATGGACCGGCTGGTGGAGGCGACCTACGAGCAGATCTTCACCCACTCGGTGTTCCACGCGGACCCCCACCCCGGGAACCTGATCGTCCACGACGACTCGACGATCACGTACCTGGACTTCGGCCTGATGGGCCGAATCACCCCGGAGATGCGGGACACCCTCGAGGCGCTGTTCGTCGGGGTGATCTTCAGCGACGCCGAGGCGGTGGCGCGCGCCGCGTACCGGGCCGGGAGCGCCGACGGGCGCGTGAACCTCCGCGAGCTCGCGGCCGAGATCTCCGACCTCCTGGATCGCTACAAGGGCACGTCCCTGGCGCAGCAGAACACCGCCCGCATCGCCGAAGAGCTGCTGGACGTGGCCCGCCGCCACCGGCTCAAGCTCCCGCAGGAGTACGCGATCCTCGCGCGCACCGAGGTCGCCCTGGACGGCATCGCCCGTACCCTCGTGCCCGACTGGGACATGATGGAGGCGGTCAAGCCCTACGCGGCCCGCCTCGCCGGCGAGCGGCTCGACCCCGAGCGGGTCAGCGGGGACCTGCTCCGGCAGGCCGTCTCGGTCGCCTCGATGCTCAAGGACATGCCCCGGCAGGTGGACCAGGTCCTCCTGGACCTGGAGCGCGGCAACTTCCAGCTCAGCGCGCGCACCCCCGACCTGAAGGAGCTGACCGACGCGGTCGATCGCAACGGCCGGGCCCTCGTCTTCGGCGTCGGCGTCTCCGCGTTCCTGGTGTCGGCGTCGATCCTCGTCGCGGCCCTCGTGCTGCACCTGGGCGGGGACAACGGCTTCGGCTTGACGGATATGCTGTTGGGCTTCCTCGTCATCAGTTCGGTGCTCGCCGCCTCGGGTCTCGTCAGCGGCCTGATGTGGAATCTGTTCATCCGTGATCGCCTCCGCCGCGTGCGCTGGCGCCGCTTCGTCGGACTGATCCCCGGGCTGGGTCGGAAGAAGGCCAGCGATCTGGTAGGATCCGGCGGTCAAGACTCAGGAGGTAGGGGGTGATCGAGGGGACCCGCCAGCCTGCCTCGATTCGCTGCACGCGCCCCCCCTCTATGCCGTGAGCCCATGACCACCGTCACCGACAGCATCAGCATCCAGGCCGCCAAGGAGCACCCGCTCCCCGAACTGACCCCCGGTCAGACCGTCGGAGGTCTCTTCGAAGTACTCGATAAGCTCGACGAGGGTCTCCTCGGCGCGGTGTACCGGGTCAAGCACACCAAGACCGGCCAGGTCGTGGCCCTGAAGATCATCCGCCCCTCGCTCCTGTCGGAGTCGATGACGCTGGACCGATTCTCGAGCGCGATCTCGGGGATCAAGACGGTCAAGCACCCCGACGTCGTGGAGATCTACGACAGCGGTGAGCACGACGGTGTCTTCTTCTTCACGATGGAGTTCGTTGAGAACGCCACCTCGCTGCGGTCGGTGCTCAACGAGTACCGCGCCTCCGGCAAGGAGATGCCGCGCAACGAGATGCTCGACATCCTGACGGGGCTGCTCAAGCTCCTGGACGAGCTCCACCCGGGCAACCTGCACCGGAACCTGAAGCCCGAGAACATCCTGATCCTGAAGAGCAAGACGCCCGACGGGAAGGTCACGCGGCGCATCCGCCTCACCGACATGGCGATCGCCCGGGTGGTCAGCCTCGCCGACAGCGGCATGGACCGCGAGGGCGCCTGGTACCTGGCCCCGGAGATGAGCGAGTTCGGCGACAAGGCGAACCCCAGCTCGGACCTCTACTCGGTCGGCGCGATCTTCTACGAGATGATGACCGGCTTCCCGCCGGTGGGACGCTACGAGATGCCTTCGGCGATCCTGGAGGGCGGGGTCAGCGAGCTGGTCGACGACCTCGTCGAGATCTCGCTGGCGCCGAACCCGCAGGATCGGTTCAACACCGCCGACGACATGCTCGCCGCGCTGGAGGAGACGTTCTCGGACTACTACGGCGCCGCCCAGGTCAACATGACCCGGACGCTGGTGCTGCTGGGCATCCTCACGCTCGTCTCGGTGTTCGCGATCTTCTACTTCAAGAACGCCGAGCTCACGCCCGAGGAGCAGCAGGCGATCGAGGATGCGCGCATTGCCGAGGTTCGCGCCGCGGTGAAGGCGAGCCCGGTCGGTCCGGCCGCCTCCGGAACCAAGGACGGCATGGTCTGGATCCCCAGCGGCCAGTACGTGGCCGGCAAGTGGAGCGCAGGCGAGTGGGACTTCGACACCGCCCAGGGTCGTGACGAACAGATCATCGAGGTGGGCGGCTTCTGGATCGACGTCTACGAGGCGCACAGCGCCGCCAAGGAGATCGCCGAGGACGACGACGAGGCGACGATCGCGGAGAAGACCGGGTGGAACGAGCAGTGGGCCGGCACGCTGGATGTCGACCGCACCTGGGTCGAAGCCAAGGGACTCTGCGAGCAGCAGGGCAAGCGGCTGTGCACCGAGGACGAGTGGGAGAAGGCCTGCCGCGGCTCGGACAACGCTGACTACACCTACGGCAGCACCTACGAGCCGAAGCGCTGCCCGGAGTCGGGCTACAGCCGCAACCAGCCGTACAGGGCGGACATGCACCCCGCGTGCAAGAGCGACTACGGCATCTTCAACCTCGGCGGCGGCGCCACCGAGTGGACCACCACCGCCACCTCCGGCGGCAACTACGTCGTCAAGCCCGGCGGAGTCGGGGACGACGCCAAGGGCACGCGCTGCTCCGGTCGCACCGACCGTTCGGCGAACTTCGCCCAGATCCACGTCGGCTACCGCTGCTGCGCCGATTAGACCTTGGTGACGTTCAGGCCCTGGTGACTTCTTCGTCGTAGTCGGCGACGGGGCCGGCGGCGGTGTCGGACGGGTGGTCGATGAGTTCTCGAAGAACCAGCCCGTAAACGTACGGATCTTCAACCAAATCCATGTGGCCGAGTTCGCGGACCAGGAGGTTGCGCACGGCTTCCCCATCGCGCGGGGTCAGCACCGAGCTGCGCCAGGGGCAGACCAGGTCGTGGGCGCTGTAGACCGACACGAGCCGGCATGAGCCAGGGAACGCCTCGTCCTTCAGCTCCTTGATCAGCGGCGACATCGGGAACAGCTGCCACAGGCCGCGGCTCACCAGGAGCAGCCCCACGCCAGCGCCGAGGGCGGCCGTCGGGGTCCCGTGGTGCGGGCTCCCGAGGGTGATGACGGTCTTGGCGTACTCATCGCCACCGGCGCGCTGCACCAGGTAGCGGGCGACGATGCCGCCCATGCTGTGGCCGATGACGTGCAGGGAGTCGATGCCGTAGCGATCGCGGAGCTTGCGGACCTTGGCGTCGATCATGCGCGCCAGCTGAGGCACCCCGCGGGTGTTGAAGTTGTTCAGCAGACCGCCCAGGTGGAAGCTGACCACCCGGTATCCGTCGGCCCGCAGCCGCGCCTCCATCGTCTCCATGACCCGTCGGGTCTGCATGAAGCCCTGGATGAGGAGGATGGTGTCGCCGGGGAGGCCCGCGTCGTCGCGACGGGAGGTCGCATCGCCCACGTAGTAGCGCAGTGCGCCGACGTTTCCAGCGAAGTGTCGCCCCACTCCACGGGCGATCGAGACGGGACTGAAACGGCTCACTGCCCTGGACTGTACTCGGACTGGGGGATGCTGCATATTCCCGGCGCGTGAGCCACGACCGCTACAAGGAAGCTGGCGTCGACATCGACGCCGGAAACTCACTCATCAAGCGCATCGGCCCCTTCGCCGCGGCGACGTCGCGCCCAGAGGTGCTGGGCGGGCTCGGTGGCTTCGGCTCGATGTGGAAGATCCCGGCGGGCCGGTTCGAGGACCTGGTGCTCGTCAGCGGCACCGATGGGGTCGGCACCAAGCTCAAGATCGCCCAGGCCGCAGGCGTGCACGACACGATCGGCATCGATCTCGTCGCGATGTGCGTGAACGACGTCGTCTGCGCCGGCGCGGAGCCCTTCTTCTTCCTGGACTACTACGCCTGCGGGAGGCTCGACGTGGACGTCGCCGCCGACGTGGTCAAGGGGATCGCCGACGGCTGCACCCAGGCCGGCTGCTCGCTGGTCGGCGGTGAGACGGCCGAGATGCCGGGCGTGTACGCCGATGACGTCTACGACCTCGCCGGCTTCTGCGTCGGCGGCGTGGAGCGGGCCGACATCCTCGACGGCAGCCAGGTTCGCCGGGGGATGAAGTTGCTCGGCCTCGCCAGCACGGGCATCCACAGCAACGGCTTCTCCCTCGTCCGCAAGGTGGTGCTGGAAGAGCACGGCCTGTCGATGAGCGACCCGATGCCGGGCTGCGACGGCACCGTCGCCGAGACCCTGCTGACCCCCACCCGCATCTACGTGCTCCCCGTGCTCCGCGCGCTGCGTGAGTTCGACGTCGGGGCGGTCTGCCACATCACCGGCGGAGGCCTCGTCGAGAACCTCCCACGCGTGCTCCCCAAGGGCGCCGTGGCCCGCATCGAGCGGGGCTCCTGGGACATCCCCCCGGTCTTCCGCAGCATCCAGGAGCTCGGCGGAATCACCGACGGCGAGATGGTGCGCACCTTCAACCACGGCGTCGGCATGGTGATGGCGGTGGACGCCGAGCAGGCCTCCGACGTGCTTGAGTTGATGGGCGCGATGGGGGCTCCCGGCACGGTCATCGGCGAGATCGTCGCCGACGACGGTGATCCGCGGACCGAGTTCGTCTAGGAGCCGCCGTGCCCACCAAGGTCGCCATCCTGATCTCCGGGCGCGGATCCAACATGGCCGCCATCCTCGACGCGGCCGATCGCGAAGGCTGGGACGTCGACTTCTGCCTCGTCCTGTCGAATAAGGCGAGCGCCGGCGGTTTGCAGCTGGCGGCCGACCGCGGCATCCCCACCGATGTGCTCGACCACCGCTCCTTCGGGCGCGGAAACCGGCACCTGTTCGACGCTGCGTTGGCCGAACGACTGCAAGCCGCGGGCGCCGAGTGGGTGGTGCTCGCGGGGTTCATGCGGATCCTCGGGTCCAACTTCGTCGGCCCCTTCGCCGGCCGAATCATGAACATCCACCCGAGCCTGCTGCCCAAGTACCAGGGGCTGCACACGCACGAGCGCGCGCTCGCCGCCGGGGAGATCCGCGCCGGCTGCACCGTGCACCTGGTGGATGACAGCCTGGACGGCGGTCCGGTGCTCGCGCAGGCCGAAGTACCCATCGTCGAAGGCGATGACGCCGATTCCCTCGCGGCGCGGGTGCTGATCGAGGAGCATCGCCTGTACCCTGCGGTGGTGCGCGCCGCGGTCGAAGGACGCCTGGGAGAGCTGCGTTGATCAGTCGGAACTACGAGGTCCTCGTCGTCGATCCCTCACCGGGGGCGTTGATCGCTGCCGCGTTGCTCGCGCGAGCCGGTCTGTCCGTGCTCGTGTTGGACGACCGCAAGGGGCCCACCGCCGCAGGCGGCTTCCGCTTCGTGCGCCACCGCCCCCCGATCACCGGGTTCGGCGGGGGCATGCTCCTGACCCGCACCCTCAAGGCATTGAAGTTCCACCCCCACGAGCTCCAGGCGGTCCGCCGCTCCGAGCCGGGGCTGCAGATCATCACGTCGCGCCACCGCATGAACGTGGCCACCACCCCCGAGGGGCTCGGCGCAGAGTTGGCCCGGGAGTACCCCCGCGACGCCAAGGAGCTGCAGCGGATCATGAGCCAGGCGCTGGCGTCGGGGCAGTCGTTCGCCGACGCCCTGGACCGGGCCGCGGAGGAGGCCGGCCAGACCGGGTTCCTCCACAGCGTCGGCCTCGCCCGGCCCGGCTGGAACCCTCCCCTTCCCCCCGCGGACGTGCCCACCTGGGGCGAGTTCGTCGGCAGCTCCGACCTGTCCGACGAGGCCCGCATCATGCTGCGGGCCCTGCTTCGCCCCTTCTGCGCGCTGGACGTGGTCGAGGATCTGCCCCTGCCGGTGGCGGGCATCCACCTCTGCTCCGTGCTCGACGGGGTCTACAGCGATCCCAGCGAGGAGCACGCGCTGCTGGCGCTGCTGCTGCGCCGCGTGCAGGCGATGCGGGTGGACGTGCTGCCGGAGAAGCTCGAAGCCCTCGTGGGAAGCCGCCGGCGCGTCGACGCCGCCCTGTTCGAGGGCAAAGACGAAGAGATGCCACTGGATCACGTTATCACCGGCGGCGATCCCGAGGATCTGCTCCCGTGGCTCCCCGGCGGCGCGCGCGCCTACGATCGCGTGCTCAACCGCCTCGCCCCTTCGCACTTCCGCTACTCGATCCACCTCGGAGTGGCCGACGAGGTCGTGCCCCCGGACCTGGCCGAGCACGCCGTGGTCGTGGACGACGGCCTCGACGCGGTCGACGAGCCGGGCGGCTCGATGATGGTCACGACCACGCCCAAGGGGAGCGCGCTGGCCCCCGACGGGTTCCGCTCGATGACGGTCTCCACGCTGGTGCCGTACGCCGAAGACGGCTTCCTGCCGACCGACCTGGACGGCGTCGCGGGCCGCATGCTCGACCGCATGAAGTGGCTGGTGCCGTGGTTGGAGCGGCACCTGGAGGTGCTGCAGGTCCCGACCTCGGATCAGGCCAGCGACGAAACGCCCATCCCGGTGGATCCCCGCCCCGTCGCCTACACCCCCGCGATCCCGCCGGCGGACGATCCCGTCGCCGCCGGGCTGGGCGTGTTCCTGCCCCACCGCAACGTCTACTGCGCCGGTCCGGCCGCCTTCCCGGCGCTCGGTCTGGGGGGTGAGTCCCTCGCGGGACGGCTGGTCGAACGGCTGAGCCTCGCCGGCGCCAAACGGCCCGGTTAAGCAGGACCGCCGACGCGGACCCGGTCCACGCTGATGACGCCCTTGAGGCGCTCCAGGTGGCTCATCATCTGCCGCAGTTGGGTCGCGTCGTTGACCGCCACGTCCAGCGTGATCAGGCCGCGATCTTCCTTGGTGGTGCGGATGTCCGCGGACGTGATGTTCACGTTCAGCTTGCCGATCGCCTTGGTCAGCTCCGCCAGCATCATCGGACGGTCGACGGTGACGACGTGGATGCGCGCCTGGTGGGGTGCCTTGTAGGCGGTGTCCCACTCGACCTCGACGCGCCGCTCCGGCCCCAGGGCCAGCGCCTGCGGGCAGTTGGACGCGTGCACGGTGATGCCCCGCCCGACCGTGATGTAGCCGAGGATCGGATCCCCCGGCAGCGGCCGGCAGCACTTGGCGAAGACCGTGAGCATGCCGTCCTGGCCGTCGATCTTGACCGGGGATCCACCCCGTCGGTTCAGGCGCTTGAACAGCCGCGACAGGGTCGTGGTCTGAATCTCCTCGATCTCGTCCGAGGTGTCCTGGCTGAGCTTCTCCGCTTCGACGTAGTACGGAAGGATGCGCTCGACGTCCAGGCGGCCGTAGCCGATCCCCTGGTACAGCTCGATGGGGTTCTGCAGGTGCAGATGCTCCAGCGCCTGCTGCAGATCGTCCTTCTTGACGACCGCCTTGAGGCTCTTGCCGTGCTTGCGCAGCTCCTGGTCGAGCAGACGCTTGCCGACCTCGACCGCCTGCTTGCGTTCGTCGTTGCGCAGGTGCTGTCGGATCTTGCTCAGCGCCCGCGACGTCTTGGCCATCTGCAGCCAGTCCTTCTTGGGGTGCTGGTCGTTCTTCTGCAGGACCTCGATCGTGTCGCCGGAGCGCAGCGGGTAGTTCAGCTTGACCATGCGGCCGTTGATGCGGGCGCCCGCGCAGTGGTTGCCGACCTCCGTGTGGATGGCGTAGGCGAAGTCCAGCGGGGTGCTTCCGCGGGGGAACCACTTCACGTCGCCGCGCGGCGTGTAGACGTAGACCTGATCGGCGTACAGGTCGACCTTGAGCACATCCAGGAACTCCCGTGAGTCCTCGATGTCCTCAGCCCAGCGCAGCAGCTGGCGGACCTTCGTGTACTTCTCGATCTCTTCCTTCTTGAGGGCGAGCTTGCCCTCCTTGTACTTCCAGTGCGCGGCGATGCCGAACTCGCCGAAGCGGTGCATCTCCTCGGTACGAATCTGCACTTCGATCCGCTGCGCTTCGGGGCCGATCACCGTCGTGTGCAGCGACTGGTAGCCGTTGGCCTTGGGCTGGGCGATGTAGTCCTTGAACTTCTCGCTCTGAGGCGTCCAGAGGCCGTGCACCATGCCGAGGGCGCCGTAGCACTGGGTGACGTTCTCGACGGTGATGCGGAACGCCAGCAGGTCATGGACCTCCTCGAAGGTCAGCTGCTTGCTCTGCATCTTGAGCCAGATGGACCACAGACGCTTGACGCGTCCGCTGATCTCGGCGCCTGGGTAGGCCCCCTCGATCTCCGAGACGAGCTGCTCCTTGACCCGCTCGATGTAGGCCTCGAACCAGGGACGTCGGGCCTCGACCTGGCGCTCCAGCTCGGCGTAGACGTCCTCGTGGAGGTACCGGAAGGAGAGATCCTCCAGCTCGCCCTTGATGGAGACGATGCCGAGCCGGTTGGCGATCGGCGCGTACAGGTCCATCGTCTCCTGCGCGATCCGAACCCGCTTGTCCGGCCGCATCGCCTCCAGCGTCTGCATGTTGTGCAGCCGGTCGGCGAGCTTGATGACGATCACCCGGATGTCGCGGGACATCGCCAGCACCAGCTTGCGGAAGTTCTCCGCCTGGGCCTCCTCCGCGGTGCGGAAGTCGAGCTTGTCCAGCTTCGTGACGCCGTCCACCAGCTCGCTGATGTCGGGGCTGAACTTCTCCCCGATGTCGTCCAGCGTGGCGTCGGTGTCCTCGACGGTGTCGTGGAGGATCGCGGCGGCGAGGGTGTCGGTGTCCATCCGCAGGTCCGCGAGGATGTTCGCGACCTCCAGCGGATGGGCGAAGTACGGCTCGCCCGACTTGCGCGTCTGCCCCGCGTGGTGCTTCTGGGCGTAGACCCAGGCTTTGCGGAGCAGGCCCAGATCCGCATCCGGCGCGTAGGCGCGGACGTTGTCGAGGATCTGATCGAGGCGAATCATCTGCTGGCTGGGTTTCCGACTTGCAACTGTAGCAACGGCACCTGCGGCTTGCTACGGGCCCCCCTTCAGGAGCGGGGAGCCCTTCGGAGGGGGGCCCGCGCGGCCCGTTCGGCCTCGATGAAGGCGACAAACTCGTCGGTGGCGCGCGCCAGATCATCGTTGGTGATGCGGACATCGAACCAACCGGCTTGTTCCACCTCGTGCCGGGCCGTCACCAGCCTGCGGTCGATGACGTCCTTGGCGTCGGTGGCGCGGCCGCGGAGGCGGGCCTCCAGCACGTCGAACGACGGCGGGAGTACGAACAGGAAGGCCGCGTCGACCCCCGAGTCCCGCACCTGGTCGGCTCCCTGGACGTCGATGTCCAGCAGCACCACGGCCCCTGCGGCGACCCGGTCGACGGCGTAGCTGCGCAGGGTGCCGTAGCTGTTGCCGTGCACCGTCGCGTGCTCCAGGAACGCATCCTCGTCCCGCCGGCGCGCAAACTCCCCGGCGTCCACGAAGAAGTAGTCGACCCCGTCCACCTCGCCCGTCCGCGGAGGCCGCGTCGTGCAGGAGACCGAGAACTCGACCTCGGGGATCCGCTCGCGGACCCCCGCCACCAGCGTGGACTTGCCCACCCCCGACGGGCCGGTCATCACCAACAGCAGGCCCGGCTGACTCATTCGACGTTCGCCGCCTGCTCTTTGATCTTCTCCAGCACCGACTTGAGCTCGACCGCGCAGCCGGCGATCGAGGTCTCGGATGCCTTGCTCCCGATCGTGTTCGTCTCGCGGCCCATCTCCTGGACCAGGAACTCCAGACGCCGCCCGACCGCCTCGTCCGACTGCAGGAGCGCCCGCGCTTGCGCGATGTGCGAACGCATCCGGGCGATCTCTTCGTCGACGGCGGCACGGTCGGCGGCGATCGCGGCCTCCTGGGCGAGGCGTACGGGATCGAGCGGGGCGGCGCCGTCCAGCAGCTCGGTGAGGCGGGCCTGCAGCCGCTCCCTGGCACGCGCCGGAACCTCGGCTGAGGCCGCGGCGACCTGGTCGGTCAGCTCGGCGACCCGGTCGACGTGGCCGCCCAGGTCCGCCGCCATGCGGGCCCCCTCGTCGCCGCGCATGACGATCAGGGCCTCGAGGGCGGCATCCAGCGCCGCCAGCACGGTCTCCTCCTCGGCCGAGGTGTCGACGTCGGCTTCCCGCGTGGACATGACCCCGGGCATCGCCAGCAACGCCGCCGTCGTCGGCTCGCCCGTGGTGCCCAACGCCTCGGACAGCTCGCGGGCGCGGGCCACGATGGCGGAGGCCAGCGGCAGGTCCACCACCACCTCGACGTCGCTGGCCCGCAGCGACTCACGGCGCGCGAACAGCTCCACCCGGCCCCGCTCCAACCGCTCCTTGCAGCGGTTCGTGAGCGCCTGCTCGAACGGGCTCCAGGCGCGCGGGAGCTTGGCCTTCACGTCGCAGAAGCGGTGGTTGACGGTGCGAAGCTCGACGGTCGCGCGGACCTCGTTGCGCTCGCTCGTTCCTCGGCCGTAGCCGGTCATCGATTGGGTCAAGACGGGGTCTCCGGGGCGGACGGAAGGGTACTACGGACGCGGTTGAGCATCGCGTACAAGCGCTCCCCGATCTGCTCGGGGGAGACCCGACTCTCGGCGGCCTCCCGGGCTTGATCGGCGAGCCCGCGCTGGTGTCCGGGGTCGCGGTACAGCTCCGCCAGCGCGCGGATGAGGTTGGCGTGAAGCGGCTCGGTCCGCCCTCCCCTCGTCGCCGTCGCGACGAGCACGCCCCCCCCCTCGGGCGTGAAGTCGAAGTCGAAGCCGGGGAGATCCGAGGTGATGATCGGGAGGCCGCGGGCCCGGGCTTCCAGCAAGCTCACGGGCACGCCGTCACGATCCCCGTCCTCGGCCACCCGACACGCCAGCACGCAGGCGTGGAACTGCCCCTCCACAATCAACGCTTCCACGTCCTCGATGGGGAGCGCTCCCAGCATCTCGATGGTGAGGTTGCCGCCGTGCTGGCCGAGTGCGCCCGCGAGGCTGCGCAGGGCGAACCGCTCCGGGCCGTCCCCCACGATCGTCAGCTCGATCGGCGTGCCCTCGACGGCGAGGCTGGCGCACGCCTTCATCAGCAGATCGTGCCCCTTCTTGGCGACCATGCGACCCACGCTGAGTACCCGCAGCGACGAGCCGGGAGCCGGCGCCGCAGCCCGCTCGGGGGGCACGGTGACGGGGCACTCCAACAGTTCGACCCGCTCGCTGGGGAGCCCCAGCCGCAGGAGGCGGTCCCGGTGGAAGGGCGTGATGGTGGTGACCAGGTCGCTGGATCGCACGATCCAGGAGAAGTCCTCCACCGGCACGAAGAGGTCGCGGGCGTGCACCGCGACGCTCACGGGGATGCCCGCCATCGTTCCGGCGGCGACGGCGAAGCGGGCGGTCTCGCTCGCGAAGTGGCAGCGCACCACGTCGATGTCCAACGCCTTCCACTTGCGCGCAAGCCAGGCCACACGCCGCAGATCCCGCCGTCGTCCGGCGGTCGACCAGGCGGCCCGCACGGCTGCAAACGCGGGCCGCTCCTCCATCGCGATCGTGCTCGCGATCGCGCGGGGACTGGACGGGCGAGGCACCACCCGCGTCTCCTTGTAGAGCGGCTCGTGGCGGGCGTGGCGGACCGCGCTTGCGACCCGGTCGAGCACGAACGGGAGCACCTCGGCCCCCGCGCGCTGCACCGCCAACGCCTCGTCGAGCACGAACGTCTCCGACGGCGCAGGCAGGTACCGCATGAGGTACGCGACCCTCATGCTTCGGCGGTCCTGCGCAGCGAGCGGGCGCGATCGGCCCAGGAGGCACGGGGCACAAACGGGGGCCGGCCTTCGGCGAGGCTGGAGCGGACCGCCGAGGCGAGCTCGTCCGGGTCGTCGGGGGGGACGAAGCGAGCTGCCCGGCCCCCCAGGAGCTGCCGGATCGAGGGCAGATCGGTGGTCACCAGCGGGAGCCCCGAACCCGCCGCGTCGGCGGCCTGGAGCGGGCACAGCCGCGTCTCGGTGTGGTCGTCCCGGGGGTACAGGGCGAGCCACGCGCCCGCCTGATCCAGCAGATCCTCACGCGCGGGGCCCCAGTGAGCGCCGACGAGCCGGACCCGCCCCTTCAGCGCGGGGTCGCGTTCGACGGAGGCTGCCCAACGGCCGACCCGCTCGTGATCCTGGTCCTCACCCGCGATCCACAGCGCCGGGAGGCGGGGGTCACGCCGCCACGCTTCCAGGGCCAACTCCAGGCCGTCGCGGCGGTGCAGCCCCAGGGCGAGCACGGGCGGGTTCGGTTGGTTGGCGGCGGCGGCTCGCTCCTGGGCGCGTCCCCGGTCCAATCCACACGCGTTTGGCATGACCTGGACCCGAGCCGGTTCGACCCCCGCTTGACGGAGGTCTTCGGCGAGGCCCGCGGCGACGGTGATGTGCAGATCGGCCGCCGCCAGCGCGGCTGCATGCGTGGGGTTGGTGGGATCGGGGCGTACGTGCCACTCCAGGAGCACCCGGCGCCACCGGCCTCCCTCGGCGGCGGCCACGCGGGCGTCGCGGCACAGGAGCGTGGAGCTTGGATCCCGGAGGCGGCGAAGCGAGCGCCGGAAGAGGAATCCCGCGGTCGGAGGACGGAAGCGACGGCTCGGGCGGACCACGGTCAGCGCCTCGGACAGCGGCCGCCCCAGCCAGGCTTCCATCGAGTCGGGCACCCCCTCCGACAGGCCTGCATCGCCGACCAGGGTCACCGACGGCACCCCTGATTCGGCCAGCCCGACGGCCTGTTGGAACGCCTGCCAGCCCTGCGGTCGGGGTGACGGAAGCGCGGCTCGAACCGCGACCACCCAGGCGGATTCGGCGGTCATGCGTGCACCCCGGAGATCTCGCCGGTCGTGACCGGGCGGGGGATGGGCGGCGGCAGGAGTGCCCTCCGAACCGCCGCGGCGAGGTGAGCCGGGGTGTGGGCCCCGATCACCCGCGCTCGACCGGCGAGTCCGAGCCTCGTGCGCAGGCTCGGGTCGCCCGCGAGGCGGGCCAGGGCCGACATCAGGTCGATCGAATCGCTCGGGCGATCCAGGAGCAGCCCGGTGGTCTCGTGGAGCACCGCCTCGGCGGCCCCCGCGGAGCGGCCCCCGATCACGGGCAGACCGCGCACTCCGGCCTCGAGGAAGACGAGGCCGTAGCCCTCGGTGTCGCCTCCGGGCTCGGTCCGCGCGGGCATCAGGAACACGTCCGCCCCCGCCCACGCCCGCTCAAGCGAAGGCTCGTCCAGGGGGCCCGCAATGTCGATCCAGGGGCAGTCGTCGGCGAGGTCCCGCAGGCGCTCGTGGTCGGGCCCCTCCCCCACGATCGTCAGGTGCACCGAGCCGCCGAGCCGCCGGACCGCGGCGATGGCGACGTCCTGGCCCTTGCGAGGGATCAGGCGGCCCACGGTCAGCGCGCGGAGGGGGAACGAAGCCCCCGAGGTGCGCACCACTGGAGGAACCACGGGCACCGCCGCCGGCACCACCGACACGCGGTTCACCCCGCGGGCCTCCAGCTTGGAGCGCATCCAGTGGGTCAAGCACAGCCAACGCAGGCCATCGTCCAGTACCGCGTCGCGCTGCCGCTTCCGCAGCCCGTCGAGCCGACCGGTCACGTCGCGGCCGTGGGCGAACACCGCCACCTGCGCGCGATCGGGACGCCAGCCTCCGGCCAGCGGCTCCCAGGTCATCGCGAGCACGGCGTCGGGGGCGAAGCGGGCGGTGGCGTCGTCCAGGGCGGGCCCCCACAGGCGCGCCCCACGCTTCGCCCAGGAGCGTCCCGGGAATCCGATCACGGACACCGGTGAGGGGTGCTGGGCGATCGCGCGGCCCCGCTTGCCCCCGCCGCGGGTCCACACTTCGACCTCGTTGCCCGCGGCCGCCACGGCTTCGGCGAGCGTGAGCGTGATCGCGGCCACGCCGCCGCCGGCGAACGCGGGCCAGTCGGGGGAGACGAGGGCTAGGCGCATCGGTCCTCCGGTTGCTCCGGCACGGCTGCGCGGACCGCCTCCAGCACCGCCTCCACCGACAGATCGGCCAGGCAGCGATGGTGGCGCTTGGGGCACACAGCGCTGCCGTGCAACGAGCAGGGCGAGCAGCCTGACCCGGTGCGGAGCGCGACGCCCGTCTCGTCCCAGACCCAGAAGCCCGTGTCGGTGGGGGTGGGACCGAAGAGCCCGATCGGGGCCGCCCCCAACGCCCCCGCGACGTGCAGTGGGCCGGTGTCCCCCGCGACGACCGCGGCGCAACGGCTCAGCCCTTCGAAGAGGCCCGTGAGCGAGGGGGCGGGCCAGACGTCGGCGCCGACGGCCGCGGCGAGGCTGCGCTCCTCCTCGGAACCGAACACCACGAGCGGCCCCGACCACGCCTCGGCGAGGGCGGCGAACCGTTCGACGGGCCACTGCTTGGTGGCATGGCCGGCGCCCGGGACGAGGCCGAGCAGTCCCGGCTCTCTCGCCCCGAAGGGGCCGAACCGAGGCACCGGCGTGGGTCGCGGTCCGGGCACGATCCCGAGCTGCCGCATCCCGCGCTCGGCGGCGTCCATGTGGCGCTCCGGCCAGGAGAACCGAGGCATCACGGGAAGCTGCGGGGCGAGCACGCGCAGCCGTCGGCGCACGTCCTCCTTGCCCACGCCCAGCCAGGGATGTCCCCGACGCAGCCGACGGGACGCCGCGACGCGGTGAAGGTCGAGGACCAGATCGGGCGAACCGACCTCCGTGGTGATCTCGACCTCGGGGAGGGCACGCGCAAACGCATCGACGTAGTGCGGATCGGTGACGAGCTTGAGCCGGACGTGGGGGGTCGCACTCAGCCAGCGCAGCGCCGGCTCGACCATCACCAGATCGCCCAGCCGGCCCAGCCGAACCGCCGCGATCTCCAACGATCCGGCGCGCGCCGGCGTGGTCCGGGTGCCTCGGCGGAACCCTCGGCGGCGATCACGCACGGGCGGCCTCCAGGACCTGGTCGACGGCGATCGCATGCATCGACGTGCCGCGAACGATATGGGCCCCCTCGGGCGCATACCGTCGCGGATCGGTGGCTCCGAAGAGCACCACCGCCGAAGCCCCCGCCGCCGACGCGAGGTGCGCCGTGCCGGTGTCGGGCATCACCACCCGACGGGCGCGCAGGGCCGCGCCCGCCCACGACGCGGGGGACAGCGTGGTCTCCCCGGCAGCGCACGGAACGCCCAGTGCGGTTGCGGCTCTCTGAGCCACGGCGGTGTCCTCGGGGCCGGGTCCGCCCGTCACCGCGACCGATCCGAGGGACCGCCCCAGAGCGATCCAGCGATCCGTCGGCCACCGCTTCGAGGCCGAGCCTTCGGCCCACGGATGAAGCAGGTACTCGGGCCGCCCCGCCGCCTCCCACCAGGCCTCCCCGGCGGGATCGACCTGGAACGGCGTCGGCGCGACGTCGGTGTCGGGCTCGCCACTGAGGGCTTCGAGCGCGGTCTCGACCGTGCGCTCGTACAGGGTGCGTTGGTGCAGCGTCGCGATCGTCCCCTCGACGGGGTGGGTCAGCAGCAAGCCCCGGTGATCGACGCGGGTGCCCACGACGATCCCCGCGCGGGCGCGCCGGGCCGCGATCGCGACCCGAAGGGAGGCCGCCAGGAGCACAGCCCCGGAGCCGCGCTGGCGGATCCAATGATCGCTGGTGGGCTCCCACGGCCCCTGGCCGTCGAGCACCTTGGCGGGGAGCGCGCGGCCCACGAGCCGGAGTCGGCTCCCGGGCAGACCGGCGGCGAGCCGACGCAACGACGGCAGCGCCATCACGGCATCACCGAGGTGGTTGGGGACAGCGACCTGAACGAGGGTCGGCGACGGCACGGCGTCGGCGGTCTACCGGCGGTTCTTCTTGCGCGCGGCGCGCTGCTTCTTGCGGGCGGCCTTCTTCTTCTTGGGGTTGCCCTTCTTCTTGCGCTCCCCTGGCATGCCCATTCCGGGCATCCCCGGCATGCCGCCGTCGGCGCCCGCCATCTCCCCCAGGCTCGACAGCATCGACGGGTCCATGCTCATCCCCTGGCGCTTGAGGCGGGCGAGGCCGGCAGCCTGCTTCATGCCCGGCATCTTGCCCATCAGGCCAGTGGCGCGACCCATCTCCTTCATCATCACGCGGGCCATGCGGAACCGCTCCATCAGGTCCTTGACCTGCTTGATGCCGTGTCCGGAACCACGCGCCACACGCTTCATGCGGCTGTCGTTGATGAGGTCGGGGTTGCGACGCTCGGACTTCGTCATCGAGTCGATCATCGCGCGGATGCGGACCAGCTCCTTCTCGTCGACCTGGAAGCCCTTGGGCATCATGTCGCCGATCATCGGCATCTTCTCGAAGATCTCCTGCAGCGGGCCCATGCCCTTGAGCATCTCCAGCTGCTGCACGAAGTCGTCGAAGTTGAAGTCCCCCTTGAGGATCTTCTCGGCGTCCTTCTCCGCCTGCTCGGTGTCGACGACGTCCTCGAAGTCCTGCATCAGGCCGACGATGTCGCCCATGCCGAGGATGCGGGAGGCGAGCCCCTCGGGGCGGAACTCCTCCAGCCGGTCGAGGCCTTCGCCGACGCCGACGAACTTGACCGGTACGCCGGTCACTTCCTTGATCGAGAGCGCCGCACCGCCGCGGGCGTCACCGTCCAGCTTCGTCAGCACGAAGCCCGACAGCGCCAGCCGCTCGTGGAACGCATTCGCGGTGCGCACGGCGTCCTGGCCGATCATCGCGTCGCAGACGAACAGCACGTTGCGGGGGTTGGTGGCCTCTCGGATCCCCTCCAGCTCCTTCATCATCGTGTCATCGATGGCGAGGCGGCCGGCGGTGTCGAAGATGACGACGTCGCGGCCGACGCTGGTCGCCTGCTGCATCGCCATCTGGCACAGCTGGACCGGCGGGATCCCGCGCAGCGAGAAGACCGGGATGTTCATCTTGCGGCCCAGCACCATGAGCTGCTGGACGGCCGCGGGGCGGTACGTGTCCGCCGCCACGAGCATCGGCTTCTTCTTCTTCTTGGTCTTGAGGTACTTCGCCAGCTTGGCCGACGTGGTCGTCTTGCCCGACCCCTGGAGCCCCACCATCATGATGGCCGTGGGCCCCTTGTTGGCGTACTCCAGCTCGACGTCCACCGGACCCATCAGGCCCGCCAGCTCGTCGTAGCAAATCTTCACGAAGTGATCGGCCGGCGACACCTTCATCGTGTCGCGCTTCTTCGTCTTGGCCTTCACCTTGACGACTTCGCCGACGGCCTTCTCCTTGACCCGCTCGACGAACCCGTTGACCACGCCGTAGTCGACGTCGCCCTCCAGCAGGCTGACGCGGATCTCCCGCATCGCCTCGGAGATGTCGTCCTCGCTGATCTGGGTCTGCCCCTGCATCTTCAGGCGGACACCACGGAACCCGTCTGTCAGCGTCTCGAGCATGGCTGCTTCTCCCTAAGAAACGATGGCCGCGGAGTCTATCAGCCAGCCGTGCCGGTGGAACCGAATCCAGCGGTTCCGCGACGCGTTCCGTCCAGTTCGTCGATCTCCACCACGGTCACAGGCGCGACCTCGGCGACGACCAACTGGGCCACCCGCATCCCCCGCTCGATGGCGAAGGGGGCGGAGCCGTGGTTGATGAGGAGGACCTTCACCTCGCCGCGGTAGTCCGCGTCGATGGTTCCGGGAGCGTTCAGCACGGTCACCCCGTGCTTGAACGCGAGGCCCGACCGCGGTCGAACCTGAATCTCGACCCCGACCGGGACGGCCATTTGCAGCCCCGTCGGGATCGCAGCCCATTGTCCAGGCTGCAGAACCGAAGGCGCCGCCGCGCGGACATCGAGTCCCGCCGCACCATCTGACATGGCGCGGGGAAGCTCGATGTCCGCGTCGGACTCCGGATGGAGTCGGCGGATCCTCAGTTCAATCACGAGTCTTTCGACTCCTAGGCCTCGGCCTGCACCGAGCCGCCACCCATGGCATCGCCGAGGGCGGCACGACGCGACAGCCGGATCTTCCCGGACTTGTCGACCTCGATGCACTTCACGAGGACCTCGTCGCCCTCATCGAGGACGTCGGTGACCTTGTTCACGCGGCCGGGGGCCAACTCGCTGATGTGCACCAGCCCGTCGGTTCCCGTGAAGATCTCCACGAAGGCGCCGAAGTCGACGACCTTCTTGACGATCCCGAGGTAGAGCTTGCCGATCTCCGCCTCCTGCGTGAGCTCGCGAATCATCTTGATCGCGGCGTCGGTGGCGTCGAGGTCAATCGCGGACACCGTCACGGTGCCGCTGTCGTCGACGTTGATCGTCGCGCCAGTGGCCTCCTGCATGCCCTTGATGGTCTTGCCTCCGGGCCCGATGATGTCGCGGATCCGATCCTGGCTGATCGTGATCTGGACGATGCGCGGCGCGTACGCGCTGAGCTCCGCCCGGGGCTCGGAGATGACCTTATTCATCTCCGCCAGGATGTGGGCCCGGCCCTCACGAGCCTGCGCCAACGCCTTGGTCATGATCTCCGCCGAGACACCCTTGATCTTGGTGTCCATCTGGAACGCCGTCACGCCCTTGGCCGTGCCGGTGACCTTGAAGTCCATGTCCCCGAGGTGATCCTCGGCGCCGGAGATGTCCGACAGCACGGAGAAGGCGTCGCCCTCCTTGATCAGACCCATCGCGATGCCGGCGACCGGCGCCGACGTCGGGACCGAGGCGTCCATCATCGCGAGGCTCGCGCCGCAGACCGAAGCCATCGACGAGGAGCCGTTGGACTCGGTGATGTCCGACACGATGCGCACGACGTAGGGGTAGTCCTCGCCCGGGACGGTCTGGCGGACCGCCCGCTCGGCGAGGGCACCGTGACCGATCTCACGACGGCCGGGGCCCATGATGCGACGCGTCTCCCCGACCGAGTAGGACGGGAAGTTGTAGTGCAGCATGAACCGGTTCCAGCCCTGCTCGTCCAGCTCGTCGATCCGCTGCTCGTCCCGGCGGGTGCCGAGCGTGCAGGTGACCAGCGCCTGAGTCTCTCCACGAGTGAAGAGAGCCGAGCCGTGGGTGCGCGGCAGCACACCGACCTCGACCGAGATGTCCCGGATCTCGTCGGTGGCGCGGCCGTCGAGGCGCACGCCGGACTCGATCACGCGAGCGCGCATCGTCGTCTTGACGAGCTTCTCGTGCATCTGGCCCAGGAGCTTGCGGTGGGTCTCGTTGGCGTCGTCGTCGTCCGAACCGAGGGCGAGATCCGCACGGATCTGCTCGCGGATGGCGCGCTGCGCGAGGCGGCGCTCCTCCTTGCCGGCGATCTCGAAGGTCGCGACCGTCGCCTCGGTGTAGGACCCGGCGATCTGCTCGAAGAGCTCGCTGTTGTCCGCGACCGCGGGAATCTCGCGCTTCTCCTTGCCGACCAGCTTCACCAGCTCGTGCTGCAGCTGAATCAGCGGCTGGCAGGCCTGGAAGCCGAACTCGAGGCCGGCGATGATGTCGGCCTCGGAGGCCTCGTGCATGCCGCCCTCGACCATCGTGATGGCGTGCTCGGTGGAGGCGACGATCATGTCGAAGTCGCTGCCCACGAGCTGGGTCTTGGTGGGGTTGGCGATCCACTCGCCATCGACCCGGCCGACCCGGACGCCGGCCAGGGGGCCGTCAAACGGGATGTCCGAGATGCACGTCGCGGCCGAGGCACCCGTGAGGGCGAGCACGTCCGTGTTGTTCTCGATGTCGTGGCTGATGGGGTAGGCCAGCAGCTGGATCTCGGCGCGCCAGTTCTTGGGGAACAGCGGCCGGTGGGGGCGGTCCATCATCCGAGCGACGAGGATGCCCTTCGGTCCCGGGCGGCCTTCACGCTTGAAGTAGCCGCCGGGGATGCGGCCCGCGGCGTACGCCATGGGGCGGTACTCGCAGGTCAGGGGGAGGAAGTCGCGGTCACCGTGCTTGGCAGCAGTGGTGGCAGCAACGAGGACCACGGACTCGCCCATGCGGACGAGGACAGAGCCGCCCGCCTGCTTGGCGACGCGGCCCGTCTCGAACGAGAACTCAGTCCCGTTGATCGTGGTGGAAACAATAGTCTTGGCCATGAAAGGCATTCCCTTGGTTTGGCGGTCTGCAGTTCCCTTGGATTCGGGGGACTGCCTTCAGTGAAGTACCGCGAGGTGCAGGGCCCGACCGCCGTGGGCTGCTGCGAAGATCCTCGCGGGGCGTGACCGCCTCCCTTCCCATTCCCGGGAGGAGACGCCCACAACGAAGAAGGCCCGCGGTTGCGGGCCTTCGGGGTTCAATTACTTGCGGATGCCGAGCGAGCCGATGATGGCCTTGTATCGCTGGAAGTCCACGCGCTTGAGGTAGTCCAGCAGGCCACGCCGGCGGGACACCATCATCAGCAGGCCGCGCCGTCCGGCGTGGTCCTTGTGATGCGACTTGAAATGGTTGGTGAGGTGGTTGATGCGCTCCGTGAGGATGGCGATCTGGACCTCGGGGGAGCCCGTGTCGTCTTCGTGGGTACGGTAGGTCTCGACGAGCTCGTTCTTACGCTCAGGGGTCATGTCGTGTTCTCCTCCGCCAGTGCCGGCCTCGCGGAAGTGCGAGGGTGTCGAACACCGCAGATTCGCGGCGGAACCTAAGGGTCGGCCCCCCCGCTGTCAATAGGCAGCTCAGCGCAGCACCCGCTCCACCTGCATCACCACGGCCGTCGGCTCGCGGCGAACCAGCGCCTCGCTGGAGCACATCGCCTTGACGAGCGCGACCGAACGGAGCGAGTCGGGGGTCTGCAACACGAGGCGGTCGCCGGTGCGGAACGCCAGGTCGAATCCCGGCAGCTCGTCCAGCTCCGCTTTGCGCACGGGCTGGCCCTGCTGCACGCGGCGGACCATCTCCCCCGTCAGAGCGAGGGTGGGCAGGCCGCCCAGCAGCGTCGGGATGTCGATCAGCGCGCCGCCGAGGAAGTCCTTCCACTTGCGCGCGTTCTCGACCGGCTCGAATCGGACCGGTGCGCCCTCGGCCTCCTGCACCGCCTGACGCTCGTCGCGCCACGTCTGCGCGCGCTCGCCGATGGCGTCCAGCTCGATGGCGCCGTCCACGGACAGGCCTCCGTTGCGGGAGCGGCGCAGCGTCAGCAGGTGTCCGCCCACGCCCAGCGCCTCGCCGATGTCGTCCGCCAGCGCCCGCACGTACGTGCCCTTGCCGCACTTGACGACCGCCTCGACGTCCACGTGCTCGCCCTCGCGGGAGGTGCTGACGTGGTCGATGGCGTAGACGGTGACGACCTTGGTCGGCAGCTCCACCTCTTCGCCCTCGCGGGCGTATTCGTAGAGGCGCTTGCCGTCGACGCGCGCGGCCGAGTAGCGGGGGATCGTCTGCGTGATCTCGCCCACGAAGCCCTCGATGGCCGCCGCGATCGCCTCGTCGGTGACGCCCGAGGCGTCCGCCGTGGCGGTGGTCTCCCCGGTGGGGTCCATGGTGTCGGTGCGCTCGCCCAGGCGGATGACGGCGATGTACTCCTTGTCCTGGTCCTGCATCTGCGGCATCAGCCGCGTGGCGCCGTTGAGCAGCAGCGGGAGCAGGCCGGTGGCGAACGGGTCGAGCGTGCCGGCGTGGCCGACCTTGCCCAGGCGGAGCTTGTGCTTCACGAACTCGCAGACGTCGCGGGAGGTGCGGCCCGCGGGCTTGTCCACCAGCAGCACGCCCTGGAGGATCTCGTCGTTGCGGCCCTGACTGCGACGTCGGCGGCGGCTCATTCGGACGGATCCTCGTTGAGGGTGGCGAGCAGCTCGTGCACATGCACGAGGTTCTTGAACCCGGTGTCGTACTCGAACTTGAGGCGGGGGGTGCGACGGAGGCGGAGGCCCCTGCCGACCCGCCCCTGGAGGAACGCAGCGGCCTTGTTCAGCCCCTTGCTCAGCTCCTCGATCTTCTCGGCGGCATCGATGTCCCCTAGAGGGACGAACCACGCGGTGCATTCCCGCAGGTCGTCGGTCACCTCCACGCGGGTGATCGTCGCCTCCTGCGCACGCGGGTCTCTGACCTCCCGCTGCAGAAGGCGGGTCAGCTCACGTTGGATCTCACGCGAAACGCGGTCGGCACGGCGGGGGGCAGGCATCGGGCGGCAGATAGCACACGCGGCCTCACCATTCACGGAAACCCGCGAAACCACCCCAAACGCGAACCGAGGCGAAAAGGTCGAGCGCGAAAGCAGCCGAGACCGTGGATTCGGCAAGGCCCCTCAGGGCCGCGCAGCCGCGCTACCGCGCGGCGTAGTCACTAATAAAGTTCTTTCGGCATAAAGCGCCAGACGTCGATTTCGGCGTAGAGGCGGGGGTCGCCGGAGGTGCGGATCAGGCTGATGCGGCGCTGGTTCCAGGCGCGGTTCCAGCGGATCTCCATGGTCGCGTCGATCGGGGTGCCGAGGTCCAGGGGGAAGCCGGAGGTGCCCAGCGCCGTGGGGATGTCCATGGGGTGGGCCAGCTTCTTGCGGATGCGGTAGATGCGGCCGTCGTAGGTCCAGACCTGCGCCTTCTCGAACTCCAGGTGCTCCTCCCCCTCGGGAAGATCGGTCCGCACCAACTCTGCCCCCAACTGGTCCGCGATCACGTCCGGAGGGAGCTCCGCGAGCCGGCGCCCGTTGAGGTAGGGCACGTCCAGGTGGAGCCCCTCCCGCTTGACGTAGCCCCGGGCTGCGCGCGCGGCGGGGGCGGTGCCGGTGGCGCGCCGGGAGGCTTCCCGTTGCTCGGCCTGCTCGATGAGGCTGGGCGACTCGGTGGCGGGGGTCCGGCCGCGAACCACCCACAGCAGCAAAACCGCTGCCGCGATCCCGAGTCCCACCACCACCAGCTGTCCGCGTTGCACGCCGGCATTGTCGTCGGCCGAGGACTCGATTGACAAGCTGCACGGCGGTACCCAGGATTTGGCGCCGTGACCGTCACCGTCCGATTCTTCGCCGCCCTCCGAGAACTCAAGGGCACCGACACCACCTCGGTGGACCTCCTTCCGGGGGAGACCATCCGTCAGCTGTTCGAGCGACTGTTCCCCGATCGCCCGTCCCCCGACTGGCCCGGCACGCTGATGTACGCCGCCGCTCAGGAGTACGTGGAGCCCACCCACGTGGTCCTCGACGGCAGCGAGGTCGCGTTCATCCCGCCGCTGGGGGGCGGGGGCGGAGACCCGCGGGTGGAGCTGAGCGACCAGCCGATCCTCCTGCAGCCCCTGATCGATCAGGTCAGCGGCCCCGGTCGGGGGGGCCTGTGCGTCTTCACGGGCACGGTCCGCAACACCTTCGAGGGACGCGACGTGCACCGCCTGGAGTACGAGGCCTACGAGCCGATGGTGCTCAAGCAGATGGCACGCCTGTGCGACGTCCTCGAAGAGCGCTGGCCGGGCACCGCCGTGGCCATCTCCCACCGCGTCGGGATCCTCGAGATCGGGGACGCCGCGGTGCACGTGGTCATCGCCGGGGGCCACCGGGGCGAGTGCTTCGAGGCGTGCCGATTCGGCATCGACGAGCTGAAGCGGACCGTCCCGATCTTCAAGAAGGAGATCTACGCCGACGGCTCGACCTGGAAGGACCAGGGCGGTGGCTGACGAGCGGCTCCGCCCCTTCAAAAGCTCCCTGGGGCGGACCGAGGCCAACCCCTACGTGGAGAAGCTGTCCGAGTTCGCGCCGTACGCGATGACGTCGGATCAGGGCGAAGCGGCCCGGGGGCAGTGGCGAGAGCAGATGGGCCTCCCCGCCGATGCGCCCCTGCTGCTGGAGGTCGGGCCGGGCAACGGCTTCTTCTTTCGCGAGGTGCTGGACCGCTTCGGGGACGCCGGGATCGTCGGGATCGAGGTGCGGTTCAAGCGGGTCTGGCTGACCGCCCGCAAGTCGGTCGAGGAAGGCCACACGCGCTTTCGCGTGCTCCACCACCACGCCTCGCACCTGGACGACCTGTTCGCCCCCGGCGAGCTCGACGGCGTCTACATCAACCACCCGGATCCGTGGCCCAAGCAGAAGCACCACAAGCATCGCTTGCTCCAGCCGGCGTTCCGGGACCTGCTCCAGCGGGCGCTGAAGCCGCTCAGTGAGGTCTGGATCAAGTCCGACTTCGCCGACTTCGGGCCGATCGCGTGCGATCTGTTCGACACCCCCGGGTGGGAGCGGCTGACGTTCACGGCGGACTTGCACGCCGCCCCCACCGAGCCCCTGCCGGGCACCCGGTTCTGGGCCGCCGATGTCGAGACGAACTACGAGAAGAAGTCGCGCCGCGCCGGCGCCGTCATTCTTCTTGCGGGGTTTGTTTGGCGCCCCTGACCTGAGCCATCCCGTCCAGCAGCTTGCGGACGGAGATGTCGTCGATGGACAGGAAGAGCACGCCCAGTCCGGTCAGCAGCGCGAACTGGCTGATGTGGACGAGCACGCCGAAGGCGGCCGCGGTGCTCATGGACTCGCCGTAGAGCTGGTGGACGGCGATGGCGATCGCACCCTCGAACACGCCCGCGAAGCCCGGCGGGGGCGGGATGATGAGGACGACGCAGATGCAGACGAGGATGGTCGCGCCGTCCCAGAAGCCCATCGTCGCGCCGAAGGGGAAGGCCTTGGCCATCACCCACATCGAGCAGACGTTGATGCCCCAGGAGCCAGCGGTCCAGAACACCTGCTGGGCGATCGCCTTGCGGCTCCCCAGCGAGCGCACCGCGTGTAGGAACGAGCCGAGGAAGCTGGCGAAGAGGTCGCCCAGGCGGCTGCTGAAGATGCCGAACACCTTCCGGCCGAGCTCGACGCCGCGATCCCCCAGGATCAGGAGCACCACGATCGCGCCCCCGAACGGCACCAGGGCGGCGAGGATGAGGGTGCGCCCCATCTGAACGAGGTCGTACTCGTCGCCGTAGACCTCGATCGGCACCGCCTGGATGTCGTCGAGGCCCCACAGCAGGACGCCCACGAACAGCACCCCGAGCGCCGCTACGTCCAGCACCCGCTCCACCAGCACGGTGGCCGCGCCGCTGCCAAAGGGCACCTCCTCCCGCTCCAGAAGCAGGTACGGGCGCGCGATCTCGCCGAGGCGGAACGGCAGCACGTTGATGAGGAAGAAGCCGACCGAGCAGATCGAGAAGTAGGAGCGGAACTCGACCTCGGGCTTCATCGCCTGGACGAGGCGGCCCCAGCGGATCGAGCGCGACAGGTGCAGTCCGAGGAAGAGCAGGATGCCGATCGTGAACAGCAGCCAGTTGACCGACGCCAGCTCGGCGACGAACTCGTCCCAGTGAACCTCTCGGAACACGAGGTAGAAGGCCCCGCCTCCCAGCAGGACCATCAACAGGACCTGGACGGCCCGCTTCATCGGGTCTCCCCGGAGGGGTCGATCAGAGGGTGTAGATCGGGGTGTCGCCCATCGGGATGCCCGCGGTGGCGTTCCGCGAATCCACGATGCGGCTGCTGAGGCGGACAACCCGCTCCCAGTCGATCACCTTGTGGTCGGCCGTAATGACGACGCAGTCGGACATCTCCAGGCGCTCGTCGCTCAACGGAACGGAAGCGATGACGTCCCCCGACGCGAGCCGAATGGAGGGGACGTGGGGGTCATGGTAGACGACCTCGGCGCCCTTCTGCAGGAGCAGCTCGATCACGTCCAGCGCGGGGCTCTCGCGCACGTCCGCCACGTTCGCCTTGTAGGCGGTGCCGAGCACGAGCACGCGGCTGCCGTTGACGGCCCGCTTGGCCTCGTTCAGCGCCTCGACCACGAGGTCGACGACGTACTGAGGCATCGAGGTGTTGATCTCGGCTGCCAACTCGATGAACCGGGCGTTGTAGTTGAGCTGCTTGAGGACCCAGGACAGGTAGTGGGGGTCGACCGGGATGCAGTGACCGCCGAGGCCGGGGCCCGGGTAGAACTTACTGAAGCCGAACGGCTTGGTCGCCGCCGCGTC
>PVBE010439042.1_pt1 | contig 37200 bp, 35 predicted proteins | sample 1631181 | NCBI WGS metagenome assembly PVBE01 (sample SAMN08397723, study PRJNA350692) | Marine metagenome, whole genome shotgun sequencing project. | isolation source: water | place: Pacific Ocean | collected 2012-04
AGGCCCTCTGGGTAGGTTGGAAGGGACCTCATGTTATGCATGATCGATTCCTGATATCACGTTTTCATGATGTTAATATCAATAAGTCACCTCATTGAATTGGTATCACCAATATATGCCCCAAAAACCTGTGTCCCCATGAATTCCAACATCTACCAGTCTTCCCCATTGTACCTCACATGGGTTTCAGAGATGAGCTAAAAGGCAGGTGCTGGAGTGGATTGATGTGGGACTTGGGTTAGGACGAGAGATGACTAAAGAGATAAGGAGTATGGAGTACCTAGGCTACGGGAGAGGGTACCTGTTGGTACTTGGATGAAGGGTGGTAGTGGGTGGATACTAGCGTGACTTTAGGTTGGTACAAGTTTGAGCAATAGAGACTTATAGTTTGCATTCACAGCCCCACTCCGAAGAATGAGTCTGCTATAAAATACTGGAGCTTATAAAAAACAGTCTATATTTTGACCTTCCGAGAAAAAGAAATCCATGTCCTCACATGACTTGATTTGACTTAGATTCTTCTTTGTTGCAAATTAGCTGGTTCGTCCGTGTGCTGATCCAAGTCGGCACAAAAAATAAATCTTTTAAAAAGAGGAAATATGTTAGGAGAAAAAGTGGGAACTTTTACTGGTACAACAACTGACAAAGTATTACCAGCACAGGGTGGTTTCCCATCGTTTGAGACATCTGCGCAAACTAGTGGAAAACTTGCAGGTGTGGATGTCCAATCAATGGCTACATATTCGGCTCAAATGCAGCCTGATGGTAGTTTATATGGAGAGTGCCCAAATTCTGGAGTTGTTATGACCAGTGATGGAGCGGCTACATTTAGAGCCACTGGTTGTGGTCAGATGACCGCTGACGGTGGAGCTAAATTCCGAGGTGCAGTATATTTCCAAACATCTGCTCCCTCCCTTATGGCAGTAAATGGGAAATGCATGGTTTATGAGTGGGATGTCGATGGCCAAGGCAATGCAACATGGAATATTTGGGAGTGGGCATAAATTAAATAATTTTCAATAAACCACAACCTTTGACCTTTTCACCTTTTCCAAAAAGGCTTGACCGCTGACAAGATATCGCTTGCTCGGTTTCACTGCGTCAAGCCTTCCCTTCTCTATCCAGTTCACGAACGTTGTTTTGTCGACATGTGATCATCAAAATAGTGTGGAACCCTGGTATCTCAACGAAAAACCTGTGTCCCCATTAGTAATACCATCGTCACCCAATCTCCCCCCTTGTGGGTGACATGGGTCACTGAGATGAGCTAAAGAGATGTACTGGAGTGGATTGATGTGGGACTTTGGTTAGGACTAAAGGAATAGCTTTGAGTGATGTGATTAGATTGGTTCGACTAGATGAGGATAGGAGGCCTCTTGAGCTCTAAAAGTTGTACCAGAAAACATGTACCAGAAAAGAAAATCAGGAAATCAAACGATCCAGTGATACCAACGGATTACGAGGTATAAATAATATTGGTGGAGACGAGGGGGATCGAACCTTTCTTAGTAAGAATTCGTTTGCTACTCCTCCAAATAAATCAAATATTGGGAGAGGTCTCTATCGCCTTTGAGCCAAATAACAAAACCTAATTGAAACTGGCTTGAACCCGACCGAGCATCCCGAAATCTGCAAGGATCTCATCTCCTGAACTGACTGGTACAGGAACAACGCAGGTTCCAGTGGTCACAAGTTCTCCGGCACCAATACTGACTCCCCTGGAACCGACATCGTTGACCAACCATGACAGTGCCTCTCTGGGGTCTCCCAGGACATTTGCACCAACGCCTTCTGCAACGTTTTCTCCGTTTCTGGAAACGTTCACCTTATGTGATTTCAGATCAAGATCACGCCAGTTCACCTGAACTGGAGCACTTTTCACAAGCCACCAGGAACAGGCACATTCAGCCAAAAGCTGCAGTTTGCCATTCAATCCGTTGAACCGCGTATCAGGGATTTCGATCGTCAGACAAAGTTCTGAAACCCGGGAAAACACCTCTTCTGCCGTGTAGGCTCGATCTCTAGGTGGGACCAGTTCTCCGAAGCGGAAAGCAAATTCAGCTTCAATCACACCCATGCTGTTGGCAGTCAAAGAACAGACAGCCCCATCTTCAAGGATTCTCCCTCTCAACAGACGTCCTGCCAGTGGACCGTTGACTTGGATGTGCTTCTGTCCCGCTTGACTCGTTGCTGCGATTTTCCAGCCTGCATGAGGCAGCCCGGATACAGAAGGAAAGGCCGATTGGATGGCATGGGCGTCCTGATCCGTCTGTGGACGGCAGTCTTCCGGAAGTTCATCCATCAATTCGTCCGTGTCCCATTTTTCCCAAATCAGTGATGCCGCTTTGTTAATTTCTTCAGGTGTCATTTTGTTTTCCAATTCATGTGTCTAACAATGGCTCGGTTTATGAGCGCTTTGCAGATCATACTGGATCACAAGAAAAGAATCGACCCCCCGTCCTGAGTTCAGGTCCTGGTTCCAAGATTCAGGAATAGTTTTCTTGAAAATATTAAAATTTTTGAATTTCTACAATTACTAAATCTCATGAATTGTTAAAATTTCATAAATTTTGACAGTTACTGAACCTGGGTTATTCTAAAAAAAGGAGGCCTTGATCAATGACAGCGAGGTCGATGGATCTATACTGCATCAATTGCGAACAGATTTTTGTACAGGAAGAGGGTGGTTCAGGCAACTGCCCGTTATGCGATTCGACATTCTGGATCACTGAAGAACCACTGACCGACAAGGTGACGGACGAAAATCACCAATGGATTCCCAACGTTCTTCTGGATTCGCCTGACGAACTACCTGAGCTTGTTGAAAACGACTCTCAGGAAACTGAGAATAACAATTTAGCCCCCAATCCTGCAAAGATCACCGCAAAGCCTCGTTGAAGCCAAACCCGGGAAAAAGAAGTCTGAACCAGATAACCACTGACCGCATGGGCAAATAATCCATACAGGATGAAGATCCCCAAGGTCATGAGCATGAAGACTGCGCTCAACGTAAGAAACTGCCACGCTGGTGAAGAAGCAGATGGATCAATAAACAAGGGAAGGAATGCCAGGAAAAAAATTGAAAGCTTGGGATTCAGCAGATTGACCAAAACCGCTTTCCAGGCTACCGGCCAGAGTTTTGTGTTCACTGGTTCCTGATTTGTAAAACTCAATGCTCCGGTTTCCCGCCACATCGTCCATGCCAGAAAAAGCAGGTAGGCCGCCCCAACGAAACGGATGATTTGAAAGACGATGGCACCGGCATGAAGCAGGGTGGAAAGCCCCAAGCTGCTCACTAGCAGATGCGGGACAATGCCTGCGGTGCAGCCCACTGCGGCAACGATGCTCGCACGCCAACCCTGGAAAAGGCCGGCAGATACGGTGTAGATCACCCCGGCTCCAGGCAGAAGCACCACGATCAGGGAAGTCAGCAGAAATTCATAACTCAATCGGCTCCTTCTTCTGATGGGGATGGAGCGTTCTGGGAAGCCTTAATGATGGTCAGGGATGGAATCGAAGAAACGGATCTTTGACCTAGGGTTACTTCAATTCCAGTAATCGCTTTCTGAGCAAAGGAGGGATGACCGTCTTGCGCAGTTCCTGATAATCGTACATGACCATCAGGGGCTGGGCTTCTGCAGCAACAGCTGAATGGGTATGACTGAAGACGGCTTGCTCCATGAGGTATTCATCATCTCGAACTTCAGAAAGCTTTGCTCCTACACTCACGGTGTCAGGATGAGTTAAAGGAATCCGGTAACGACATCCTATGGACTTGAGGATGTTGCCCACCCCGGTTTCCTCCATCAAATCGATCATTCCCAGTTTCTCGAAAAATTCAAAACGCGCAGTTTCCATCCATTTCAGATAGACGGTATGGTTAACGTGCTGCATGGAATCCATTTCACCCCATGCAACTGGAATATCAACCACGATCGGGAAAAAATCCTTAAATTCTTTCAGAGATCCTATTTTCATCAAGTCTTTGAAAAGTAACAGTTCCTAGAAATTCAACTCTTCACGAGTGGGAGAATCGGCCCCAGAACGTTTGCAAGTGATTGCGGCAATCAAGTTGGCAAATTCCAGACAGTCCTTCAAATCCCTTTCCTTTAATTCAGACAAAGCAACGGAATCTAAAACTCCCATTTCCGAGAGACGGCAAAGGACACCTGCATGAAAACTGTCTCCTGCACCAACGGCATCTTTCACTTCGACCGACTGAGCCTGAACATGAACTCTTTGATTGGCACTGCATGCCCAGGATCCTTTTTCACCTGAAGTCAGCATTACCAGGTTCACTTTTTTTGTATCCAGAATGCGGTCGACGATGGAAAAGATTTCAGAACCCGGAAAAATCCATTCCAAATCTGTGATACTGGCCTTGAGCAGGTCCGTATGCTCAAGCCAGTTTTCGAAACGTACTCGGAAGACATCCTGATCCGGAATGAGTCCAGGCCGGATGTTGGGATCCAGGCTCACCAGGCGATTTTCGGATTCCTTCTGCATCAACAATTCCATCGTCGAGGCCGTCGGTTCCAGGACCAGCGACACAGAACCGAATTGAAGGATCTTGATTTCTTCTGGAAGTTGATCCGGAAGATGCACCGGTTCCAGGGAACGGTCAGCGGTTTCACGACCGTAAAACGCATACTCCACCTCCCCGTCTGCAGTATCTGCACTGACGAAGGCCAAGGTGGTATCTCGTTCAAGACGACTCACCCATTCTGTCCGAACCCCGCTTTGCTGCAAATGCCTGAGCAACATGCTTCCAAAAAAGTCATTCGAAAGACCACACAGAAAGGAAGTCGGGACCTTGAGCCTTCCCAAAGCAATGGCCGTATTGAAAGGAGACCCACCGGGACATGGCTGATAAAGAGGTTTTCCTGTTTCATCCTTCATCGGGACAAAATCGATCAAAGCCTCTCCGCAGCAGAGTATCATTTCCTTGCCATCTTCTAGGATAACTTAATTCAATCCCGAAATTTATTCAAAGGCACACAATTCCTCGATCAGGCGGTTTACGCCCATTGCCTGTTCTATATGCGGCATGTGACCGGTTTCACGGAAAAGATGAAGTGCGACCGCACCCGGGAGCCCTTGTGCATGATCGGAAGGTATCACAAGGTCATCACGGCCCCAAATGACTTTGACCGGTATATTCAATTTCTCGAGTAGTTTTCTCCCTTGCCAGCGTTGTCGATTTTCCAGCAAAAGCGTATCTGAAACCTGGCGAAGAGCCTTGAGACGTTTTGGATCCTTTCTTAATTCCTCGAGAGGTCCCACCAAAGCTGCATTGACCCAACTTCCGTGGTAGAAGAGCCTGTGCAGTGCAGAAACCAGCTTTTCACGGTCTCTGGCACTTGCAAACGATCGAATGAATTCATGATTGATTTCTGCTCCTAGTCCCAACGGAGAGATCAACCCCAGAGAAGCAACCCGTTCTGGATGTGAAGCCGCCAGTGAAAGAGCAACTCCTCCTCCTAGAGAATGCCCCATCAGGTGGACACGGTCGAGTCCTGCCAGCATTAAAAATTGTGAAATATCTTCAGCCAATTCCTCAACACCTGGGCCAAACCCTTCACCCGCCATCGAATCTTCCCAGGAATCTCCATGACCTGGTAAATCGAGGGACCAAACTTCACGGGATTTGGCAAGCAGGCTGACATTGAAACGCCAGCTGTTGAGATCCGCTCCAAATCCATGAAGGAAAACCAGAGGAGTCTTACCGGATGGACCTTTACGCAGATAGGAAATGTTGAATGCTTCTGATTCCCTAGAAGTTTCAACCACATTCGGTTCAGCATGAATCGTCTCTTTTTTTACAGCTTCTGGTTTCGGAACTTCCTGGGCAAGAGTTTTTCGCACGTCTTCCCCACTGATCCTTCCTAAAGGGCCCGTGCCCTGGATCTGATGCAATTCCATTCCGCTTCTGGCAGCAATTCTACGTGCCGCAGGAGTTGCACGAACTTGCTTCTGACCGGCAGAGGTTTTCAGGAACAGTTGATCCAGATCAGGATCAATTTCTTCCTCCAAATCAGGATCCTCGTCTTGTTCCGTTGAGGTTGGTTTTTCTTTTTTTGGAGGGATGACTTTTGATTCAGAAGTTGGATCCGAATCGGCAGCATTTGGGGGGGTGGTTTTTGATTCAGAAGTTGGATCCGAATCAGTTGCATTGGAAGAATCCGTGGATTCTACTTCTACCCGGGCAATCGGTTCTCCGATTCCGATCACGGCTCCCTCTTCCGCCAAGATTTCAAGGATTCTTCCGTCTTCCAGGGCTGGAACTTCAACCACCATTTTGTCTGTTTCCAGCTCAAGCAGGATATCCCCCCGGTCATACTCCTCACCGGTAATCTTCGACCAGGCCAGAACCGTTCCTTCTTCCATCGTCTCCCCCAGCCGAGGGAGAGTCAGGGTTTTTTCCATCATCTGCGCAGCAGCATTTTTACCGTGGACATGATTCGTTCAACTCCGGGTACAGAACCTTGTTCCAGTTGGGGCGAAACAGGAATCGGAATGTCTTCGCCTGACAATCGAACCACGGGTTCCTCAAGAAAATCGAAAGCCTCCTCCATGATCCGTGCAGAAAGTTCTGCACTAACTCCTGCGGTCAGACAGTCTTCGGTCACAACCATTGCTCTTCCAGTTCGTGACACGGATTCAGAAACGGTTTGCATGTCCAGCGGATGAAGGGTGCGCAGGTCAATCACTTCAACCGAAATTCCTTCTTTGGACAGCGTCTCTGCGGCATCCATACACAAATGAATCATGCGTGAATAACTGACCAGAGTACAATCGCCTCCTTGGCGTCGTACCTCTGCTTTGCCCCAGGGGAGAGCTTTATCCGGTTCCAGTGTCCCTTTCAGAGTGTAGAGGCCTTTATGTTCCAGAAACACGACAGGATCGTTGAGGGTCAGTGAATGTTTGAGCAAATGATATGCGTCCGTGACCGTGGAAGGCATTGCTAGATGCAGCCCAGGAGTGTGCATCATCCAGGCTTCCAGGCTTTGGGAATGTTGAGCCGCTCCAGAACGGCCGGTACCCCCCTGTGAACGGAGCACCATCGGAACTCCAATCTGTCCGCCGAACATGTAACGTATTTTAGCCGCCTGATTCACCAGCTGATCCATGGCCAGGGTTACAAAATCGATGTACATCAGTTCCGCTACAGGCCTCAGTCCGGTCATTGCCGCCCCGACTGCTGCGCCTACAATGACTTCCTCAGAAATGGGGGTATCACGGATCCTGGCATCCCCGAATTCTTCCAGCATGCCTTTGGTGACTCCATAAGCTCCTCCATATTTCCCAACCTCCTCACCGAGGATGATGATCGAAGGATCACTTCGCATGGACTCCGTCAGTGCCAGTCTGAGTGCCTCGCGGTAGGTCGTTTCAGCCATTGTCAGCCCTGTGAATAGTGAAGAGCCTGTCGAATTCGAAAATCAACCGAAACAGGATTATCCGTTTCAGGATCAAAGACATCGTCATAGATTTCTTCAGGACTTGGATTAGAAGACTGCTGGGCATATTTCAGAGCTTCATCCATTTCCTGTTTGACTTCTTCCACCAGTTCATCACATTCGGATTCCTGATACCAACCCTCCTCAACGATATGCTGCCTGAGAAATGCAATTGCATCTTTTTTACGTCCTTCACGCTCCTCGTCTTGATCTCGGTAGGGGCTTTTATCCATTCGTGCATGTCCGTGAAACCGGTAACTGTTGACTTTCAAAAACGCCGGCTGCCCTTTCCTGACATCCTCCAGCATGTTTCTCGAACGGTTGTATACCTCAAAGACGTCGGTCCCATCGACTTCTGCAGCACGTAACCCAAAGGTTTCTGCCCTTCTTTCGAATTCCAGTGTGGCACTGGCACGATCAAGGCGGGTTCCCATTCCATATTCATTGTTGATGCATACAAACATGACGGGCAATTTCCAGAGCGCAGAGAGGTTCATGCTCTCATAGAGAATCCCCTGCTGCATTGCTCCATCTCCAAAAAATGCAATTGCTGCATTGCCGTTGTGTTTCATCTGGTAGGTCAATCCTGCACCAACCACATGGCTGATGCCGCCTCCAACGATTGCATTCGCTCCCAAATGACCAAGACCCATATCGGCAATGTGCATCGACCCGCCTTTACCCCTGCAATAACCACTGGATTTGCCAGCGATTTCAGCCATCATCCTTTTCGGGTCAGCACCCCTTGCCAGGAAAATCCCATGACCCCGATGATGGGTCGTGAATCCGTCACCTTCGCGCATCGCCCCCATCACTCCGACGGCTCCGGCTTCTTCGCCAATCGAAAGATGAAGCATCGACCCCGCGGTTCCTCCCTGAACAAAGAGTTCACTGACTCGTTCCTCAAAGGTTCGGACACGAACCAATTGCCGGAAAAAACGCAAAGCCTGCTGTTTTTCAGGATGATCAATCACTTAAAATTTGTTGGTTTTTTGATTTCTGAATATTGGATTAATTCACAGAGATAGAACTCCTACCTAAAAGAAAAGCATCCCATTTTTATGGGATGCTTTTTCCTATAATAACATCAGACTTTATAACCTAATTTTCTAGCACCACTTAGAAAATTGGTATACTGACGTTTTTGGCTATCAATTCCTAATTTCTGCACAATTTTAACCCATTCTTCTGCAGCTTCATCGAGAGCCTGTTTTGAAGACAACTGACCATTCACTGCTTTGGAAATATTCCTACCTAATGCATCTGCATATTGAGGTGTTCCTTCCCAGTAAAATTGTGGGTAGCCAACTTCAATATTTTTCAAACCACCATCCAAATGAGAACGTGCAGTTTCAAAAGTCTGGTAAATTCCAGCATTGGTTGACCACAGATCATTATCGGTTCCCCTTTGGGGATTGGGTGCGAGATACTTTCTAGCAGCATCGTCCGTGTAATGGGAACGACCAAAAGGATCCGAACCACAATATTCATCTGCAACAATTTCGTCTGAAACAGATGGATGAGACATTCTATAAAGATAATAGAAAGCAGCATCCTTCTTGTCCTGGGGAATATTTTTAGGGATCGATCCTGTTCTACACCACAATGATATGGCCTTGTGATTGATTGATCCGTCAGGTTGTTCCCAACCAGGTACAATATCAGCACCTTGTTGTTCAGCTCTTTCCATGCCTTGTTGCTGGACAGTAAATTCAGCAAGGTCAATCCACCAAACAGACATGACATCTGCTCCAGATTGCCAGCGTTGAATGCTTTGTCCTAAATCCATTGATTTTCCTCCAGGTCCGCTAAAATCGATGATGTTTTTATACATATCGAGTGCTTCAATCGCCCCATCAGAGTTAATTCCAGGATTCATGTTTGCATCAAAATAATTAACTCCTTTCCCTGCAGCAATATCCATCCAAAATCCCCAACCAAAATTAGGTGGATTGACAACCATTGAAGTCCCATAAACACCCTGACTAGATAACTCTTCTGTAAAAAATTGAGTGCAATCTAAAAATTCAGGCCAAGTTTTTGGGACCTTCAATTCACGCTGAAAACGCTTGGAATACTTTTTTTGAAGACCTGAATCATTAAAGAAATTTTTTCGATAATGTAAAACATGGATATCTCCATCCAGCATTATTCCATAAGTCTTTCCATCCCATTTTGTATAAAATTCTCCATAGGCAGGCATGACCCAATCCAAGTATTCTTGAGCACTTGGATACTGAGCAAAATAATCATCTAGTGGTTCAAGTTGACCCGTTTCTGCAAATTGCCCAAAAAACAAATCTGGATATTGAACCCAATCAAATCGTGGCTTTCTTGATAATAGCTGAGGCAGGACTTTGGCAACCGTATCTCCACCACCATAAAGTTCTCTACTTTTAATGCTCACTCCAGCATCCTTTTGGAACGTGGGAGATAACCATAAGGGCGCATGTAACCAGTTGTTATCCTGGAAATATGTCAATTCAATATCTTTAAAACGTCCATTAGGCGGAAGTATTTTGTTGTGCCCTCCAGCAGCTAGTTTTTCTGGAAGCATTTTATTTGCAGCCAATGCGCCGGCACCTGCAGCTGCACTTTTTAAAAATTTACGTCGTGTTAAATGAGAGAAAGCACCCATATCAACTCCTATATTGAGATTGAGATTCCAGGTTTTCCCGGATCAAATAAACTCCTTTCAATTGAAACGCAATAAACAGACGAAGGAAAAAATATCACGTTTCAAGGAGTTTCCATAACCAATTCCTCCGTCTCAGGATGAAATACCATTACATCTTTTGGATGGTAATAAACAGTCATTGTATCACCTTTATTCAAGTTCCTTTGTGGGTATGAAAGAACTTTATAATGGACACCGTTTGATTCTATTTCAAGTATACTTCGCTCACCTAAAAATTCATTGATTAATAATTGACCTTTTACGCTTTTCCCGCCAACAAGTGGTTCAACACTTAGATTTTGCGGTCGTATCCCTATAGTCGCTTCACTGATTTTAGCATTATTCATCGCATTTATGGATTCCTCATTCAGAAAGAAATTCAGACTATCACCAACTTTCATCTGGCCTTGATCTTCTTCTCCATTATATTCAGCATCCATAAAATTAGTGGCTGGTTCACCAATAAAATCAGCAACAAACCGGTTTTTGGGTTGATGATAAAGACTGTTCCTATTCCCAAATTGTTGAAGTTCGGAATTTGCCATAACCGCAACTTTATCGGATAAAGCAAGGGCTTCCATTTGATCATGAGTCACATAAATCATCGTTTTTTTTAGGTTTTGATGAATTTTCTTTAACTCAAAAAGCATTTTGAATTTTAAGTGTGCATCAAGATGACTCATGACTTCATCTAAAATGAATACTGCAGGATCTCTGATTAATGCTCGCCCTAAAGAAATTCTTTGCTGTTGGCCTCCTGATAATTGACCCGGTTTTTGATTCAACAGATCAGAAATCTGAAGCATTTCAGCAATTTCGTTTACTTTTTTTGTTCTTATCGTTGATTCAATGTTTCTTACTTCTAATGGAAAAGATAAGTTTTCAAAGACAGTAAAATTGGGATACAAGGCATATGATTCAAAAGCCATTGCCACATTACGTTTTTCTGGAGTCATTTCGTTCATCACCTCATCACCGAACATGATCGTGCCTGAAGTAATTGATTCAAGCCCGACAATCATCCTCAAGGTAGATGTTTTCCCGCAACCAGAAGGTCCTAATAAAGCAACAAATTCTCCATCTTGAATTTCCAGGTTCAAATCCTTTACTGCATGGACTTGATTTTTACCTGGATTATAAATCTTATTTAAATTTTTTATCTTTAATGTTGACATGATTATGGAATCAGATTCACACCATTATTGAGATCAAAATAATTGAAGGTAGAAGGGTCAATCCGTATTATAATATTTTCATCATGATCATACTTGTCTTCCGGATCCGTTAATACTGTAAGTTTTTGACCAACAACAGATGTTATCATCACGCCATAGGCACCTAATGCTTCATAGACTTCGACCATTCCATTTAGTTCCAAACTATTATCTTCACTGCTTTGATCTCCATTCACCACTTTGACAAATTGGGGCCTTATACCTAATGTACATTTAGTTATATTTTTTCTTTTAAGGTGTTCCCAATGATTTAAATCAACAGGTAATTTCAGACTTCCAGCAATCGCCGATGGCTTTTCTGCTTCCTCAATTAAATCGATTTCCAATGAGTTGATACTTGGTTGTCCTAGATGCTGTGCTACAAACAAAGAATTGGGTTTTTCGTAGATTTCATGGGCTGTTCCTATTTGGACCAAACCCCCGTTTCCCATGACCCCAATCCTATCACCAAGTGATAGGGCTTCTGCATAATCATGAGTCACATAAACGGTGCTAACTTCTCTAAGAGCTTCCAGGGTATGAAATTGAGTTCGAAGTTCAGCTCTGATTTTTGCATCAAGATGGCTGATTGGTTCATCCAGGAGAAAAACACGGGGATGAGCGGCCAAAGTTCTTCCAAGAGCAGTTCTTTGTTTTTGGCCCCCTGAAATTTCGTGTGGTTTCCTTTCCAATAATCCATCAATATGCAGTAATTCAGCAATTTCATAAACTCGACTACGAATCAACGAATCCTCTTTTTTTAACGCTTTAAGTGGGTTAGCAATGTTCTCAAAAACTGTCATATGGGGATAAAGTGCATAACTTTCGAAAGTCATGGCAACATTCCTGTTATAAGGAGGAACATTCGTCACATTATCACCTTCGATAAATATCTCTCCTTCATCCAATTTTTCTAATCCTGCAATACATCTTAATAATGTCGTTTTTCCTATACCCGAAGGTCCCACAATTACAAAAAATTCTCCTTTATCAACTTTCAACGAAAGCCTATCGATGACAGGATGATCAAATCCTTTACAAATTTTATTCAACTCAAGATGCACCATGCTAACCTTTCACAACACCCAGTGATAATCCTCGTACCATATACCTTCTCAAAATAATAAACATGCCTACTGGAGGAATCATTGCGACCATTGAAAAAGCCATAACTAAATTCCAAAGTGTTTGACTTCCCTGGGTGAATGAGGGTATGTGGACTGGAAAAGTTTTTACAGTAGTACCTGTCAGAAGATTAGCAAATAAATATTCATTCCATGCAAAAATCCAACACAACATTGCTACGGATATCATTCCTGGAAAAACTAAAGGAAGTGTAATCTTAAAAAATGTCTTTAATGGGGTATAACCGTCCAAATATGAGGCTTCCTCCAATTCTCTTGGAGCATCACGAAAAAAAACCATCATCAACCATGTCGCAAGAGGCAGGTTAAACACCAGATACAGTAAGATTAGACTAACATAACTATCAGTACCCCAAGGAGTAGCATCGAACAGAAAAAACATGGGTATAATAACCGCTACTGGTGGAAACATTCGATTGGATAAGATCCAGAAAGCCAAATTCTCACCAACAATTCCTTTAAGATAACGTGCAAGGGCATAACCGGCTAAAGTTCCAAGTAACAAGGATAGTATTGTGTTAGAAATTGAAACAATCAGGCTATCCATCAAAGACTTGAGACTACCCGGATCTGCAAAAATTCCTAAATAATTACCTGGACGGAACGTTTCTGGCCAGAATGTCGGCACCATGGCATTTATTTCTGCAACAGGTTTCAAGGATGTTATCAATTGGAAATACAATGGGAAAAGCGTAAAGACGACCCATACCAATAGAAACGCAAGTAATATTATTTTGATTAATTTGATATTTGATTCTGTCATAGTTTCATGCGAATGCTTGTGCTTTAAGCACATTTTTTAAATACTTTAAAAAAAGAGTTATTAGTAACGCAGCAAAAACAAAAATTATCCATGCATATGCAGCTGCTTCTCCTACTTCAACTTCTCTAATACCTTTTTGAAAAGCTATAAACACAGGAAGTTCTGTAGATTGACCTGGCCCTCCTGATGTCATCACATAAATTTTGTCTACAAATTTATATGCATCCATGAACCTTATGATAAATGCTATTGCAATAATTTCTTTTAACATTGGAAGTGTTATCCGCTTTAAGACCATCCAAGTTGGTGCACCGTCAACTCTTGCTGCTTCATAGATTGCTGGTGGCAATGAAACTCTGCCTGAATACACAATCAACAAAGGCAGTGCAGTCCATTGCCATACATCTGCAATGGTTATTGAATAAAGCGCAAATTCTGCTCCAAGCCATTCAATCCTCTCCATCGCGTCAAGAAAACCCAGATTAATCAACAAGTGATTAATTGCACCATTGTATGCTTGAAGTAGAAACTTCCACAAAACTCCAACAATCGATGGTGGAAGCATCATCGGCATGACCATTAATATAAGTAAAACAATTCTAAGCAACTCATTTTTTATCATCTCATAAAGAATTAGAGCCAAGATGGTCCCTAAAATCACTTCAAGGCATGCACCAAATAAAAGGTATTGAATTAAACGATAAATGCTTTCATGCATTCTATCTGAAGTCATAACATTATAGAAATTACTCCACCCAACATATTCGAAATTATTATTGAACAAACTCATCATGCTGGTATTTTGAAAAGCATGGTATCCCATCCAAATAGTTGGATAAATTACTATTGCTATGAGGATTAACACTGGAAAACCTACCATTAACCAAGGTATTGCTGGAGACACGATTAAATTCTTTCCAGTCCTTTTTTTTAAGAACCAATCTGGATAATCTGTTTTCGATATTTCTTTCATCTTCATTTTTTATATAACAAATTCTCCATGATGCATCACAACCTTCTCGTCAAGAAATAATTCTCCTTCTTCTCTTAAATCCTTGATCAAATCCCAATGGAAAGCGGACTGATTTATTCCACCGCATTGGCTGTATGCTCTTCCCAATGCAATATGAGCGGTCCCTCCTATTTTTTCATCAAAAAGTAAATCATAACAATAACGGCTGATGCCATAATTGGTTCCTACTCCAAACTCCCCGATCCTTTTTGCCCCTTCATCCATGGAAATCAATTGATGCAGGAGGGCCTCATTGCGGTCCGCGTGGGCTTCAACCACCTCTCCTCTGGAAAAACGTAGCCGGATTCCTTCAACATACTGACCTGCAAAGACTGCTGGAAAATCAAAACTGATCTGGCCCTCAGCACTTTCATCCAGTGGAGCGGTGTAAACTTCTCCACCGGGCATATTGATGTGACCATCATCAATCACATAGGTCCGTCCTTTTGTAGTAAAATTTAAGTCGGTGTCTTTTCCAACAATTCTAACTTTCTCGGTCGATTGCATGAATTGACATATCTCTTGATATCTTCTGGATTCTTCCTTCCAGTCCAACAATGTAGCGTCGAAGAAGAAATCCATCATTTCTTCCGTACTCATACCGGCTTGCTGGGCAAAAGACGAATTAGGAACCCTAACCAAAACCCATCGGGTCTCTTCGGTACGTTTCGCTGAAACTTTCCCCAGTTCTCTCCGGAAAGCCATGATCCTTTCTTCCTCAATACCGGACAGTTCATGGGGGTTGCTTGCCCCCCGTAGACCGATATAGACATCTGCCCATTCCATACCTCTGGACTGCAATTCATGAGAAGGAGCAAATTGCTCCTCACAACCATGAAGCATCAGGTCACGCTGCAGAAGTAAAGACTGGAATTCTATGTGTGCCATCGCACCTGCTTGCACTGCAGCAGCATGAACTGCCCTTGCCAAAGGGAAAGTATCCGTTTCCATCATCGTAATCAGAACCCGATCACCTTTTCGGGTTTCAGTAGAATAGTTGACCAGTATATCGGCCAATTCATCCCAGCGATTTCCTCTCATTCAATTAATTTATTGCTTCAAACATTCTTTGAAAGGCCAACATTCCCGGATCATCAAGTCCGATTGATTTTTCAGAGAATATCCTTGCTCGACCAACTTTACTTTCACGGCCTCTGAAATCATCAATTGTTTTTCTGATTGCTTCATGAATATCGCTCAAAATCTCCGTACCGGTTGTTTTGTTTTTTGAAGCCATACTTGCTGCATCAAGCACATCCAATACAGTTTTATCTCCAAGATTCGCTTTGCCCCTCTCTTTCATGGCCTCCAATGCAACCCCCAGCAAGTTCGATATTTCTTCATTATGAATATCCATCTGCCCTTTTTTAACCTTGGCCACCGCCATCAAGCCAGTTGCTAGGAGAGTCCCAAAACTTGATCCGGAAGTTTTTGTAAATGCTTTTGCACACTGGAACAAAGCCATGCCGATATCATCTGGAAGGGAATCTCTGATTTCCATGATTTGCCGAAAACCTCTAATCATTGTAATTCCAAGATCACCGTCTCCCAAAAGGCCGTCCGCGGAATTCAGTTCATCCGCAGATTCCTCCATACAATTTGCAATTCTAGTTATTGCAGATTTGACTGAATCGGTGGTGATCATGCTACTTTCCAAAACGCACAATCTGCAGGGGCTTGGAGAAGGGTTTCCAATTCAGAATCAAGTTCACAAAAAGTAAACGAAACTCCTGACATTTCCATTGAGGTTGCATATCGCCCGACTAGAGGCATAACGATTTCAACACCGAGGTCAACAAGTCTCTTTTTTAAGATTCGGTAAAGGATATAGAGTTCTTCAGGTGGGGTTGCTCCTAAACTATTGACCATGACTGAAACCCGAGAATTTGATGACAGTTTCATGTCCGAAACAAGCATATCCACCATTTCGTTGGCGATGTCATCGGCTGTTTTAATTTTACCGCGCCAAACACCGGGTTCCCCATGAATGCCCATTCCCATTTCCATTTCATCAGCAGAAATTTCAAAAGTTGGTTTTCCTGCCTGAGGAACAGTACAAGGAGTCAATGCTGCGCCTACAGAATGACAGGCATCCGCAGTTTTTTGTGCAATTCGTGTTACATCTTCTAAATTTCTCATTTCTTCTGCTGCAGCACCTGCAATCTTAAAGGCATAGACCATTCCGGCGACACCACGACGTTTTTCCTTTTCATCTATTGGGGCAGAAGCCACATCATCGGCAAGTAAAACGGTCGTTGAAGAGATATCTTCCATTTCGAGCATTTCACCTGCCATATCGAAATTCATGACGTCTCCACCATAATTCCCGTATAACTTTAAAATACCAGCACCTCCATTGGCTTCCCGCATTGCATCAGCCATTTGATCCACTGATGGTGAAGCAAAAACATCTCCTATTGCACACGCATCCAATAAACCTTTTCCAACATATCCAGTAAAGACAGGCAAATGTCCCGATCCTCCTCCACTTACGATACCAACCTTCCCTTGTGTCATTTTTTCTGCACGAGCAATCACCCTTCCTCCTTCACCAGCTTGGCGATACAATTCCGGATGAGCGGAGCATAGCCCGTCTAACATTTCATCAACATAATTGAAGGGATCGTTCAAAATTTTTTTCATGTCACTCCTTTAATGGTTTGTGTCACTTTATCCATAAAACGTTTCACCCGTTCAACATCAACAGGATTCCAGGTATTTCCGTCTTTTTTTAGATGGGTTCCGATCACACATCCATCGGCGACCTTCATGATCTCACGGACTGTTTCGAGGTTGACCCCCGTATTTGCAAGCAAGGGTGTTTCCGGAAGCACCTCTCTCACTGCAGCAAGTTCGGATTGTTCCACCCCTTGACCGGTCATCGGGCCTGACACACAGACCACATCCGCCTTGGACGAAAAAACCGCACTTTGAGCACGTACGGAAAGTGGACGAGTATCAAGACTGGTTGCAAATTCCGCATTGATATTGAAAAGCATCTGCAAATCCTGATTACCCAGTTGTGATCTTAAACGAGCAGCACCTGCACAATCAGGCACCCAAAGTCCCATATCGGAGGCATATACGCCGGTGTAGATTTCCCTGGCAAACGATGCCCCAGTTGCAGATGCCAGAGCAACTGTTGCAACTGGATCCCAGAGGTAATTCACTCCAAAAGGAAGCTTCAAGGTTTTCTTGGCTTCAGTAACCACCGCTGTCAAGGCCGCAAGACCTTCCGGAGGAGCTTTCAGCACATAGGGCCTGTCAAATTCATTACCGAACATGATCGCATCCACTCCTCCCGACTGAAGAGCTTCAATATCCCGACCAACCCAATCATGTAATTTCTGCATTCCCTCGTGCAGTATATAATCGGGTGAACCTGGAAGGGCAGGAACATGTGCCATGGCAATCACCGTCCTTCCGCCCTGTTTGATCACCGCGTTTTTCATTTACGTTCCAGGTTCATTCGGAGTTGGCTCATGGCGTGATAGGTTTGTTTGTAGTTTTCATAATATGGCTGGTATTCCTGATGCGTTTCAGAATTGGGTTTCACCACTCCTTCGACTTGAACCATCATATCTGCTGCCGACTGTACATTCTCGTAGAACCCTACACCTGCAGCAGCAAGGATGGCACAACCCAGAGTTGGAGCGTCTGAAACTTTGGTCAACGTCAGTGGAAGATCTGAGACATCGGCATGGATTTGCAACCAAAGAGGGGATCGGGTCGCACCACCGGCGATGACAATTCTTTCCGGTATAAAACCGTTGTTCCGCATGGTTTCAAGAATCAGTTCACTGCCGAAAGCCACTCCCTCAATCACGGCCCGGAAAAGATGTGCTCTTTGGTGTTTCAAAGTCAGTCCATGGAAAACCCCTCGTGAAAGAGGATCGGTATGAGGAGTGCGGTTGCCTTGGAAGTGTTCCTGGACGATCAGTCCTTCGGAACCTGCAGGAAGTTTCTTTGCTTCGCGGTTGAGGACTTCATAATCCTCGACACCATAAAGTTTTTTGATCCAGTTCACTACAGAGCCTGTAGAGGTTTGCCCCCCTTCGACCGCGTGTATCCCAGGCAGCAGTGCATCACAATAGGTGCCCCAGACACCTGTCCCGTTAAAAGCCTTTTCACTCAATCCCAACTGAAGATGGGACGAACCCGTGATGAAAGCCAGGCTTCCGGGTCTCACCACACCAAGACCAATCATGCCAATGAAAGCATCTGCTCCAGCCTGTACCACCGGTAAATTTTTGGGAAGCCCTAGATGTTCTGAGGCCTTTGCCGTCAGCCCCCCTATCTGTTCTCCAAGATTCAAGACTTCGGAAGGCCATTTTTCAGACAATGCACTTAAACCCAGTTTTTCAAGAAGGGTTTCTGGTATCCCTCCCCGTGTTCGGTCATAGTGCCAGCGAGCTGATACGTTATTGATCGAAGCAACTCTGCGGCCTGTGAGGTGTAGGTTGATGTAATCCTGAAATTCACAAATGGTTGTTGCACGATCAAACAATTCAGGTTCATTTTCATGAATCCAAAGTGCCTTGGGAATCATCCATTCTGCTGAAACCGGCCCTTGACCGTTGCTGTTCACTCTCAAGGCAGGATCCCCTGTGGCCAAAACCTTCTCCGTCTGGGGAGCACTCCTGAGATCCATCCAGATCAAACAGGGACGCAGCGGATCTCCTTTTTCGTCAAGCGCCACCACGCTGCAGCAGGTGGTATCAACCGCCATCGCAGCAATGGCATTGGAATCGACACCTCCCTCATGGATGGCAGAACGAACCGAACAGCCCAGAGCATTCCACCAGTCAAGAGGGTTCTGCTCTGCCCATCCCGGTTGAGGAAATTCCGTCGAATAAGCTGTTGAGGAAAATGCCAGAGGATTTCCAAAAAGATCAAATATCCCCGCTCTCAGGCTCTCCGTTCCTGCATCCACACCAAGCAGGAATGGTCCTTCTTTTTTGGATCCTTGAGACACTTTTTCTTAAGAGTATGTTTCGCTTATCGAATTGAGATAGGGAGCCCTGAGAATCCCTTTTTCGGTTATCAGGCCCGTGACCAATTCATTTGGAGTTACATCAAAAGCTGGGCTTCTAACTTTAACATTGTCCGGGGCCGTACGATGATTGCCCCAGAAGGTCACTTCATTCGGATCCCGTTCTTCAATAGGGATCTGCTCACCGTTCGGGGTATGATGATCGATGGTGGAATAGGGACAGGCCACATAAAATGGTATCCCGTAATGCCGGGCCAGAATGGCTACTCCAAGAGTTCCGATTTTGTTCGCCACATCACCATTGGCTGCGACACGGTCGGTTCCTGTGATGACCATGTCGATCAGCCCCTGAGACATCATCGAGGCCGCCATGTTGTCGCATATTAAAGTTACGTCGATCCCTGCCTGCATCAGTTCCCAACTCGTCAGCCTGGCTCCCTGAAGCAATGGCCGGGTTTCATCCGCATAAACCTTGAACTGGATCCCGTCTTCATGCGCCAGATACATTGGGGCAGTCGCAGTGCCTAGTTCAGCAGTGGCCAAAGATCCGGCATTACAATGTGTTAATATCCCCATTCCTTCCCGGATCAATCCTTTTCCGGCTTCGCCCATTCCTCGGCATAACTGCCTGTCTTCATCATGAATCCGGATGGCTTCTTCCAGAAGCCGTTGATGAATCAATTCAGATGAGGTTTCCGATAATCCTTCCGCATGCTGAACCATACGCTCCAATGCCCAGTGCAGATTGACCGCTGTAGGTCGTGCGCCATCGAGGTATTGTGCCTGTTTACGCATCTCATCGATGAATTCAACACGTTCCAGGCCTTGACACGATTTCAGGGCAACAACCAAACCATAAGCCCCCGCAATTCCAATCGCAGGAGCTCCACGGACTTTAAGTTTTTTGATGGAATCCCAAACCTGCTCAACGCTATCTTGACGTTCTTCTACCACTTTCCCAGGAAGAAGCGTCTGATCCAGAAGGAATAATTCACCGTCTTCCCAACGCAGTGTTTGAGGTAAAAAAGATTTATTCTTCGGTATCGGCTCCATGGTTCAAATCAGTTTAAAATTAACAAATTGAGCCTCTAGATTTACCAGACTTTATAAATGTTTTATCTCAATTCTGAAAAACTCTTTGCTAGATCAATCACTTCTTCAATCGAGTTGATTTTCTTCCTTTCTGTTACCAGTTTTTTCCCCATTTGAAGTGTCATGTTTTCGATTCTCGCTCTCTCCTTAAGGTCTCTAATATCTGCTATGTCAGCCACTTTTGCAAGCCCAAGGATCCTTCTCATCATTTTACATGCAGCAAATCCAAGAGTGTCCTGAAACAGATCCAATAAAAATACATCTCGTTGTTTTTTAAAATGCTCTTCACCCCTTTCATAAGCCCAGTACAAACTTCGTTCAGAAGTGGCTTGTTCAACCCATAAAAGTTCAAATTTTTTTACAAATTCCTTCCAGATTATTTCAATTGTATCCAACAACCACTTACGATATTGATAAGGTTCTCTTCCTAAAAGGTTCTGCCGATGTTCATGTGAAAAATATGTCATCAAGAAATTTCCTAGGAGTGCTCCAACATCGAAACCTATTGGACCATAAAACGCGAATTCAGGATCAATGACATAAGTTTCTTCCTCATTTGCCATGATACTCCCAGTATGAAGGTCGCCATGAATGAGTGCCTGTGCTTCAGTCATAAATTTACGTTTCATTTCAGCCACAGCGATTTTTAATTCACAATCCTCTTGAATTGATTTTATTTCAAAATCCTTTAATTCAATATTGTATACATTAGTTTCATTCTGTTCAAAAGGGTGGGTAAATACAAAATCTTCAGTAATCTGGCATAAATCAATATTGATGAAATCTCTTACTAATTCTTTTTTCTCTCTTGGATTTAAGAAAATATCACTTGTATGAAATAGAGTTTCTGCAAGGTAAGTCGAAATATGATCCGCAAATTTGGCAAAATATTGCCCTTCAATCAGTTGCCCCCTCAATACTCCATGAGTTGAAAGATCTTTCATGATAACAAGGCTCATTTCATGGGAGTAATAATATATTTCTGGAACATGTTGAGGGCACCATTCAGAAGCTTTTTGGAGGGCCTTTATTTCTATCGTCATACGCTCTTTAGGCAATGGCCAGGATTCGCCTACGATTCGAAGGAAAGGGACTGCTTGTTTCAAGGCTACTGACTCATTGGAAGCATCATTATTCGTGACCAAATAAACATAATTTAAATTGCCGTCACCAACTTCTCTCACATTTAGGTTATTGAAATTACTGAATATATTTTTCATCTCTGGTAGCCCTGAAAAATATTCAGGGATCATTTCTACAGACAATTGTTGATAAGGCATATTAATCCGAAATGATTGGTACTCTTTGAAATTAAAGAAATTTTCTTATTCGGAATATTTCAATAAACTTAGTTTAATAGAAACTAAGTTTTTGTAAACAGAACAAGAACATTAAAATTAATTTTCTAGATATCTGAACCATTAGACAATTCTAAAAACATCAACGGTTCATAAGTCCCAGGAGGGTAAAATACGCTACGGGAAGGACCCAGAGGATATGAATCACGGCAAAAACCGAGGCAGCAACATTTCCGTCCATCAGGGGGTGAAGCTTAGGTTCTTCTTAGCACGAGGCAGGTTATCATCAGGATAGACAGAATTCTTAGGACTATTGTCGGTTCGAGTGGGACGGTATTTAATTTTCTTTTTTTTTGTTTCTCCCAATCGAGCCTGCCACCAAACAATCTGCTGAGCTTTACGACTGATATCATCTTCGTTCCATAACCAATAAAACAGATCATCCTGCTTATCTTTCTGTGGAACTGCACCCCAAACCAGAGGGTTCCAAAAAAATAGGATGCTCGAAAGAATTATGAGTGTTCTCAAGATTTTCATCTGCTTCATCGGACTCGGCGAGTTTGATTGTCAATACACCACGCCTAAATCAATTCACAAACCCTGCCAGTTTCCTGTCCAAGGGTTCGTCCTTGTCAAGCATCCGAGCATTCCGTAGAATTTTTAATTTAAGCGATAAAGGAAGATGAAAGCAAGACTGAATTTGGAGCAAAAAAGTTGGCTGGGAAAAAACAGGTAGCGGTCATCGGCGCAGGGCTTGCGGGATCTGAAGCAGCTTGGCAGTTGGCAGGACGAGGGATTCAGGTGGATCTGTACGAAATGCGGCCGAAAAAAATGACGGAAGCCCACCGAAGCTCTTTCTGTGCAGAACTCGTCTGCAGCAATTCCTTCAAAAGTCTGAACTTGGAAAATGCTCATGGATTACTCAAGGAGGAACTGCGATTACAAGGGTCGTTGATTCTTGAGGCTGCGGAACGTTTTGCGTTGCCGGCAGGTCAGGCTCTCGCAGTGGATCGGGAACCCTTTTCCAAACATATCAGTTCCTGTCTCGAAGCACATTCTTTGATCTCCATTAAGAGGAAGGAGATACAAAATATTTCAGAATTGCTTTCTGATTATGAACGAATCCTGATATCAACCGGACCCCTGACTTCAGAATCCCTTTCTCAAGATTTGGAGCAGTTGCTGGGAACACACCACCTTTCTTTTTACGACGCTATTGCACCCGTCGTGGAAGCAGAAAGCATCGATTATCGAAAAGCCTTCCGTGCATCTCGCTATGGGAAGGGTGATGCGGATTACGTGAACTGCCCGATGAATCAACTTCAATATGAAACGTTTGTGAAAGAGATTGACCAGGCAGAGAAGGTGCAATTGAATGAATTTGAAGACGTCCGACCCTTCGAAGGTTGTCTGCCTATCGAAGTCATGGTTGATCGCGGGAAAGACACTTTACGCTACGGCCCTTTAAAACCGGTTGGACTGGAACATCCTGAAAGCGGTGAATCCTTTCATGCCGTAGTTCAACTTCGCCAGGAAAATGCTGCCGCAAGCCTCTTCAATCTGGTGGGTTTTCAAACCAAGATGAGCTGGACCGCACAAAAGAAGGTCTTCCGAATGATTCCCGGGCTTGAACATGCTGAATTCGTACGCCTCGGCTCAATCCACAGAAACACTTTCATCAACACCCCTGTAGTCCTCTCACCAAGACTCAATCTTAAAAAATATCCAGAAGTCTACTTTGCCGGGCAGATCATTGGTGTTGAAGGATATATTGAATCCACGGCGATGGGCCTCTGTGCTGCACATCAAATTGACGGTGACCTGAAGGGTTTTGAATGGAAGATCCCCGAACCAGAAACCATGTGCGGTGCGTTGATCCGCTACATTACCGAAAGCGATCCGAAGCATTTCCAGCCAATGAATGCCAATTTCGGGCTGCTTGACCCGCCCAAAAAGAAAATGCCTAAATCTCTCCGCAAAGCCTGGTTTTCGCAAAGAGCACTCAATGTACTCAGAAAATCCAATCCAGAAATGGGGAAGCAAGACTTCTTCACCGATCCAAAGATGAAAAATCAGAGAACCGCAGTAGCCGGACAGGGTAGAGCATGAAGGATAAGGAAGCGAACAACCCCCTGATTCAACAGGGAGAGAAGCTTTATCCAACCAAGGTGCGAACCGAAAAAGAACGTGTCACGGATCTGACGGTCAGCAAAGACCAGTCACTGGAACGAAGCAACGATGCCTCCAATCGAGAAATCGAACGTTTGCGTGAACAGGCGAAAATACTGATGGAACAGGCCGATCAGGTGGAATTCGAAGCAGAAATCCGCACCAAGATCCGTTCTGCTAATTGTGGATTTCATCCGGTGGTCAATCAGGTTTACTTCCTTTATGAAAAAAATGAATCCTGTATCCTGAGCCTTATTGGCCCGGATGAATGGAACGGACAACCTCCCTATGGAAACTGCCTCGCCAGCGTGGTCCAACTGGGGGATTTGACCTGGGAAATCTCAGATTACATGTCGCCTCAATGAAACAGCTTACACCTTCAGGACTCTTCCGCAGGATCCTGGTTGCGAATCGAGGAGAAATCGCCTGCAGGGTGATGAGAACCTGCAAGACGCTTGGAATTTCAACCGTTGCCGTCTATTCGGAAGTGGATCAGGACGCACTTCATGTGAGACGTGCCGATGAGGCTTGTCTGATTGGTCCACCAACTCCTGAAGATTCCTACCTCAATCGAGAACGCATTCTGGAGGCTGGGGTTCTTCATCAGGTCGATGCCATCCATCCCGGTTACGGGTTCCTCGCAGAACACGCAGAGTTTGCCGAGGAATGCCTCTCGGCCGGTATTGAATTCATCGGCCCGCGTCCCGAATCGATTCGGGACATGGGTTCCAAATCACGGGCCAAACATTTGATGGAAGAGGCTGAAGTTCCTGTAGTTCCAGGTTATCACGGAGAGTCACAGGATATCGAAATCCTCCACATGGAAGCACAAAAAATCGGCTTTCCGCTTTTGATCAAACCAGTTGCCGGAGGAGGGGGGCGTGGCATGCGGCGAGTGAATCAGCTCAGTCAATTCGATGAAGCCCTGACTCTATCCCGCAGCGAGGCCAAGACCGCTTTTGGAGATGATGCGGTTTTGTTGGAACGTTTTATTTCCGGACCTCGTCACATCGAATTCCAAATTTTTTCTGATCATCAAGGGAATACTGTTCACCTCCATGAACGGGAATGTTCGATTCAACGCCGGCATCAGAAAATACTGGAGGAAAGCCCCTCCCCTTTTCTTGATGACAGTCTCCGGAATCAAATGGCAGAAGCATCTGTCAGGGCGGTCCAAGCTGTCCATTATCTCGGTGCAGGAACGGTGGAATTCATCGTTGGAGAAAATCGTTCCTTTTACTTCATTGAAATGAACACCCGACTGCAGGTGGAGCATCCTGTCACAGAATTACGGACCGGACTGGATCTCGTGGAATGGCAGATCCGAGTTGCAGCAGGACAAGATCTCCCCCTCAAGCAGGACCAAATCCGTCCTGAAGGCAATGCCATCGAGGTCCGTATCTGTGCTGAAAATCCAGAACGTGGTTTTCTTCCAAGCAGTGGAATCCTTGATGTTTTGGAATTTGCTGTGGCCGAATCCGTTCCCAGCCGCCCCAGGATCAGAATCGACCGAGGTTTTGAAAAAGGGGACCGGATCGGAATTCATTACGACTCAATGCTGGCAAAACTGATCGTTCATGGTGAAGATCGAGAACAAGCTCTGCAAACCATGCAATACGCACTGAATCACACAGCCCTCATCGGTCCGGAATCAAACCTCGGCTTTTTACAGAAACTGGTGTCACATCCGGATGTGATCCAGGGAAAAGCGGACACCCTTTTCATCGATTCATCCCTGCCCGAACTGCTACAAACAGAAGAATCTGTTCCCGAATGGATTTACTGGGCCTGCGCCATCACTTACCTCAAATCGGAACAGCAGCAGGCCCTCCACAAAGCAGAGCATTCCAACAACCCTCATTCCCCTTGGCATGCCTACGACAACTGGCGTCTGGGAGGAATGGAACCGCATCGTATCACGTTCCATGATCAGCAGGATCATCACAGGGAACTTCGCTTACTCGGGAAGAATTCTGATTTTGAGGTTATCACTGAAAAACGCAGTATTCGGGTGAAATTCCAGCAAGAAGGTCTGGGATACGTTATCAGCTTTAATGACAGCAAGGGCCTACCCTGCTGCTTTCCTCTGAGAGTCTTCCAGCACCAAAAAGAAATATTGGCAATCCATGAAGCCGGAAGGATACACCTCACCCTGGAAGACGTACGAGAATACGACATTGAAACTGAACACCCCAACAGCCGACTGAGTGCACCCATGCCTGGAAACATCATCCGGGTCTGCGTCAAAAAAGGAGAACAGGTACGACAAGGCCAAACCCTTCTGATACTGGAGGCCATGAAGATGGAACATCCGATTTTGGCTCCCACAAACGGCCGCGTCGAACGGCTGCTCTTTCATGAAGGGGATGTTGTGAAGACGGATGAAAGACTAATCGAATTCGAGGCCGAATGAACTACAGCAGCAACAAATATTTTCCAGAGCAGGTAGAGATCGTTGAAGTTGGACCGAGGGACGGATTACAGAACGAAAGTAGCTGGGTTCCGACTGAAATCAAGATCGAACTAATCGACAAACTTGCCCAAAGTGGCATCAAGACCATAGAGGCAGCAAGTTTTGTCAGTCCTAAATGGATTCCGCAGATGAAGGATTCTTCAGAAGTCATGGACGGCATCCCCAAAAAGCCCGGTGTTCGATATCCTGTTCTCACTCCAAACCTGAAAGGCTTGGAAAGGGCTCTGCAGGCAGGTGCTGAAGAAGTGGCGGTTTTTGCAGCCGCCTCAGAAGCTTTCTCCCAAAAAAACATCAACTGCAGCATTTCTGAATCCATCGAACGTTTCCGTCCCCTGATTGATGAGGCGATTGCTGCAGGGATCACGGTTCGCGGCTACATCTCATGCGTGATGGGCTGCCCCTACCAAGGGAAGGTTGACACAGAAAAAGTGGCAGATCTCGCAGAAACAATGAGCAACATGGGGTGCCGCGAAATCTCATTGGGCGACACCATCGGCATCGGTACCCCCTTACAGGCCCAAAATCTGGTCAAAACGGTGAACCAGTGCGTCCCTCTCGATCAAATCGCCCTGCATTTTCACGATACACGCGGGCAGGCTCTCGCCAATCTATACGCCTGTCTTGAGCTCGGAGTCTCTGTCATCGACTCTTCTGTGGCAGGACTTGGAGGCTGTCCCTATGCAAAAGGCGCCAGTGGAAACGTTGCCACGGAAGATGTGCTTTACATGCTGGACGGGATGGGTATTAAGACTGGTATCGATGCGGAAAAACTGCTGGACGCAGTTCAATTCATCAGTAAATCCCTGGATCGTCCTCCACAAAGTCGGGTTGGACGAGCCAATCTACCCTTGAAAACAGGAGGCCAACATGAACCCAAAGAAAGGTAATTCGTATGAAAACACTGCTTGAATTTATGCAGATTCACCATGGTCAATGCGACCAGCTTTATGCCGATGGAGAAAACTCATTGCTTGATGAGCAGATGGAGGAAGGTGTGGGGCAGATCACAATTTTCCTTTCCGAAATGGAACGGCATTTCCTGATGGAGGAAACCGTTCTGTTTCCAACCTTTGAAGATATCAGCGGCATGCGTCAGGGCCCAACCCAAGTGATGCGCATGGAACATCAGCAAATACGAAATTTGCTGGCACGCATGTCTGATGCTGTAACCCGGATGGACCGGGATGAAATCCTCGAAGTGGGCGAAACCCTGCTGATCCTGATGCAGCAGCATAATATGAAAGAGGAAGGGATCCTCTATCCCATGGTTGACCAGCATTTAGCGCCTTATCGGGAAGAGTTGATGGATCGCATGAACAACGTTGTGGTCTCTGCATGAATTCCAGTCAGGATATTCCAAGCCTCAACTGGATCACCCTCGACTGCAGCATGATGGAACCTCCTGAACCCATGCTTCGGGTAATGGAAAGCCTGGATCGTCTTGAAAAAGGAGAAGGTATCCAAATGCTGCACCGCATGAAACCCAGACTGCTTTTTCCGAAACTCCAGGAGCGTGGATTTGAATTCCAAGTTTTGGAACATGCACCGGACCAGGTCGAGGTCCGAATCTGGTTGGAGTCAAAGTGAGAACCGGTGGCCTGAGCCTGGATCAGGCACCATCTGAAGACATCCCACTTCGGTTTTTTCTAACGGCCCCGATTTTTGGTCTAGCTTCGGGAATGCTGGTCATCTGGAAAGGAGGTCTTATTTTTTCCAACACCTGGATTCCGGAGACCATAGCATTGACTCACTTGATCACTCTGGGCTGGATGGGGATGGTCATGTTCGGCGCCCTCTACCAGATGATTCCGGTCCTGGTGGGAGGGATTGTTCCGTTTCCTAGTCTATCACGAATGCTGCATACCATGATGATTCCTGCAATCCTGCTGATGGCCTCAGGTTTTTTCTGGAATCATTATATGCTGTTAAAAACGGCGCTGATCCTAGTATTTCTCACGATCTTTTTTTTCGTGCTTCAACTAGTCCCACCACTTGTTCGGGCTGATGGAAGCCGTCCTGTGGTACTTGCAATGCGCCTCGCCTTAGGCTGCCTGGGGTTGACACTCCTGATGGGGTCGTTGAACCTGGCTCAGTATTCAGGATGGTGGCCTGGAATCCTCGATCGAAACATGCTGAAAACCGTTCATCTTCTAATGGGGCTTCTTGGCTGGATTGGATGCCTGATTTTCGGGGTAGGTTTTCATGTGATTCCAATGTTCTACCTTTCAAAACCCTTTCCAGAATCAAGAGCCAGAGGAATCCTTCTCAGTGGATTCGGGAGTCTTTTGGCATTGTCTCTGGGAATAATCTTGGAATGGAATAAGGAGTTGCTGCTGTTATTGAGCCTGCCTGGATTGGCTGCGGTACTTCTTTTTTCCTTCACAATTTTGAAAATGCTCCATCAGCGCAAACGTAAGGTCAGCGATTCAACACTGAGGCTCTGGCAAGGAGGAATCCTTTCACTCTGCTTGGCCGTTCCTCTCGGACTGGCCCACCTGATTTATCCTGGACAGCAATGGTTGATGCTTTTTGGTGTGCTCTTCCTAGGAGGGTTTGCTGTTTCAGTAAGCAACGGAATGCTTTACAAAATTGCCCCCTTTCTGGTCTGGTTTCACCGTTTCAGTCCCTTGGTCGGTCAAATCAAGGTACCCCTGCTCAAAGACCTTCTTCCCAACAGAAGCGCCTGGGTTCAGACAACCTTCCATGGGTCATCTCTTATGCTGGTCTGCGTAGGCATTGTTTTCGAATCAGATTCAGCTATCAGGCTGGGAGCCGGTTTGTGGATGTTCTCTTCCTTGCTGCTCCTGATCAATCTGATACTCGTCATTTCGAAATTTCCAAAATCTCAAGAATCCCCTGTCGTTTGATCTGAGGTTATGCTTCCTACCACCATCCGGCATAAAATCCTACTGATCACGTTGCTCTGTGCCCTGGTCATCCTCACAGGATTCAGCGCGGTATTTCTGATTGCCCGCCAACAGCAGGAATTGGTTCAAAAACACCTGGAACTTCCCCTGGTAGCCCAAAGCTGGTTCAGCCTCAGCAGCAGCCTTCATCAGAGTCTGCGACTTCAGCTTGAAGGAATTGCCAATGAGGAGGGAATTCAGCCCGCTTGGGACGAGGTTTGGATGAAGGATATTGAACCCTTGCTCAGCCAACTAGAACTCCTCTACAAAAAGGAACGTCTGTGGGAGAACGAAAGGCAAGTAGAAGCAAGGACCTTTTACGACATCCGTTTGATGCTCAGGCAGTTGAAGGAACTTCAGGTCAAGGTGGAAAAAGAGAACCGGACACGGTTAACCGAAAAGTCTTTGTGGCAAATTGAATTGGTTCCGCTTTTTCAAGAAATCCAGGGATCCATCGAACAGATCATCAACTGGCAGACCCAGTTCAGCCACCAACAAAATCAACTGCTGCGCAATCGTCTGATAGAACTAACCCTGCAAATATGGGTCGTTGCTTTGGGTGTCCTGTTTCTGCTTGTCCTGTTGGCCTGGTTTTTGTCCAGGCAGATCATCTTTCCTCTTCAGAAACTGCGTGACACGGTGAAGAAGGTCAAAGAAGATCGTTTTCATGGGGAAATCACAGAGATTTCTTCCGATGAAGTCGGAGAATTGGCTCAACAGTTCAGGGAAATGATTCAGGCCATCCGGGAACGAACTGAGGAATTGGAAAAATCCAACATGCTTTTAGCAGAAGCAAGTCACCAGAAAGGGATGTTCCTGACCAGCATGTCCCATGAACTGAGAACTCCATTGAACGCGATCATCGGATTTGCAGGTACATTACTCGATGATGAAGACGAACCATTATCAAATTACCGCAAAGATCGCATCAGCCGAATCCTTCAAAGCGGTAAGCAGTTGTTACAACTCATCAACTCGCTACTGGATCTTTCCCGACTGGAAGCAGGGCAAATGAAGATCTCGACTTCAAAGATGCGGCTCGACGAACTGATGCTGGAAGTCATTGAAATGCTGGAACCACTCATTCATGAAAAATCCCTTCAGTGCCTCCATCAGTTCCAGACTGAATCCGATTGGCAGGAAAGCAGAACAGAGTCTGGAGAATCTTATGTTAATCCATTTATGCTGGTCTCCGATTCAGCCAAACTGAGGCAGGTCCTGATCAACCTTATGGGTAATGCAATCAAATTCACGGAACCTGGAGGGCTGATAACAATCGCTCTTTTACGTAGATGTGACGGGTTCCGGGTCGATCTGGAAGACAATGGCTGTGGAATTCCTGAAGAACAGCTCGAAACAATTTTTCAGGTATTTAAACAGGCCGATTCAGGAAATCCACATACCCGAGAAGGAACCGGACTTGGTCTGGCCTTGGTTCACAGTCTTGCGGAACTCCTGGGGGCCAGGATTTCCGTTAAAAGCAAACTTGGTACAGGTTCTGTTTTTACAGTCGAACTTCCGCTTCAACTTCCTCATTCAAACAAAGAGCCTGGTTCCTGAGTTATCAGCCAATTTGAAGGAATTTCCGCTTCAACTGTAAAACTGTTAGGCTGAGCGCCATGGATCATCAAATTGCCACCCTCATCCTGGCTGGAGGCCGTTCGAGCCGCATGGGCCAAGACAAGGCCGAACTCAAGCTGGGCGGCAGAAGCGTTCTGGAGAACATTCTTGAGACGGTTCTTCGGGTTTCGGGACATGTTGTCGTGATGCGGGCACCGAACCAGCAAACGCTTTCAATCAGCAGCCATCTTGTCAAAAAGATGAAGATTGGCTTCGATCAAATAGAAGGTGAAGGTCCTTTACAAGGAATTGCTGATTCACTGATCCATATTCCAGAGGAAGCCGAGAAGATCTTCGTTCTGACCTGTGACCTCCCCTTTCTCAGTACTCATTGGCTTCATGCACTGAATGACTCACTGACGGAGGAATGGGATGTGGTCTGTACCCATGCCGAAAACATCACCAACGCCCTGCTCGCCATTTACCGCCCCCAAGTCCTTGAAAAGGCCCCCGAATTACTGCTAGAAGGTAAAAGAAGACCGCTTGAACTGCTGAGCGGGTGGCGGATCAAAAAACTTTGCCCGGAGCATGACCTCCCATTGGAAATCAAGGACATGAACACTCCTTCAGAATATGAAAAGGCACAACTCCATTTTAAGGAAAACCATGATTGACCTCTACACTGCGGCTACTCCGAATGGGTTCAAAGTTTCAATCCTGCTCGAAGAGCTACAGCTACCTTATCGTGTCATCCCGGTGGACCTGTTGAAACGTGAACAGAAAGAGGAAAACTTCCTGGCCCTGAATCCAAACGGGAGAATTCCGGTTATCGTCGACCATGAAGCTGGCCACTGGACGGTATTTGAATCTGGTGCAATTCTTCTCTACCTCGCGGAAAAAACAGGAAAATTCTTGCCGGAAGGAGCAGAAGGACGTTCCCTGGCGATGCAGTGGTTGATGTTTCAAATGGGAGGAATCGGACCGATGCAGGGGCAGGCGCATGTCTTCTACCGTTATGCTCCGGAGCAGATCGATTATGCCATCGCACGCTACCAGCGTGAAACAAGGAGACTCTATGAAGTACTTGACCGCAGGTTACAGGATCAACCCTACCTTGCAGGTGAACTATCCATTGCCGATATGGCCTGCTGGCCCTGGGTTCGAATTCATAAATGGGCCGGAGTGGAATTAACTGGTTTGGATCACCTCCAAGGATGGATGGATATTCTGAAAGACCGGCCGGCCTTCCAAAAGGGGGTCTGCGTGCCCTACAAGGTTGAACGCGGCAGTGAGACTCTTAATGAAAGCCGAAATCGCGGCTCGAAGATGTTGGTTTGAACAAAAAGCCTGAAAAGTCTCGGACTCGTGGACCACAAGTCATTTTACTGATCTTCGCTGTGATCTGGCTGGTGGTTATCTTTTTTTCAAGTCTTCAACTGAATCAGCAGCCTGATCGCGAACGTTTTTTTGATGGGTTTTCACTGAGTTGGTTTTTTCTTGTGGGAGTGTTGCCCATCCTTTTTTGCAGTGCAATTTTTCGATATTTACAGGGGAACCGCAAACAAGAATCTGTTCATGAAACTCATGACCATGATTCTTGAAAAACACTTTTGTCGAGGAATTCCTGTTCTTTGATTAAAGCATTTCCTGATCCATCAAGGTTGCCAAAATATCTTTCTTAACGATTTTCCCATATCCCGATTTTGGCAGAGCATCCCAAAAGAAAAATCGAGTTGGCCAACGGTATCGAGCACATCGTCCATCGAGATGTTTGTAGAGTGAAGCTTCATCTGCTGCCTTAGTCCCTTTAGATGGCACGATAACGGCTACACCTGTTTCTCCCCACTTTTCATCCGGCACCCCAAGAACAGCTGCTTCACTGACTCCAGGATGGGTCAACAAAACCTCCTCGATTTCTCGAGGGTAGACATTGGCTCCCCCAGAGATGTACATATCAGAACTGCGTCCGGTGATGTAAACCAGCCCTCTTTCGTCAACATATCCAAGGTCTCCGGTGTGGAACCAGCCTCCCCGCATTGCTTCTGCTGTAGCTTCAGTGTTTTCATGATAGCCTTCGCAAACTGCAGGTCCCCGGCAGCATATTTCCCCGACTTCACCCGTTTTCAAAGGTTTTTGGTCAGAATCGAGAATTGTAATTTCCATTCCGGTTCTGGGAATTCCGCAGGAGCCGATATTGGCATTGGGATCATCATCATCCAGCGAATGCATCTCCGTTGGCAAATAGGTGATGCAACCTGTGACTTCTCCCATTCCGTAATACTGGACCATCACGGGCCCTAATTTTTCCAGGGCTTTTTTCTGATCGGCACGATACATCGGTGCACCCGCATAGATCATATAACGCAATGAGCTGTGGTCATAACGGTCCACGGATTCATGCTCGACCAGCATCTTTACGATCGTTGGCACGGTGAAGAGGTTGCTGACCTGATGTTTCTCGACCAACTGCCAGAAGATTTCAGGATCCAATTTTTTCCCCTGCATCATTACCAGCGAAGCCCCACGGACGACATTCAAAAGCATGTGCACGCCAGCTCCATGGGAAAGAGGTGCTACAGCAATCGACACATCATTTTCATTGGTACCGGGAATGAGATCTGCGAGGTGATTGGTCACGACAAAATTCATCTGTCCATGGGTCAATACCCCTGCCTTCGGCCTGCCTGTTGTTCCTGAAGTGAAAAAAAACCAAAGGGGATGCTCATACTCGACGGGTTCAACCTCATATTCCTGACCCAGATGATTTTCCAACAACGATTCATAGGAGGGTTGATCTCCCTGAACATCACCAATGCGAATCAAATGTTTTAAGGAAGTTGAGTCTTGTTGGACCTTTGACGCATGTTCCTCAAATCCTGCCTCATAAATCATGGCACAGGCACCACTGGAAGTGGCGAGATATGACACCTCTGGAGGCGTCAGCCTGAAATTGGTGGGAACCCAAACACAGCCCATTCGAAACGCCACCCAACAACTCTCAAAGAGTTGAAGGTTATTGCAGGACTGTACGAGGATCCGGTCGCCTTTTTCTAAGCCCAAATCTTTCAATGCGGTTGCCATGGCTTGCACCCGCAGGTCGACATCCTTCCAACTCCAACTTCTTCCCTCCTCGATCACCGCCTTCCGTTCAGGAAAAAGACGGGCGGTTCGGCTTAAAAAGCCACCGAGGTTAATGCTTTGGGCATCGTGCATTCAAATTTTTTCCAACACACTGACATAATTGGCCACAGCTGCACCTCCCATGTTGAACACTCCGCCCTTTTGTGCATTCTTGATCTGCATGCCCTCTGCCTCTCCTGAAAGCTGCATAGCCGCCATGACGTGCATCGACACACCGGTCGCACCGATAGGATGTCCTTTCGATTTGAGGCCGCCAGAAGGATTGACCGGCAAGGATCCATCCTTCTCAGTCAGCCCCTCGGAAATCACCCGGGCACCTTGCCCCTGCACGGCAAGCCCCATCGCTTCGTATTCCAGTAATTCTGCAATGGTGAAGCAATCATGGGTTTCGACGAAATCCAATTCTTCAAGTCTCAATTCCGCCAGTTTCAATGCACTTTTCCAGGCCCTCGAGGCACCTTCAAAACATGTCCGATCCCTTTGACTGAGGGGCAGAAAATCATTGATCTGCGCCCGTGAACGCCATCGTACTGAAGGCCCTTCAAGACTTCTCGATGTATTTGGCTCAATCACTAAGGCAGCCGCTCCATCGGATACCATGGAGCAGTCCGAACGTTTCAATGGGGAGGCAACCACCGGGTTTTTTTCCGAGGGGTTCCTGCAAAATTCGAAACCAAAATCTTTACGTAAATGGGCATAGGGATTGTCTATCCCGTTTCTGTGATTCTTAGCGGCAATCATCGCCAAAGCATCGGATTGATCTCCGTAGCGCTCAAAATACTCTCCGGCAATGCTCCCAAAAACCCCGGCAAACCCGCCCGGAGTCTCTCCTTCTTCACGGACATAGGAACACCTGAGAAGGGTTTGCCCTATTTCATGAGAAGGAAGTGTGTTCATTTTTTCAAAACCCAGAACCAACCCCCGTTTGATCCGCCCGCTTTCAATGGCATCCAGGGCTGCCCAAACGGCAGCAGAACCGGTAGCACAGGCATTCTCCAACCTCACCGCCGGAGTGTGGCGGAACTCTGGAACGGCAAGTGACGCAAGTGAGGCGCTGAAATCCTGCCTTAAAAATCCACCATTGAAATGCCCCATGAAAATCCCATCAATGTCCTGTGGCTCCAGTCCTGCTTTTTTCAGAGCTTCAAGACTTGCCTCACGGATCATTTCTTCAGGATTTATATTTTCAAATTTACCGAACCTTGTGTGCCCCCAGCCAGTGATTTGTGATTTCACGTGATATCCGAATTCAGAGTTTAGAGTCCTATGGCAAAGACTCATCATTTTCGTCCAACACCAAAAAGGCAAAATAATAAAAGGAACTGAATCCAGGAATGATCTCAAGGCAAACCAGAAGGATGGGACTGAATTGAATCAACCCCTTTCATCCCTCCACAGAAAAAACAAGAAGGACTTCAAACTTGAAGAATAATGGAAGATAAAGACGGGACTTGAAGTTCTGGTCGACGGGGTGATGGTTTTCACCCCGTCTTCCAGAGGAGAAACACATGAAAAAATGCGGGTGTTTTTCGGCACCTCCCGCTGGCCTTCATGATTCATATCGGTTTACAAGCAAAAAACTTTATTCTTATCAAGAATCCAAGGATTTCGTATTTCGTCGATTCCCATCTACACATGACCTATGCTGAATGAATGTTTCGACAGTTTAATTACACACATTTCGGGGTTAATTGATTCAGCCATTAATCCCTATAACATACTGATATAATTTGAATAAATAACCGAATGATGGTATTGTAATCGGTAGTGATTCAATGCTACGATTCCTACACCAATCACCGGGCCAAAATGAAAAAACAACCATGCAAAGTCAGTAGCACTCCACTGATGGACAACATTTCCGGGGCAGATAGGCTCATTGACAATGAACTGGATCTTGCCACGCAGTATTTGTCCTTTTTTTCGAAAACCCATTGCTTCGGGCTGGTGAAGAACCGGGGGTATCCTATCGGGCAGGTTTTGTTCTCTGTGTTGATCTGGCCTCTGCTGGGGGTTCCTTCGCTTCATTTTTTCTGCGGCAAGCGTCTTTCGGCCTTCATCGATGGGGGTAAGGATGTTTTGTACGACTTCCTGAAGAGGCAGGACATCAACTGGCGTGGGTTCCGTTTGTATGTAGCCCTCCAACTGATCCGACAACACAACCTGGGAAGCGAAACAATCCGTGCGGCGGTCGTTGATGACACGATCAAACATCGAAGGGGGAAAAAGGTCTCGGCGGTCAGCAGCCACTTCGATCACACGTTGGGCAAGCAGGTCATGGGCCAGCAGATGCTTGAAATGGGGTTGGCGACCCCAAAAGGATACGTTCCTTTGGATTCGCGGATTTATGTGAGTGAAAAAAGGATTCAAGACGGGAAATCGCAATTTCGGGACAAACGCAGCAGTGTTGCCAGAGATTGCCGCATAGCGAAGGATAAAAACAAAAACGAGATGTTCCGGGATATGCTCAAGCGCAGCATCCGCAAGGGGATTGCCTTCACCCATGTTATGGGCGACTCGTGGTTCGGCAACAAGGAGAATATCAAGAGCGTCATCTCCGCAAAGCTGAGCGGTATCTTTAGAATGAAAAAAGGCAATCTCAAATACCGAATCAACGGAAAACAGTACACGGCAACCGAGGTCCACTTGCTTCTCAAACGGAGGATGAAACGTCTCAACGGCTCTCCCTACAGAACCTGCACGGCGGATGTGCAAATGAATCTTTCGAACAAGCCTGAACAGGAAGAATGGGTGCAAGTCAGGCTGTTGTTCAGCAGTCCGGTCAACCAGTACAATGACAACTGGGCCGTGTTCCTCTCCACAGATGTCCAACTGGACGCAGAGAAAATCCTGCAACTCTACTCCTTGCGCTGGAGCATCGAAGTCTATTTCAAAGAAATCAAGCAACACCTGGGCTTCCTCAAAGAACAAAGTGGGGATTATGCCGTGCATTATGCTTCAATCCACCTTTGCGCTATTCGATATCTGCTGATCGTAGACAGCATGCTCCGTTCAGGTGAGGCCTTCGGAAAGATGAGAAACCACATCTCCGGGAAGTTGGAGATGCTGACTTTCGCACGGCTGCTATGGGAACTCTTCAAAGCTCTGATTGGCGGGGCTTTGGATTCCCTGCTACAGACTATTCCACAAAAAACGATCCTGTTGATCAAATACAAAATCAATGAAACGGTCTGCAATTTCCTCAACAAAGCCTTGCAGCTTGATGAAGACTATCTCTTTGCTGAACAAAAAGCCGAGGCATTCGGGATCTTAAATTAACCCCGAAATGTGAATTAT
>PVBE012378368.1_pt1 | contig 37199 bp, 33 predicted proteins | sample 1631181 | NCBI WGS metagenome assembly PVBE01 (sample SAMN08397723, study PRJNA350692) | Marine metagenome, whole genome shotgun sequencing project. | isolation source: water | place: Pacific Ocean | collected 2012-04
ACAAGAGGGATTGAAGGTAAAATAGCTGCCATAAAATATGTTAGAGAAAATAACATTCCTTTTCTAGGGATTTGCCTAGGAATGCAATGTGCTGTTATTGAGTTTGCAAGAAATATTCTTGACAAAAAAGATGCTCACAGCACTGAAATCGCCCCTGAATCTAAAGTCCCTGTCATTAACATGATGAAAGAGCAGAAAAAAATCAAAAATATGGGCGGCACAATGAGATTAGGTGCATACCCTTGTAAGATCAAATCAAATTCAAAGGTCTTTGATGTTTATCAAAAAAATGACATTACTGAAAGACACAGGCATCGTTATGAATTCAATAATGAGTATTTAGATATTTTTAATAAACTTGGCTTACATGCTTCGGGAATCAACCCTGAAAACAACCTAGTTGAAATCATAGAATTAAAAAACCATCCATGGTTTATTGGTGTTCAATTCCATCCAGAATACAAAAGCACAGTTGAAAATCCTCATCCTCTATTTGTAAGCTTCACAAAAGCAGCTGTAAATATCAAAAAAAAAGAGAAGACATTGATCAATGAATAAAGGTCTGAGTCCCAAAGAGATCGTATCTACGATGTACGATAATGACCTTTTTAGCAAATGGCTAGGAATTAAAATATTACACATATCCAAAGGCAAATGCATTCTTGAAATGAAAGTTAAAAAAGAAATGCTCAATGGCTTTTCTATTGCTCATGGAGGAATAACTTACTCCTTAGGAGATAGCTGTTTAGCATTTGCTGCTAATTCCCATGGGATTCAATGTGTTTCAATAGAAACCGCGATAAATCATTTAAAAAAAGTGAAAGAGAATGATGTTTTAAAAGCAACCTCATCAAAAATTAAAATTGAAGACACAAAGGCTTTCTATGAAGTCAACATCACTAATCAGCTAAATGAAAATGTTGCCACTTTTAATGGGACTGTACATAGAACCAAAAATGAATGGAAATAATTTATTATCCTATTTATTGGCTGATAACAAAATAAAGAAGAGTCAATAGTAAAATCATTTTATTAAATTCATCTTTTAATTCAACTTTAAATATGGAAGAATCCTATATTATTGATGCTATAAGAACTCCAATTGGAAACTTTGGAGGCTCATTATCTACCATTAGAACTGACGATCTAGCTGCTCATGTAATTAAAGAGCTTGCTAACAGAAACTCATCTGTAAATTGGTCTGAACTTGAAGATGTATTACTTGGATGCGCCAATCAAGCTGGTGAGGATAATAGGAATGTAGCCAGAATGGCATTATTATTAGCGGACCTTCCCTTAAGTGCTGGAGGAGAAACAATTAATAGACTTTGCTCTTCAGGCATGGCTGCAACAATCAATGCATCAAGAGCCATAAAAATTGGAGATGGAGATCTCTATATAACAGGTGGTGTTGAAAATATGACAAGAGGCCCTTGGGTAATATCTAAAGTCTCGGCTCCTTTTGGGAGAGATGCACAAATGCATGATTCAAGTTTCGGATGGCGATTTGTCAATAAAAAAATGCATGAAAAATTTGGAACTGACGGCATGGGTCAAACTGCTGAAAACCTTGTTGCACTATATAAAATAAGCAGAGAAAATCAAGATCAATTTGCATATAATTCCCAAATAAAAGCTGCTAAAGCACAGAAAACAGGAAGATTTAATGATGAAATTATTGCTGTTGAGATTCCTCAAAGAAAAGCCAATCCAATTATTTTTGACAAAGATGAATTTATAAAAGGGAGCACTACTATTGAAAAACTAAGTAAGCTCCGGGCTGTATTTAAAAAAGAAGGCGGATCTGTAACTGCTGGTAACTCATCTGGCTTAAATGATGGTGCTGCTGCATTACTTATTGGATCTGAAAATGCTGCTAAAAGAAATGGACTAACTCCAAAAGCAAGAATAGTTTCATCTGCAATTGCAGGTGTTGAACCTAAAATAATGGGGATAGGTCCAGTTAAAGCATCTGAAAAAGCCCTAAAAAGAGCCCAACTCACTTTGGACGACATGGATATTATCGAGCTAAATGAAGCTTTTTCTGCCCAAGCTCTTGCTTGTATTAGAGAGATGGGATTAGATGATAATGACCCTAGGATTAACCCTAATGGAGGCGCTATAGCTCTTGGACATCCATTAGGAATGACTGGCGCCAGAATTCTACAAACAGCTATGCTTGAACTTCATAAAACAAATAAAAAATATGCTTTGGTAACCATGTGTATTGGTGTAGGTCAAGGATATGCAACAATAATTGAAAAAGTATAATCTAATGATCTACGAATTTAACGGATATAAACCAGTAATAGATAAATCATCTTTTATTCACCCACAGGCTAACGTTACCGGAAATGTAATTATTGGAAAAAATGTATATGTTGGACCTGGGGCTACTTTAAGAGGAGACTGGGGGGGAATAATTATTGAAGATGGATGTAACATTCAAGAGAATTGCGTTATTCATATGTTTCCAGGCACAACCGTAATTTTAAAACCTGGAGCCCATATTGGACATGGCGCTATAATTCATGGAGGTACCATAGGCTGCAATAGTTTAATTGGCATGAATGCGGTGATTATGGATGAAGCAATTATTGAAGATGAAAGTATTATTGGTGCTTTGAGCTTTGTACCTGCAAAAACGATTATTCCAAAAAGAAAAATAGCTGCTGGGAATCCTATAAAAGTAATAAAGGATGTGACAGATGAAATGTTAAAATGGAAAACTGAAGGGACTCGCCTTTATCAACAGCTTCCTGCTGAATGTTTCTCTACTTTAAAAGAATGTAAACCTCTTAGAGAAATAGAACCTAACCGTCCTGATCAAAAGGTTAATTTCAAACCCTGGAAATAATTATTCTTTCAAAATAAGATTACTTTAAAATTGTATCCTCATCGATACTGAAGTTTACATTTGCTTCAATCAATTCTTCTTTAAGAACTTTGGGCAATTCCACCTCCAAAACATTCACCATTTCTTGACATACGGCTCTTTCAACTTTTATCTTTTTCTTATCTTTTGAAAGCATCATCCCAGTAATCATCCCCATTAATTCTCCTCTATGTGACTTTATCACCTCTTCAGGATTTTGCACATCTATATCAATTATAACTCTCATTTAAAGTTCCTTTAATTTCTAATGTAAGATTACATTTAAATATGTATGTATCCTAAATAAGCTTTGAAAACTTATTAAACAAAACCTTAGGAATACAATAATAAATCTCATAAACATTTTCTTTTGGCTCTAAATTGAATTAACTTTATAAATAAGATCTAAAAAAAAAAATATGAAAAAAACATTTACACTTCTTACTACTCTATCTCTATCATTTGCTTTATTTAGCCAAACTTTTGTAAGCACCTCAGCAGAAAATAAAAATGTTGTACTTGAAGAATTTACTGGAATTCATTGTGGTTACTGCCCTGATGGACATGTAGTTGCTCAAGGAATTTCTAGCAACAACCCAGGTGATGTTGTGCTTGTAAATATACATGTAGGCTCATATGCCGCACCAAATGCCGGAGAACCAGATTTTAGAACCTCTTGGGGTGATGGAATTAAAAATCAAGCTAATGTTTCTGGTTATCCTGCCGGAACTGTTAATCGCCATGATTACACATCTCAAGGTTGGGATCAAAGCGGTGGAACTGCTATGAGCAGAGGAAACTGGTCTGATGCCAGTAATGATATTTTATCTAATGGGTCATATGTTAATGTTGCTGCTCAATCATCTATTGATGTATCAACGCGTGAACTTACCGTTAATGTAGAAGCCTACTTTACTGGAACTGGAACTGGAGCAGATAAATTAAATGTTTTTTTATTACAAAATAATGTAGAAGGCCCTCAAAGTAATGGAGCAGTTTACAATCCTTCTGCCATTCTTCCTAACGGAAATTACAATCACCAGCATATGTTAAGGCACCTTTTAACTGGTCAATGGGGAGATGATATTACAACTACCACTTCAGGGTCATTTTATTCTAACACATACACATACAATATACCTAATGATTTAAATGGTGTAGCATATGACCTATTTAATATGGAAGTAGTGGTTTTTGTAGCTGATGATCAGCAAGAAATTATATCTGGAAATAAATCAAGCATGTCTTTCATTGTACCTCCTGGAGTTAGCTTAACTGACCTAGAAGCATCTACTAGTATGACATTGCCTTCAAGCTATTGCACAGACAGCATTACTCCTGAAATAACAGTATTAAATAATAGTACTATTGCTGTAGATACTTTTGACGTGAGCTATACATTAAATAGCAATTCACCAGTATCTCAAACCATCTACTCTACCCTTGCTCCATCTGCAAGTACTACAATTACTTTTCCTACAACAGCAATGCCCTATGGTGCAAATACCATTTATTATGATGTTAATCTAGATAACTCGACAACTCTTGTTGATAGCATTTCTGGAAATAATTTTACTAGCTCAGGTGAATTCAATACTATGTCATCATCTGCTTTTGCTAACAATCATTCTGAAGGCTTTGAAAACTACTCACCTGGATCAGCAACTCTAACTAATGCAATTGTCGAAAATCCTTATGGTGTAAACACTTATGTTGTTGACCAAGGAATAAGCGGGTCTGTAAACTGGAATCTAGGAGCTTACGGAAATAGTGCTAAATCTTATCGTTTTAGGTTTTATAGTGGGTGGAACGTAGGTGATCATGCATCCATTGTTTTTGAAAACCTTGATCTTAGCACAACTACTAACAATGAAGTAATGTTTTCACATGCATATGCTCAATATTCATCTGGAACTAATGACGAGCTTGAAGTTTTAGTTTCTACTGATTGTGGCTTATCTTGGACCTCATTATTTGATCAATCTGGATCTAACCTTTCTACAACAAGCCCTTATAGTGGCGGTTACTATTACCCTCAGATTGATGAATGGACTACTACCTTTTTAGACCTAAGTGCTTTTGATGGCCAAACCAGTGTAATGCTTAAATTTAAGGCAACTTCAGATGATGGCAACAACTTATATGTAGATGATATTTCAGTAGGTGAAAACCTTTCGTCAATTAATGAATTTAATTCATTAAGCTCCCTGAAGATCTACCCAAATCCAATTAGCAACTCAGGAACACTTGAATTCTCAATTGAAAAAGCCTCTAATCTAAGCTATGAAATATATGACCTTCTTGGAAAAAAGATAACTCATTTGAATAGCACTACTTTAAATGCTGGAACTCATATATATAACCTTAATACAGAACAACTTGATAATGGTACATACCTTATTAAATACCAAATAAATGATCAAGTAAAAGCTGCTCAGTTTATTGTTTCACATTAAAACAATAAGCTTACCTAATTTAAAAGGGCTCATAAGAGCCCTTTTTATTTCTAAAAAAATAAATTTCTCTGTTAAGTTAAATTAATCTTTAAAAAACTAAATAAAGAAGAAGTGTAAACTATGTATTCATAAAAAGATTAACTATCTTTTATTCATAAACATACGCTATGAAAAAATATTTATTGTTATTTTATTCCTTTCTTACAACTGTAGCTTTTTCACAAACATTTGTAAGCACCTCAGTAGAAAATAAAAATGTAGTAATTGAAGAATTTACTGGAATTCATTGTGGCTTTTGTCCAGCAGGACATTTAATTGCCCAAAACATTCAAGATGCACACCCTAATGATGTTACACTTATAAACATTCATGTAGGTTCTTATGCTGAACCTGCAGCAGGAGAACCTGATTTTAGAACAAATTGGGGAGTTCAAGTAAAGAATATTAGTGGACTAACTGGATATCCTGCCGGGCAAATTAACAGACAACAATTCAGCTTACCTATAGAACACTCAACTTCAGGAAAACCAGCTATGTCACGCTCATTTTGGGAAGATGCTGCAAATACTGTATTATCTGAACCTTCATATGTAAATGTTGCTGCACAAGCCAATATTAATGTTCCAACAAGACTTCTAACTGTTAATGTTGAAGCTTACTATACAGGTAATGGTAACAGCATTGATAAGTTGAATGTACTTTTACTTCAAAATAACATCCCTGGACCACAAAGTGGTGCAGCCAATCATAATCCAGATGCTATAATATCAGGTCCATGGAACCCTACTTACAATCATCAGCATATGTTTAGACATTCATTAACTTCTTACTGGGGGACTACCATTTCATCTACAACAGCAGGATCCTTTTATTCAAACACCTACACCTATACAATTCCTGACTCTCTAAATGGTGTTGCTTATGATCTTTATAATTTGGAAGTAGTTGTGTTTATAGCAGACCTTCAATTAGACATTATCTCAGGAAATAAATCTAGCATGTATTATATTACATCTATAAATGAAACTTCTAATGAAAAAAGCTTTGTTAAACTCTACCCAAACCCTATTAAAGAGCAGGGGGTTATTGAATTTACATTAAATGTACCTGCCGATATTTCATTTGAAATTTTTGATCTAATTGGAAAAAAAGTAAAAGAAAAAACAGTAACCAGTCAGCTTAATACCGGAAAACATAGTTTTAATTTAGAAACTAAAGATTTAAATAATGGCAGCTATATACTTAAATATAAAATTCAGGATAAAATAAGTTCCATTAAATTCATAGTTGCTAAATAAAACTACTATTATTTAATAGTATCTATAATATCTTGTAGGGTAATTATATGAGTGCTGTCATTATCATAATTAACGATAACAGCTCTTGTATTATTACTAAATAACTGAGACACTTTATTAATTGACATATCTCCATTTACTTCAGGAAATGGATCTTCCATAATGTTTTTAACAGGCAATTCCTTTAATAAAGGATCTTCTAAAATCCTATCATACATCTGATGATCGGACAAAGAACCAACAAATTGACCATTTTCTTTTACAGGTATCTGAGAAATGTCATATTGCTTCATTAAAACAATGGCATGTGAAACTGGATCTGTAACAGATACAGAAACCAATCTTTTATCGGCATGAATACGAATAAGATCTTCAGCGTTTTTAACATCTTCATCTAAGAATCCTCTTTCTCTCATCCAATCATCATTAAAGATCTTTCCAACATACCTTGAACCATGATCGTGAAATAAAACAACTACCACATCATCTTCTTTTAATTGATCTGCCATCTGGCATACCCCTTTAATAGCTGCACCAGCAGAATTACCTACAAAAATTCCTTCTTCCCTAGCTAATTTTCGAGTGTATACAGCAGCATCCTTATCTGTAACCTTTTCAAAGGCATCTATAAGCCCAAAATCTACATTAGCAGGTAATATATCTTCACCAATTCCCTCTGTAACATATGGATATATCTCATTTTCATCAAAAATACCAGTTTCGTGATATTTCTTAAAAACTGAACCATAAGTATCTATTCCCCATAATTTTATATTTGGATTCTGCTCCTTTAAATATTTCCCAACTCCAGAAATAGTACCTCCAGTTCCAACACCAACAACAAAATGAGTGATCTTTCCTTGAGTTTGCTCCCAAATTTCTGGTCCAGTAGATTCATAATGAGCCAATCGATTCGCTAAATTATCGTACTGATTAACATACCAACTATTAGGAGTTTCTTTTGCCAATCGCTTAGCAACAGAATAATAAGATCTAGGGTCATCTGGCTCTACTGCAGTTGGGCATACAATTACTTCAGCTCCAACAGCTCTAAGCATATCCATTTTCTCTTTAGATTGCTTGTCATTTAGCACGCAGACCAGTTTATATCCTTTAACTATGCAAGCCAATGCCAAACCCATTCCAGTATTACCAGAGGTACCTTCAATTACAGTTCCTCCAGATTTGATCAAACCTTCTTTTTCAGCTACTTCGATCATTTTTACAGCCATCCTGTCTTTTACAGAATTTCCAGGATTACTGGTTTCTACTTTTGCAAGTACAGTTGCCTTAACATCCTTACATATTTTATTGACCTTTATTAATGGAGTATTTCCAATAGATTCCAGTACATCATTATAGTATTTCATGACCTATATTTTGTGCAAAAATAAAAAATTCAAAAAGCTAAAAAAAGAATATTTATACCTATTCAGAAAAAATAGAACTAATTATACAAAAGCTTATCCTTTTTATCATTAAGAATATCAAATTGTTTTTTAAATGCTTTATTCTGAGTACAGCTGAAAAATTGAGGCTTTGTTGCATAGGAATCTAAATTTTCTTCTAAAGGACTTCTTTGTATCATTAAGCTTACATTATCAGGATTAGCCTCAATTTTATTTAAAAGTGCATCATAGGTTTTTATAGCAGATGCATATTCTTCCAATAATAAGCTACATTCTTCACTAATAGGGTCTTCTATTTCCTCTTTTAAAGGCTTTATCTCTAAACTTAAATCATTTTTATAAGCCTCCTCCTGAATACTATCCAAAGGTTCAGGATCATTTTTAACATCAACATTATTGTCAACAGATTCATTAATAATTGTATCAGAAATTGAAACCAAATCTTTTTTAACTTCTTCTTTATCATTAGCCTCACTAGAACATGACGCAACACTTAACACTAAAGCAATCCACAAAATTCTCTTTTTAATCATATTTCCTTATTTCAATAGTTCTATTGCTTCAATAGCAGTAACAATATTACCCTTAAACTCACCAACCACAAAACAATCAACCAGCCCTTTTTCAATTAATTCAATTTTATAAGCAGTAGCTTCATCATAATTACTGAATTTTCCTATAAAATATTTTGTAAGCCCTGTACGGTCATCTCTTTTAGGAAAAATATTTCCTATCTCTAAAAACATATCTAATGCATCTGTGGGGATCTTCTCACTAAATGCTCCAACTTGCACCCTAAATTGAACAAGACTTGAATCTACGGGATTAGAGGTAGCTACTGTATCCATTTCTATATTGTCATCATAATCAGGATTAACCTGAAAACCTGCATCAGCTAATGATATTCTTTTCCCTTCCTGAAAAGCTACAAGAAATGCTCCATTATAACCACTTGTAGACATATTCACCTTATGCATGGCTGCTGATGATTTATCAGAAAAAGCTCCTGTATAATATCTATATAAACTGTCTTCTCCTCTTACATAAACAAGATCAGGTAAGCCTTTAAATACATTTAAACTTAATTTTCTTCTAAAGGCTCCAACTTGAACTCTGTAAACAATCTCTTTATTTTCTTCAGCAACTAAAGTAGAATCATCTACATCTACAGACTCAATATCAGTAAGCTCTACTACCTCAATATTATTATTAGCGTCAGTTTCAACTACTAAAACCGTCTCTACATTTAAGCTGTCTTGCTGAAGAGTAGGCAAAACTTCAGCAACATCAGCCTCTGTTTCATAACCACCCAACACATATAAAACTGAATCACCACTCTCTATAATCTTGAAATCTTTATTACTCAGCTCTTTATATAATTCATTTGCAGAAGTACCTTTAACATCAGAACCAATTACTATGAATAACTGACGTATAGTTGTATCCTTAACTGTACTTGAAAAAGTAGAGAGTGAACGTATGTCCGATCCAAAACTCTCTCTATGCTCATCCCATTCAGAAAACTCACCAATAGAATCTTTATATACTCTATACATAGCTAAATAATCTTCATCCGTAAATGACACACCTCTTTCATTTACATTTGATGAATCTGGAGAATTCAATTCATCATCGACATAATCGGGAACCCCATCTTTATCTGTATCTAAAGGACACCCATACATATCTACAGGTCTTGCATCTAAAGGAGTCTTTGCACATCTATCAACTAGGTCTGAAACAAGATCTCTATCATAATCTAATGTATCCATTCTATATAAGTCCTCAAAGTCGTCTTCTATCGGTTTGATCTTATCTGATTTTTTAGGTAATGTGAGATCATAAGAAAGTGCAAAATGCGTATAAAGAAGTTTATCTTTTTTGTCATTTCCTATTCTATTGTTAACACTTTCATGTGTTACTCCATCTATAAGATCAGTGAAAGTAAAATGAAAAGATGTACCAATACGAAATTTCAATCTATTACCTGTGTGTAAATTAGCCCCTATCTCCAATGGAATTCCCCATGAGCGTTCTCTATATTTACCAAATCCATCTAAATTTTCTTCCCTAATATCAGATTCATATGTATAATCTCTTGACAACTCTATTGCAGTAGATGCATTTGGGTCATTTTCAGCCAAACTCATAATGTTACCATTAGACCAATAATGATAATAATCTCCATTTTTATCCCTGAGATCTGATTTAGACAAAAACTCAATTGACTCAAAACCTACTTGAACATAAGGGTCAATGACTCTCTTTTTATTAAGTAAATGATTAAAATTATAATTTAAAGTAAATCCTCCAGTAGTAATATGAGAGTTGAAATTAAGATTACGTTCTAATGTTCTTTCATTAGCACTAACTTGACCAAAAAGTATATAAAAGCTAAGGTCCATAAAATCATTGATAGGATTGATAAGTCTCAGATCATAACCTAAACGGCTTACAGTAGGATGATACCCTTGATGATTAGACCCAATGTCTCCATAAAATGTAAGCATACCTAACCCCACACTTAGCTGAGGTCGAAAAACAAATTCCAATGGCTCAGGCCCCTGATGTGTTGTTTTTAAACTATCCTTATTATGCCCCAAAACTTCAGAAAGAGGGGTACATAAAATACATATGATAATTATAATATTCTTCACCTAATGATTTTAATAAAAAATCTCATCATATACGCTAATATCGTTAAATAGTTCCTATTTATAAAAGTATTCAATAATATTAAAGACTCTTTCTCAACAAATAAGTCGTCTGGTTACCAAATAAAATAATATATTATCCTATAAATTTATAGTCAAAATTATCAGAAGCAAATTCAGTTTTAAATAACTTAGATTTTTATGCTTGCTTTTTTTAATTTCGAAGAAAATATACTACTTAATGAGCTCACTAGACCAAGGAGATGTTACCATCTCAATAAATAAAAGAGGAATTGCAACAATAGAATTCTATCACCCACAAAGCAATTCATTGCCTGGAAAAATCTTATCTAAATTGGCTGACACTATAAAAAAAGCAGGTAGCAATGAACAAATTAAAACCATTATCCTTCAATCATCTGGTAATAGGGTCTTTTGTGCAGGTGCTAGTTTTGAGGAGCTTAGCTCTATAGAAAATATTGAAGCTGGTATTAATTTCTTCTCAGGATTTGCCAATGTAATAAATGCTGCCAGAAAATGCCCTAAATTGATCATTGGAAGGGTCCAGGGGAAAGCAGTAGGGGGTGGTGTCGGAATGGCAAGTGCAGTTGATTATTGTTTTGCTACTAAACATGCTGCTGTTAAGCTAAGTGAGCTTGCTTTAGGAATAGGCCCTTTTGTTGTTAGCCCTGCTGTAGAAAGAAAAATTGGTAAGTCTGCTATGACCATTATGGCCATAAATGCTACTGCTTGGTACACAGCTGAATGGGCGAAACAAAAAGGACTATTTGCAGAAGTGTATGAATCTATTGAAGAAATGGATGAATCTATTTATCAATTAAGTAACAAACTTGCATCATCAAACCCTCGCGCTATGTCACAATTAAAAAAAGTAATATGGGAAGGCACAGAAAGCTGGGATGAACTTCTTAAAGAAAGAGCCGCAATAAGTGGAGAATTGGTGCTTTCTCAATTCAGTAAAAATGCTATTATGGCACTGAAGAAAAAATAATGTCCTTGTCATTAATAAAAAATATTAAAACAGGATCAATTAATGAGCATATAATTGAAATAGAAAATATAATAAAAGAAAAACAAGCTTTTATATTATGTGACCAAAACACATATCTTTTCTTAGATTATCTTTTTAAAAATGTACCCGCATTATCTTCTGCTAAAAAAATCAAAATTTCTGCAGGAGAAAACTATAAAACTTTAAGTAGCTGTAATTTGATATGGGAATTTCTCAGCAATAATAATGCAAGAAGAAATGCAGTTTTAATTAATTTTGGCGGTGGCATGATCACCGATCTTGGAGGATTTACTGCATCTACTTTTAAAAGAGGAATCTCCTATATTAACATCCCTACCTCTCTTCTGGCAATGATTGATGCCTCTGTGGGTGGAAAAACAGGAATCAACTTAAATCATGAAAAAAATCAGATTGGAGTTTTCAGCAACCCTGAATTGGTAATTTGTGATTCTTTTTTCTTAAACACTCAATCAAAGGACCATATAAGCTCTGGCTTAGCTGAAATTATAAAACATGGTCTTGTCTATGATCGTAAGTATTGGAAATACTGCATAAGCAATAAAATTAAAAACCTTGACCTTAACAAAGTCATTGCTGATTCTATTGAAATTAAAGCTAAAATTGTTAGTGAAGATCCAATGGAGAATGGAATAAGGAAGATACTTAATTTTGGTCATACTATAGGTCATGCAATTGAAACACTATTGATAAATAACAATAAAGGTATTCTTCACGGACATGCTATAGCAGCAGGTCTATACATCGAAAGTTTTATTTCTTTTGAAATTTTAAAATTACCTAAAGCTGAGCTTATTGAAATTCAAAAATATATTGCCTCTAATTACAAAAAACTTCCCTTAAAAATGGATGACCTTAAAGAGATTTTAGAAATTATGAAGAATGACAAGAAAAGAAATAACAATAACCATAACTTCTCTTTAATTACCAGCATAGGCAATGCTACTTTTGACAATTATGTAGAAGATGAAATTATTAAAAAAGCTTTAATGGATTATATGAATTACTCATGAAAATAATTGCTCCAAAAGGTCAAAAAATCAATGCAAATCCTATTCTTTCATCATCTAAAAGTGAAAGTAATCGTGCCCTTATTATTCAATCAATATCCAACAATCAAATTAATTTAAATAATTTATCATTTTCTGAAGATACTCAGATCCTAAAAACTGCATTAAGCGAGTTAAACACCAAAAATCATTTTAATTGCAACAATGCTGGAACCACTTTTAGATTCCTTAGCACATACTTATCTACAATAAAAGGAGAATGGATAATGGATGGATCTTTAAGAATGCAAAAAAGACCAGTTGATAAATTGATTCAAGCTTTAATAGAGCTAGGCGCAAACATTGAATTTCTTAAAAACAATGGATTTGCTCCCATAAAAATAATTGGAACTGAATTAAAGGGAGATTACGTTGAAATCAATGGGGATATTAGCAGCCAATTTATTTCTGCATTACTATTAATTGCACCTAGTCTAACAAAAGGTTTAAAAATAAATATAAAAGGGCCTATTTACTCAAAATCTTACATAGAGCTTACTTTACAGGTCATGAAGTATTTTGGAGTTGATCATACATGGAAAGGATCTTTAATTGAAGTTCCCAATCAAAAATATAAAGCTTCTAGTTACACTATTGAAAACGATTGGTCTGCAGCATCTTACTGGTTCTCTATAGCTGCTTTAAGCGATGAATGTAAGATTCACATAAATGGATTAAAAGAAAAAAGCAATCAAGGAGATTCCATAATTATGGAATATTACAAACAATTTGGCGTGCAATCTGAATTTATTAATAATGAGCTGATCATAAAAAAAACAAATAATCCAATAGAAACCTCAATTAGCTTAAATTTAAATGATTATCCAGACATCGCACAAACAATTGCTGTAACATGTGTGGGTCTTGGCGTCAAATGTCACCTAAGTGGCTTAGAAACACTTCAGTTTAAGGAAACTAATCGCCTAGAAGCAATAAAAAATGAGCTGAATAAACTAGGTATTTACTCTTCTATTGAAAACAAGTGCATTAACATCCCTTCAACTCAACAGCTAAAGCCGTCCAATAAGCCCATTTCTACTTATGGAGACCATAGAATGGCTATGGCATTTGCTCCTTTATCATTAAAAACTAATGAGCTGAATATCGATAACCCTTTAGTAGTTAAAAAGTCTTACCCTGAGTTTTGGAATGATCTATCTAACGCGGGCTTTATTATTCAAAAATGATCTTTTTTACAGCTCTATCTTCTTTATTTTGATACACAAACAAAAAAGCTCCTTTTAAGGATTCTGAAAGCTGAAGCTGATTAATGCCTCTTTTTAAGATCTCTTCATAAATCAATTTTCCATGAAGGTCATAAATTATTAAAGTACCTGACAATGGAACATCTACATTAACATTACCTTTATGTGGATTGGGGAAAATTGACCATTCTTTTTTTGACCATTCTGATAATCCTACATTTGACTTTTTCCAGCCCCACGTATATTCACCAATCATTAATGTGTCGATCTCAACAAAGCCATTACCATCAATAGCTGAACCCAAAGTTTGGATAGTTGACAAAATCAATGGCTCCCAATCATCAGCTGCATCTGACCTATAAAATAATTGAATACTATCTTCATGAAATCCAGTAATATTGAATAAATCATTATCTAAATTTCCATTAGCAGATGAAGTCCCATTAAATGAAAAACGAAGCTTAGCTGTGAAGTCATTGGATAGATCTCCTGCTATTCTCCAATACCGTTCTTCCGAAAGCTCATACATGAAATATTTAGATAAATCTTTAAAACCATCAGGTGACACCCAATGATGTTCAACCCTAATTAAAGAAGAATCAACAATCGAATTAGTAGTGATTCTAGACATTGAATAAGAAAGATTTTTAGTTCCTGTTGAATTGACAATTACACTTTCTCCCGTTACAGCCTGAGCTATTTTATCAGCACCATTAAGACACATCAATTGAGGTTCAAAAGGAATAGAAAATGAGAACATATCTGATACCCCACCCATTATAAATGTTTCTGTATGTTCTGTCCAATCTGAATTAACAAAAGTAATATCTATAGGAACTGAATCAAAAAGATCATTAGTACCTTTCAACTTTTGTTTAACATTCACTTCAACTGCATAATCATTACCAGAAGGTGTAACAGTAAATGAATCTATACTGAAATGTGGAAATCCTGAACCAAAGATCCAATCATCAAAAAACTGAGTCACATCTATTGCTGAAATTGAATTCAATTGATCTCTAAAATCAAAAGCATCAATATCTTGAAATGAAAAAGTTGTTAAAATTGATTGAAGCCCATTGAAAAAATCAGCATCTCCCAAATAGCTACGTAAAGTATGCGCAACATCTGCACCCTTATTATAACTATGATCACCATAAGTAACAGAATGTGGGACACCATGCAAAGACAAATAACCATTGTCATTAATATGTGCATGATGAAGTACGTCTTTATGATTTAGCTTCACCTCATTTATATATTGATCATATCCATAAACCCACTCCAAAAACAAATGCTCAGAATAAGAAGCCATCCCCTCATTTATCCACATATCTTGATCAGTTCTACATGTAACTAAATTACCCCACCAATGGTGTGATAGCTCATGAGCCATTAATGTTTCATATGAAGTAGTTCCATTGACAGTAGCCAATGGATAAGCAATGGCTGTAGCGTGCTCCATCGCTCCTCCACTAAAAGGAACTAAATAAAATCCTACTTTATCCCATTGATAAGGTCCATATTTACTCTGAAATACATCCATAGCATCAAAAAGATGTGAAAATGAATTTTTAAAATTTACTGTATCTGATGATTTTGAAATTAAATATACTGGAACTGTATCTGCTGAAATATTACTTACATATGATTGATAAACGTGTGTATAAGGAGCAACTGTAACTGTTGCTAAATAAGTAGGTATTGGGGTTTGCATGGCCCAATTTGAATGCAATTTTCCATTAACAGTAACAGTATCCACCAAAAGACCATTTGAATAAGCAGTTTTTGCATTATCAGTGATAATCTCAATATCATATGTTGCTCTTTCTACAAAATTATCAAAACAAGGATGCCATATTCTTCCATAGTTATGTGGATCGGCAGCAAATCCAACTCCTAAATTATATGCATAATCATTTTGTTTATACCAACCACCCCAACCAGAAGCATCTTGCTGAGGAACTCCATGATAAAAAACATCAACTATTCCTGTATCTCCAAGACTCAAGTTATTCTGCAATTGAATAATCAACAAAGTATCATTATATGAATAAGAAGTAGAAAATCCATCACTTTTAACAGAATCAACTGTCAGCTTTAAAAGATCAAATGATAAAGTTGAAATAATAGGCTGTTTTGAAACAAATGAAATTTTAGCTGAACCATATATATTGCCAGTAGTAAAATCAGTAACATCCATTTGGATATTATAATTTAAAACATCAGCTGTATCGCTTCTTAAATTATCATTTGAACCAGATTTTAAATGACTATTGAGATGATGGCATTCTTTAAATTGTTGACAAAAGCTCTGGCAATTAATTGAAAATGAACCTAGAAGTAAAAGTAAAATGATAATGATTTTTTTCATCCAGCAAAAGTAAGAAGAAACCTTTTCGTTTAAGGATTATCATTAATTATATAAAATTAAATTCATGTTGGATTCCTATTCATAACATTTATTATAAATTTACAGGATTCCTAAAATTCATAAAAAAATGAAACCTTCTACCGAACTATTTAATCTTATAAGTTCATTAAGTAAATCTGAAAAAAGATTTTTTAAGCTATCCTCATCTCTACAAACAGGAGAGAAAAATTATTTAAAACTATTTAATTTCATTGAAAAACAATCAACATATAATGAAGATGCAATTAAAAAAATATTTGCCAAAGAAAAATTTATTCAGCATCTTCCATCAGAAAAAAATCACCTATACAAGCTTATTTTAAAAAGCTTAAGAGGCTTTCATGCTGATAATTCTATAAGCTCAATATTAAAGCAAGAAATTAAAAATGTTGAAATCCTATATAGAAAAGCTTTATATAAAGAATGTGTGAAATTCATTAAAAGAGCTAAAAAAACCGCAAATGATCATGAGAAATTTTATTACTTATTTGAATTAATTAGCTGGGAAAAACTGTTAATAGAAGAAGCCTTTGAACAAGGTGAGTTCAATAAAGATCTAGACCTTCTTATTGAAGAAGAAGTCTTGGTGGTTGAAAAACTTAGAAACCTTGCCGAGTATCATATGATCTATTCTAGAATCAATTATATTTTTAGGAGTGGTGGTTTTTCAAAAAATGAAAATGAAAGACTTGAGGTTGACAAGATCGCTAATCATCACCTTATTAAAGGGAAAAATACAGCTCTATCAAACAGAGCTGCTTCTATTTGTTATTACATTCAAGGATTTTGTAATGCTACTAAAAGAGATTTTAGAACTGCAATGACCAAATTTCAAAAAACAAAAGAAATTTTAGACAAAAACCCCTTAATAAAAAGTGATCTTCCCGAAAGGTATGTAAGAACAATAAAAAATCTTGTTTTTTGTCACATTGATAGCCATAATCTTAATAGAGCTCAGGAGTTGATAGATGAATTAAATTTTTTAAGTCACAAAAAGGGATTCAATAGTATTGACATAAGAGTAAAGCTGTTTACAGCATCTTGTAGCACTCAATTAGTAATCTATGACAAACTGGGTGAATACCAAAAAGGGTTAAAGCTTGTTGAAGAAATGGTGCAAGGAATGGAAGAGTACAAATCAAAACTCAATAAAGAACAAACTATTCTATTTCATTATCAAATTGGATATGTTTATTTTGGAGCTGGACTGTACAAAGAGTCATTAAAATGGGTAAACAAAATACTCAATGACAACGAACAAATCTTAAGACAAGACATATACAGCTTTGCAAGATTATTTAATTTAATACTGCATTATGAGCTAGGTAACATTGACCTTCTAGAATATATAATAAAATCAACTTCCAGATATCTTAAAAAAACAGAAAGAGACTATCAAAGTGAAGATATACTTATAAAGTATATCAAAGAATTAATAAAATTAAATAACGAAATAGATAGAATTGAAATTTACAAAAATGCTAAAGCTGAATTTGAAGAATTGTTCAAATCTAAAAAAGAAGGCCTAATTTTACAGTTCATAGATGTTATTTCATGGTTAACTAGTAAAATTGAAAACATTAGCTTTGAACAAGCCATTAAGAATCGCCCTTCTTAAATCGCATTTTAATTTCACGATCAAATTCTTCTACAATGCCTTTCAAGGAAATGCTCATCGAGTCTTCATTGTTCTTTTGGTAAATTATTTCTCTAGGAAAACTCTGCGCCTTGTTAATAAAAGCAAATGAGCTACTATCTAATTTTGAGTAAGAATAACTTATCATAGCCTGACCTAATTCTCTTTCAATAAATACAGGCTCATTATTTAATTTTCTAATGCTCATATATCTAGTAATAGAAGTGTCACTTCCAACTACTTTTAAACCAACCCCATGTATAGAATCATTAGATATTGACCACTCTTCAATATAATGACCTGGCGGATTGTAATTTCTAAATGTATTTGTATCTAACCAAGTCCCCTCTATCCAACTAAAAAGGTGTAGATCATTTACACTTTCGCTTTTCACAGCATTGTCTTCTGGATTATCACAAGAGATTAACAACAATAAAAAAACCACAAGAGTCATCCTACACATGCCTCTGCCTATTGATTTCATACATAAATACTGAAGCTGCTACAGAGACATTCAAAGAGCCAACTTTTCCATACAATGGAATCTTAATAGTACTGTTACATATATTTAAGTAAGCTGATGAAACTCCATCTTCTTCGCTACCCATAACAATAGCTATGGGATCTTTAAGCTCTTGATTGTAAATTATCTTATCTGATTTCTCAGAACACCCTACAATAGTAATTCCAGAGTTTTTCAAAAACTCAATGGTGCTTTTTAAGTCATCGACCTTACAAACAGGAATTTTATTTAATGCCCCTGCTGATGTTTTAATTGAATCTGATGTAACAAGCGCAGATCCTTTTGATGGTAAAATAATCCCATGAACTCCATTACATTCAGCTGAACGAGCAATAGCACCAAGATTTCTCACATCAGTAATTCTATCTAATATGATAAAGAATGGCTGCTCTCCTTTTTCATAAATCTCAGGCAACAAAAGGTCAAGCTGATAGTATTCAATTGGTGAAATATAAGCAATAACGCCCTGATGATTTTTTCTAGTAATACTATCCAGTTTTTGGACAGGAACTCCTTGATGAGTAATGTTATTATTCTTAAGCACACCCCACAACTCCTTCATGAGATCTCCTTTTAAACCTCTCTGAATTAACACTTTATTAACCCCCTTGCCATTCTCAATAGCCTCAATTATAGCCCTAATTCCATATATGAAATCCTTAGGCTTTTTTTCTTTTTTTCTGAAATTTTCTCTTTCCATTACTGTATCCAATATGCCCTTCCGCTTCTCCATGCATCTACTGCTCTATACCAACTAGAACGATACATTGGAGATCTTTGAAGTTTATAATCATTATCTGAAAATGGATTTTCCATTTTATTAAACACAAAGGAAAGTGAATTTACGTTATTTTCATCACCATAGATCCACATTTCCATATCTTTAGATTTACTTACCACATTAGGAGTACCATAAATTATACTAACCATCCCTCTATCAGTTTTCCAACCCTCAACATAAGAAGTAAAATGCTGATTTGCATTTTCTACTCTATTATAATACTTACGAATGATTTCTTTTGCCCTTTCTTTACTACCAGTTTTAGATTTCCAAAAATGATCCATAGCTGATTTTAACAGCTCGCTATTTAAAAGCTGATCATATTCAGCCTTAGAACAAATATATCTTGTTGGTTTCACCATAAGCTCCAATGTCGATATAGTAGGGAAATGATCTTCAAAACAAAAAAGTGTAAAACCTTCATTTTTAAGTGTATCTGTTTGAAGATGAACAAATCCATCTTTTGGAATATTGAATTTCAATTCTCCATTTTGATTGACTTTAAATTCATTGATTTGTTCAGAAACATAATCAAATGGAATATTACTTGAAGCAGTAAAAGGTGGAAGAGACATAGGAAATTCTCTGTCGTAATGACGTATATAAATATATTCAGAACTATTTAAATTACTCTCTAATTGAATAGCTTGACCTTTATTCACAAAATTTTTAAATATTGGAAACCCCATATGATCTTTAACAAGAAAAAATTGAGCAGTTTGTTTAGATCGCTTATCAAGATTTATATGTTTTTCTACTTTTGAGTCCCTATTAATATCTGTGCAAAACAATTTCATCAAGCCATAATCTCCAATTTTGCAATCAAATTTAAATTGCCCTCTAATTACATCATTGTTTAATTCCTGCACTTGATCTTCTAAACAAAAAGAACCTGAATCTTTAATGTGCTTTGAATCCACTTGATCATAAACCCTATAATGGAAAGTTACTTTGCCCAAATAAGGAGATGTTTTACTTTTTCTAGTATATAAAATTTTTGATGCATTAATCTTAAAATAAACACTAGAAGAATCAACCTCATTATGATAAATAATATATTCCGGATCGACTACTTGATCTGTATTCGTATATAAATGTGCATAATTCTGATAATTACCACCAATAGTTGCACACGAAATCAACTGCAATATTGAACTATAAAAAAAGAAATTAAATACTAGCTTTTTCAATTTACTATCTAATAATTATAGGTGTCTCCAATAAGTTACTATGATTTAAACCTCGATCAATAAGCATAATTTCATAACGTATACTATCATTATGATTAGAGTAAGAATTAAAATAATATGGCTCCATTACAATCTGAATTTCACCTCTTAAAGCTTTATTCTGACCTATAGGTGTAATATTTTCTAGCCTATATGAAAACGTAATGGAATCAGCTGTTGGGAAATTATTACCTAGAGGGTCTGCTGTACCTCTAACCCAAGACCCATCCATCATTTCATAATAATTTATATATAAATTATAATAATAAAAGCTTGATGTATCAAAAGGAGGATCTAGCTGCTGCTGATCTAACCCTATATCTCCATCTCCATCTGTAAAACTAAACGTAATAACACCTGAATCACCCTGTGCTTCAAAACTAACAAATTCGATTGCTGGTTCTACTGGAAATGATTGAGGTTTGAGGCAAGATGCAAGAAAAGAGACAGCAAACGACAAAACAAGTATTATTTTTGTATTTAAACGCATAAGCTAAATTCAAAATTAGAATAATTATTTTCCATTTGATTGATGAATCTAAAATATTTAACATTAAAGACCGTAAATCTTTTAACGTAATTGCTCTCAAAATATTTCTAGAGCAATATAAATCAGTTCCTATTTACAAAAACTATGTAGATCAGCTAAACATTGACCCATCTAAAGTAAAAAACCTTCATTCAATTCCTTTTATGCCGATAAGGTTTTTTAAAACCCATAATGTTTTACATAAAGAACATCATCCTGAAATTACTTTTTTAAGTAGTGGAACTACTAACACACACAAAAGCAAACACCTTCTTTGTTCAACTGAAACATATGAAAAATCATTCCTGAAATCATTTGAGCTATTTTATGGAGATATTAGCTCTTTTACAATTCTAGCTCTTTTACCTTCTTATATTGAGCAAAAAAGCAGCTCGCTAATTTACATGGTAAATAAGTTAATTGACCTATCAAAACATACAAGTGCATATATCTCTTTAACGGATAAAAATAGCATTAACAAAATTAAGAATCTCAGAAAAGAAAAAGTTATGTTAATAGGTGTTAGCTATGCACTATTAGATCTTTCAGAAAAACATGAATTAGATCTGTCAAATTGGATAATAATGGAAACAGGCGGCATGAAAGGCAGAAGAAAGGAGCTTACAAGAAATGAATTACACAATAAACTTCAAAGGGGGTTTAAGACAAATACTATCCATAGTGAATATGGAATGACCGAATTACTATCACAAGCTTATTCCATTAAAAATGGCCGTTTCAAATGTCCTCCATGGATGAAAGTTCTTATAAGGGAAGTTAATGACCCTTTTTCGTTTTCAGACCACAATAAAACTGGGGCCATCAACATAATAGATCTTGCCAATATATATAGCTGTAGTTTCATAGCCACTGATGACCTTGGGAAATCATACTCAGACGAGTCTTTTGAGGTATTAGGTAGGTTTGATCAATCAGACTTAAGAGGATGTAATTTACTAAACAGGAACATCTAATTTACCTTTAGAATAAAATAATTCTTTTTACCTCTTTGAAGAAGCACAAAGGTATTATTAATTAGATCCTTATTTGTAATCACTTTATCATCACTTACCTTTTCCTTATTTACAGAAATAGAATTTTCTTTTAATGCTCTTCTTGCTTCCCCATTGGATTTTAAAAAATTAGTTTCAGACGATAAAGCATCAATTATATTTAAAGATCCAATCTTTTTCTTATCTACAACTGCTTGAGAAACACCCTCAAACACTTCTAAGAAAAGCTGTTCATCCATTCTTTTCAATCCCTCAACAGCAGCAGCTCCTTTCTGAAAAAGAATTTCCGATGCACTCTTTGCAGCATGAAATTGATCTGCCCCATGAATCCTAACCGTTACATCTTTTGCTAATTCTTTTTGCAATATCCTTAATGACGGATTGTTTTGATGCTCATTTACCAATTGATCAATTTTATTTTTGCTTAAAAGAGTAAAAATTTTAATGTAATTTTCAGCATCAGCGTCAGAAGAATTGATCCAATATTGATAGAACTTATAAGGGGAGGTTTTTGAAGGATCTAACCAAATATTCCCACCTTCAGTTTTTCCAAATTTAGTTCCATCTGCCTTCTGAATTAAAGGAGTAGTTACTGCAAATGCTTCACCGCCATCCTTTCTTCTTATAAATTCAGTTCCACAAACAATATTACCCCACTGATCAGAACCTCCTAATTGAATATTACAATTTTTATTTTTATATAGCCAGTAAAAATCATAACCCTGTACAAGCTGATAGCTAAATTCAGTAAAAGACATACCTGACTCCATTCTTGATTTTACCGAATCTTTTGAAAGCATATAATTTAATGTAACATGCTTGCCAACATCTCTAATAAAATCCAAAAAAGTGAAATCTTTGTACCAATCATAATTATTAACAATTTCTGCCGCATTATCATCACAGTTAAAGTCTAGATACTTTTCCAATTGAACTCTTACTGCCTTTAAGTTTCCATCAAGTGTTTCTTTATTCAATAAATTTCTTTCTTGAGATTTACCTGAAGGATCACCTACCATTCCGGTAGCACCTCCTATTAACGCAATAGGCTTATGTCCTGATTTTTGAAAATGTACTAAAGTCATGATTTGCACCAAACTTCCAATATGTAATGAATCGGCAGTAGGATCAAAACCAATATAACCTGCTGTTCTGCCCTTATTAAGCATTTCTTCCGTCCCGGGCATAATATCATGTATCATGCCTCTCCATTTTAATTCTTCAATAAAATTCACACCAAAATTAATTTTAAAACAAATTTATCTTTTTAATAAAAAATGACCTATTAATATTAAAAATGATTCCAATACTTTTTTTCAACATTTTGTTCTAATTTTAAAAAATGAACTTAGTCACAGGTGGATCAGGGTTGGTTGGATCACATATTATTTTAGATCTATTGGATAAGGGGCTACCTGTAAGAGCCTTAAAAAGAGAGGAGAGCGACCTAGAGCCTATTAAATCCCTTTTTAAATTTTACAAAAAGAGTGAACTCTTTGAGAAAATTAAATGGGTTGACGGTGATATCCTTGATATCCCTAGCTTAGAAGCAGCCATGGATCAGGTTGAAAATGTTTATCATTCAGCTGCATTAGTCAGTTTTTACAAAAAACATCATAAAAGAATGTATGATATAAATGTAAGGGGGACTTATAATATTGTTAATCAAGCCATCTCTTCCAAAGTGAGAAAAATTGGGCACATCAGTTCTATCGCTGCACTTGGCAGAAACAACACTCACTATTACACAGAGAGCAACAAATGGAAAAACGACAAAAATAATAGCTATTATGCTATTACTAAATATGGAGCTGAAAGAGAGATCTGGAGGGGAATAAATGAGGGGGTTCCTGCTGTTATTGTTAATCCTGGAATCATTTTAGGCCCTTCCAACTGGAACAGATCTAGCTCAACCCTATTTAAAAATATATATAAAGGATTAAAATATTACACTACAGGAGTCAATGGATTTGTAGATGTTAGAGATGTTTCAAAAGCCATTATTTCTTTAACTAACAGCTCAATAAATTCTGAAAGGTTTATTCTTGTAAGTGAAAATATTAGCTACAAAGATATTTTTCAGGAAATAGCTAGATCTTTTAATAAAGAAATTCCCAATAAAGCTGCTAGCAAAAACATACTTGAAATTGCATGGAGAATAGCCCTTTTAAAATCATATTTTAACGGTAAACCCCCATCAATAACTAAAGAAACTGCCAGAACTTCCATTCAGCAGAATTACTATGACGCTTCGAAGATCAAAAAAGAAATTTCATTTGATTTTATAAAAACTGAAGATTCAATTAAAAATGCTGCTGCTTATTTCTTAAAATTTTAATTTATTAGCTATATAATCTACATCCTTATCATTGATCCCTAAATGGGTAACCATTCTAACTCTTCCTTGCCCAAAAGGTATGCTTAAAATCCCTTCTTTTTTTAATTTCATCACAAACTCTTCATTTGTGTACTCAGGCTTAGTGTAAAGAACAATAATATTGGTCTGAGTTTGAATAACTTTATTTATCCAAGAACACTTTTTAGCTGCTGTTGCTATTTTTTCTGCTCTTCTATGGTCATCATCTAATCTTTTTACATTGTGTTCTAAAGCATAAATTCCAGCCGCTGCAATTATCCCTACCTGACGCATTCCTCCACCCATTACTTTCCTAACTCTTCTAGCTTTATGTATAAAATCAGCACTACCTATTAATAACGACCCAATTGGAGCTCCCAAACCTTTAGATAAACAAACAGACATAGAATCAAATATGCTCCCGTACTCTATAACATTTTCATTATTCTTAACTATAGCATTAAATACCCTTGCTCCATCAAGATGCAACTTTAAATTATTTTCTCTGCAGACTTTGCTGATGTTTTTCATGTCATCAAATTGATAACATACTCCTCCACCCCTATTGGAGGTGTTCTCCAATACCACAAGACTAGTTACAGGATAATGAACATCATCAATGTTTATATTATTAAGCACATCATTATGATTAATTAAACCAGAAGCTCCTTCAATCAATCTCATGGAGACTCCAGAATTTCTTGCAATACCTCCACCCTCATAATTATACACATGAGATTCTCTACTACAAATCAACTCATCTCCAGGGTGAGTATGTATATTAATTGCAATTTGGTTGGTCATTGTCCCAGATGGACAAAACAGAGCTGATTCTTTACCAAACATTGAAGATGCTTTGTTCTCTAATGCTATTACAGTAGGGTCCTCTTCAAAAACATCATCTCCTAGCTGAGCTGAAAACATTGCTTCTCTCATTCCAATTGAAGGCAATGTTAATGTATCACTTCTCAAATCAATCATATGAATTCTTAATTTTATTCGAAATTAACTATTTTTAATGCGTAATGATAAATTTGAAGTCTCTCTTCTTTCTCTTTTTGTTTTTTATAAATCATTTAATGATTGGGCAGCAAAAATACTGGGTACACCTATCTGACAAAGATGATGTTCAATTTAACCCTTATGAATATTTTGATGCCAAAACAATTGAAAGAAGGGTTAAATCAGGATATCCATTAGATCATTATACTGACCGACCTTTAAAACAAGATTATATTGAGTCGATACAACAATTTGCTGATACCATTACAGGCCATTCTAGATGGTTCAATGCTTTAGCTTGTATCATTGATGATGAAAAAGTACAAAGTGTTTTATCCCTTCCGTTTGTATCTAAACTAAGTCCAATGGCTTACAACCAACAATTATGTGAATTAAATAAAATTTTATCCGAAGGAGAACAATCATTACTTACAGGACAAACTTCATGGATGCAGGGAGATCTTTTTAAAGAGAACAACTTAACTGGAAAAGGTATTAGAATATGTATAATTGATGCTGGTTTTCCAGAAGTTGATGTAGCTTCTGTTTTCTCTCACATAAGAGATTCTGGTAGGATTATCAATACCTGGGATTTTCATAAAAACACACCTGATGTTTATAAAAACAGCTCACACGGAACAATAGTTTTAAGTTGTATTGCTGGAATTTTCAACAACCAACCTATTGGAGTAGCAACTGAGTCTGAATTTCTATTAGCTAGAACAGAACGCATACATTCCGAATCATTCTCTGAAGAAGAAGATTGGCTAATGGCTGTTGAATGGGCAGATAAAAACGGTGCAAACATCATAAACAGCTCGCTGGGTTATAATCTTCATGGATATTTTACTGAAGACATGGATGGGCAAACTTCTATTATCTCAAAAGCAGGAAACCTTGCAGCTAAAAAGGGAATTCTTGTAGTAAATGCAGCTGGAAATGAGGGTAACACTAAATGGAAATACATATGTACACCTGGTGATGCTGACAGTGTACTAACTGTAGGTGCTTTAAATCCATGGACTGGTATTCATACTTCATTTAGCTCTTTTGGACCTACCTCTGATTTTAGATTAAAACCAAATCTGATTGGAATTGGTCATGTAATGGGCTATGATTACCCAAATGGTCTACATGAAACCCAAGGCACTTCTTTTGCTAGCCCTTTAGTGGCTGGATTTGCAGCATGTGTTTGGCAATCAAATCCTAATCTAAATAACATGGAGGTATTTAAAAAACTAGAGGAATGCTCTAACCTTTACCCTTATTATGACTATGCACATGGCTATGGTATACCGCAAGCTTCTTATTTTATTCATGAAAAAACAGAGCACCTCCCTACTTTTTCAATAATTAAAAATGATAGTATTATAAAGGTTAAGATTGAAGACGATTTTTTTCAATTTGCAGAGCTTATCCAAAAAAAATCTATTCTTAATGATATTTTTGATGGATTTATTCACTTAAATGACGGCTACAGCACTTCATACGCAAGTATAAAACAAGACTTACACCCCTATTTTTACTTTCATGTTGAAAACAAAAAAGGCTATCTAGACTCATATAAAGTATTATCTGTAATTGAAAAAGAAATTCTAACCCTATCCATAGATCAATTCGAAAATAAAACACTTCGATTTCATTATAAAGGATATACATTATCTGTTGAGCTATGATAAGACATTTTTTTATAATATTAATTTTTTCAATATCTACTATTCATAGTCAGCACATATTATTAAGTGAAACTACACCTGATGATTTTTCTGCCATTGATAATGGATTTGGACCTAATAGAAATTACTTCATTTATAATTTTTTTAGCTATGGTGCCAAATCAAAAATCATTGATGCTGAAAATGAAGGTTTCCTTTCCTTAAAAAACAGCTTTGAATTCAAATTTGGCACACGATATAAAAAGAAGATCAACAGTGTTTTAGGGATTATATACGACCTAGAATTCATTTCTTCATGGAACAAATTAAATTTAGAAGAAGATCCAGAAATTCCAATTAGTATTATAGACATTAAAAAAGCAAAATATATATACCATCAAATAAGTAATGCCTTGGCTTTTCAAATTAACATTAAACCTAAAAGAGGAAATCAGCTGGGTAAATACATCGATCTTGGTGTTTATGGAAGCTACAATTACAGCAAAAGATTCATGTATAAGTTAGATATAAATGATGTTTCAAAAGGAGCTAAAGTAACTATGAGAAAATTAACATATTTCAACCCCTTTGAATATGGCATGGCACTAAGACTTGGACATGCCAAAGGTGCTTATTTTGGGAAATACCGATTGTCTGATCTTTTTAATGATGAAAACACACTATTTTTATCTTCAGAATTACCTAGGTTCACCTTAGGCATAGAAATATTCATACCTTCTGAATAGTAAATTAATGTAATATCTTAAAAACGAGCTCCTTTAATAGATCGTTATCTGATGAAGAATAGTCATCTACACCTTTACTTTTAAGGTCGTAATCCCTTAAATACCCAAAAATTCTGGCTAATTTATTTTTACTGTAATATGAACTTGCTACCTTGTATTGTTTTAAAAAATATGGATGAACACCTATTTTTTGTGCAATTTCTTTATCATTATGTTTCCCAACATAAAAATGATATTTCATAAGCTTTGTAAAAAAAACATAGAGAGAGTTTATGGTTAACACCATTGGGTAATTTTTTGTATTATGTCCAAAATGTTGAATGATCAAATTAGATTTCAATACGTTTTTTTCAGCAATAGCACTCTGAAGCTCAAATAAATTAAATTCCTTTGAAAACCCTACATTCTTATGAACTACATCTACACTTATTTCTTTTTTATCATTTAAAACTACTTTTAACTTTTTTAAAGTTGAGATTAAAGATGAAAGATCATTACCTATAAATTCAGCTAATAATATAGCCGCTTTAGGGTGAATCTTTAAATCCATAGATTTCCCATGATCAACTATCCACTCTGGCAATTTATAATCCTTTATGGGATCAGCGTCAATTAAAAACCCTTTAGAATTTAGCAACTTACCTAAGGCTTTTCTTTTATCCAGTTTTTTGTTCTTATAATTGAAAACCAAGATGGTTGTTGGCGAAACAGCATTTACATAGTCTATTAATTTATCAATGGTCTTGATCAAGTGCTGTGCTTCCTTTACAATAACAACCTGATAAGGAGCCATCATTGGAAATCGTTTGGAAGCATTTATTATATCATCAATAGAAGTATCTTTACCATAAAGCACTGACTGATTGAATTCTTTCTCATTATCATCTAATACAGATGACTGTAAAATATCTGTGATCTGATCAATATAGAAAGCTTCTTCACCCTGTAAAAAATAAATAGGCTGATATTGTCCATTTTCTATATCCTTAGATATCTTTTTAAGATCCATAAACCATATATTTACTAAAAAAAAGCAAGAAATCTATTAACTGTTTATCTAAGCACATGTCTGATTTTTTTTTCCCAAAATACACATTAAAGACAAAAAATGAAAGTAACAAAACTTTAGTTTATGACGAGCTTAGAAATATTTGGATACAACTTACTCCAGAAGAAAAAGTCAGACAGCATTTGTGGAAATTTTTAAACAAGGAATTTGATTATCCAAAAGGACTAATGAAAATCGAAAAAAAAATTCTTGTCAATAAACTAGAAAAAAGATTTGATCTTTTAATATATGGTAAATCTGGAACACCTCTTTTGATCGCTGAATGTAAAGCACCAAATATAGCACTAGACAAAAAAACACTTGAACAGGTTTTACGATACAACATTAAATTAAAAGCAACCTATTTACTTATAACAAATGGTATTGAGCTATTCTGTTGTGAAATTGATTTTAAATCTGGAAAACTATCATTCCTTAAAAAAATTCCAAATTTCACTGATATTTGCTAACTTTATATTTATGAAAAATCAATTAACACTCGCTTTCCTTTTATTATCTTTTATTGGGAATTTCTTTAGTCAAGAATCTAATAGCTATCTAGGTAATTTTGAATTACAAAAACATTTAACAGAAAACGCTAATTCCAAAACCCCTATAGGATTTTTTGTAAAGGGGAATAAAAATGAAATAAAAAGACTTTGTTATGATTTTAATGGCATATACAAAGGATCTATTAAAGGCTGGCATTATGTGAAAATACCAACTAATCAATATACTGCCTTTAATAATGACAAATCTGTTAAACAAACGCATATTTCCCTACATCCTGGGACTGCATTAAATGACACTATGCGAGTAAACAACAAGGTCAATGATGCACATTCAGGTGCTGCCCCCTTAAATACAGGTTATACTGGCAAAGACGTTATTATTGGTTTTATTGATACTGGAATTGACTGGGTTCATGATGATTTTAAAAATGCTGATGGATCTACAAGGGTACTTTATTTATGGGATCAAACTTTAGGAACAAATGCAAATACACCATCAGCTTATGGGTATGGTCAACATTGGGATAGTACTGCTATAAATCTAGGCACACCTACCAACGACAGAACTAATTCATATCACGGTTGTACTGTTGCTGGTTGTGCTGCTGGTAATGGACTTGCCAGTAATACACATATGGGAGTTGCTCCTGAATCTGATATAATAATGGTTCAAACTAACTTTAACGCACCAGACTGGCTTAGTACAGTTGTAGATGCAACTGAATATATCTACCATATTGCAGACTCATTAGGTAAACCTTGTGTTATCAATGGAAGCATCGGAACTTATTTTGGCTCTCATGATGGCCTAGACCCTTACTCACTATATATTGATAGCTTGATTCAAGCTAAAAGAGGACATCTATTTGTTTGCTCTGCTGGAAATTCTGGTCATTGGGGGGCTTATCATTTACATACAGATAACAACAACGACACAACATTTACCTGGTTTAAACCTCATAGCTCATGGGGATATGTTTTTGCAGAACTATGGGCTGACACTGCTTCATTTAATCAAATTCAATTCTCAGTAGGAGCCGACATGCACACACCCTATTACTCTCATAGAGGACAAGGACAATACTTTGATATTTCATCAAACCTAAATGCCCCATCAGCACTTTTATACGATACAATAAGAAATTTAAATGGGGATCAGCTAGCAACCATTTTGTACTATGCTGAACAAATTGGTGGTCAGTACATGCTTCAAGCCTATATTCCATATGCAGATAGCACTTCCTATCATTATAGATTTCAAACCATTGGTAATGGCAGTTATGATATTTGGTCAGAAGAAACTAATCTTGGAGTATCAGACATGGTGCCTATGGACCAGCTACCTAATCAAGTTGATTTTCCAGACATATCAAACTACAGTTCTCCTGATACCTTATCAACATTAGTAAGCTCTTTTCAATGCTTGCAAAGCACCATCACTGTTGCTAATTATACCAATGCAGTTGGTTTTGTTAACAACCTTAACAATTGGATAAGCAAAGGAGGGGTTAGAGGAAAGCTATCTATAGCATCAAGTAAGGGACCAACTAGAACAGGTTATCTAAAACCAGATATAGCTGCTTCTGGAGACCACACATACAGCTCATGGCCTGTTGATTTATTAGCCATCACTCATGATTCTATTTTAGGAAATGGCGGTATGCATATGGGGAATGGTGGAACTTCAATGTCTAGTCCAGTTGTTGCAGGTATTGCTGCGTTATATCTTGAAAAGTGTAATAATGCTAACTATTTAGATTTTAAAAATGCTTTAACAGGTGCTGCCTACTCTGATCAATATACAGGTACTCTGCCCAATTTTGCATTTGGATATGGGAAAGCAGATGGATTTAACACACTTGTCAATACTATTTTCACCCCTACTATAATTGATAATGAATATTGCATAAATGAGGACAGCACTAATGTAAGCACATTTTTAGATTATGAATTTTTTAACTGGAGTTCGGGTTCTAGTTCTACAACTAGCTTTTATAATGCTTCAACAAACGAATATGTCATTGTTATTGATTCAGCAGGATGCAAAAGTGATACTACTTTTTTCAATGTTATAGAAAATCCATTACCTCCTACTCCAACTATTACCATCAATTTTGATGAATTATATGCAGATGCTGGTTACAATAATTATCAATGGTATATAAATGGAACTTTATTAAATGGCGAAAACGACAGTACATTATTTGTAAATATTAATGGACAATACCAAGTAGAAGTATTTGATCAAAACGGATGTTCAAATACCTCAGATAGCACATTATATAATTATGTATCTATAGATGAAAATGAGATAATTTCAAATCTTTACCCTGTACCGGCAAATAACAACATTACAATTAAAACCAACTCAGCTATCTTAAATTATTATATTTTAAATACAAATGGACAGGTAATAAAATATGAAGAAAATACAATACCAAAAAAAGAGACTAAAATCGACATCTCTTATCTGAAATCTGGAATTTATTTCTTAAAGATCTCTACAAATAATGGAATAAGTTTAAATAAATTTAACAAGCTTTAAATACATTATTCTAAATTTGCATTTTTTATTAATTATTAATTAAATGGATCTAACAGACATCATTACTATTTCAGGAAAGTCCGGTTTATACATTATTATAGGCCAAACTAAAAACAATGTTATTGTTGAATCAATAGCAGACGGAAAAAGATTCCCTACATTTTCATCTAATAGAATCAGCGCTTTAAAAGATATTAGCATCTATACTAATGACGGAGAAGCATCTTTATCAAAGATTTACCGAACAATCCATGAAAAAGAAAATGGAAAGGCATGTATTTCACATAATGATCCTACTGATAAAATTTACACTTATTTCGAAGACCTCGTGCCTGATTATGATAAAGATCAAGTATACACATCAGATGTAAAAAAATTATTCCAATGGTATAATATTTTGCACAAAGCAGGTAAATTAAAACTTATTGATTCTAAGGAAAAAGAAGAAGAAAAGAAAGCACCTGAAGAAGCTTCTAAAAAGGAAAAAGCCTCCTCTAAATAAATTTTCATCTCACCTTATAAATTATCTTTTTTTTAACTAAAATTAACTTAAATAAAAGTGGCATTACATTTGCAAACTACTTGTTATAACTATATTTGACACACTTTAAATAAAAAAACATGAGAATTTTAATTTTAATTATATCAACTTCATTTTTTCTGACAGGAAATATTATTTCTGCACAAAAAAATAAAAAAAATAAAAAGGAATTGTCTGTGAAAAATAACACAGTAGCTTTAACTAATGAGTTAGACTCAGTAAGCTACAGCTTAGGAATGAACATGGCAATGAGCTTTAAAAAAGAGTTTTCTGAAATCAATTATGAACAATTTATTAATGGTCTAAATGACAATTTCAACAAAACAGAAGAATCTGCTATTAATGAAGCAGATGTTCAAACAATTATCCAGAATTATTTCATGAAAAAACAACAAATCAAGCAAGATCAAGAAAAAGAACAGCTTGCACCAAAAATAATAGAAGGTGAAGAATTTTTAGCCAATAATGGTAAAAGGAAAAATGTTATTACTACAGAAAGTGGTCTTCAATATGAAGTATTAGTTGAAGGTGACGGATCAAAACCATCATTAACTGATGAAGTAGAAACCCATTACCATGGCACTTTAATTGATGGAACAGTTTTTGACAGCTCGGTTGACAGAGGTGAATCTATCTCATTCCCTGTTAACGGAGTTATACCTGGTTGGACTGAAGCACTTCTATTAATGCCAGTTGGTTCTAAATGGAAATTATACATACCTTATCAATTAGCCTATGGCGAAAGAGGAGCGGGTCAAATGATAGGTCCTTATTCTACTCTTATTTTTGAAGTTGAATTGATCAGTATTAAATAATGAAATTATTATTTTCTTTTCTTCTAAGTTTTTTATTACTCGGTTGTATTAACAACAATACACCAACAGATAATAACAATGACATTTCATTGAAATCAAAGATGGATTCTGTAAGCTATTCATTTGGATTAATGTATGCACAACAAATATTATCAGGATACAAACAAATGGAAGTTCAAGAACCAGAAATCAGCATAGAAATCCTAAAAAATTCACTTATCTCAAACCTTGATCCTAATAACAAATCATTAATAGATTCATTGTTAGCTGTAAACATATTGAATGATTATGAGCTTAAGCGTCATAAAAACAAATATGAATCTGTAATAATAGAAGGTGAAGATTTTTTAGCTAAAAATAGACAAAGAAGTGATGTGATTACTACAGAAAGTGGTCTTCAGTATGAAATAATAAATCTAGGAAAAGGCATCAAACCTTCGATAAATGATGAAGTTGAAATACATTACACTGGTCATTTTATTAATGGGACTGTTTTTGACAGCTCAGTTGAAAGAGGAGAAAGCTTATCTATTCCAGTAAATGGAGTTATTAGAGGATGGACAGAGGCACTTCAATTAATGCCAGTTGGTTCTAAATGGAAAATTTTTGTACCCTATAAGTTAGCTTATGGGGAAATAGGAACGCAAAATGGACCAATAGGTCCCTATTCGACACTTGTTTTTGAAATTGAATTACTTAATATTAAATAATGAAAAAAGCTACACAATTTTTTATCATACTCTTAGTTTCTCTCAATTTTGCAATTACTAGCTGCAATAATGAAACAGATATCACAAAGGCTACAAACTCCTCCTCAGATCAATTACTAACTATTGAAGATTCTGTAAGCTATGCAATTGGCTCAGATTTTGGGAGACAAGTAGTTTCTGAATTTAAGGGGTTTAATGAAATTATCTTTGAAAATGGATTTCAATGTCAGTTAAACAACAATCATGAACTTATAATTGACCCTAATCTTAGTCAACAGATAATACAATCTTACTTTAATAAAAAACAGGTTGTATCTGAAAATTCAAAAGACAGTAATCCTTCTCAAAACATCTCTACTGAAATCACAACTATGGAAGATACTGTAAGCTATTTATTAGGAATGAATTTTGGTCAAAATTTCACTGCACAAATTCCTGATTTCAATAGCACTTTATTTTTAAATGCAATGAAAAATAGCCTCAGTAACTCTAAACCACTAATTGATTCATTGGCTGGACAAAAAATTATTAAATCTTATTTTTCAAATAAAAATCAAATAGAACAAGAAAAACAAAAAGCAAATCTTTCTCAAAAAATTCAAGAAGGTGAAAACTTTTTGGCTAATAACAGCAAAAAAGAGGGCGTCATTACATTACCTAGTGGTTTACAATATAAAGTGATAAAAGATGGAAAAGGTCCTAAACCATCATTAACTGATGAAGTAGAAACACATTATCATGGAACATTACTTGACGGAACTGTATTTGATAGTTCAGTTGACAGAGGCGAATCTATCTCTTTCCCTGTTAACGGAGTAATACCAGGTTGGACAGAAGCACTACAATTAATGTCTGTAGGCTCTAAATGGAAATTATATATTCCTTATAATTTAGCTTATGGTGAAAGAGGTGCTGGACCAATGATTGCTCCTTATTCAACACTGATTTTTGATGTTGAATTGATTGGCATTAAATAGCTTATATTATTCTAAAAATAAGTCTAAAAAATTTATAACTACTGGCATCAATTCTGGATGCAGTGAAAGATTAATATCATTATAAGTCTTTATGTTTTCTTCTTTATTTTCTGGAGCATCTTTTAAAATATGGCTCATTCCATTTATGATCTGTAATTTATATTCTTTTTTCTCACTAACGAGTCTTTCTGCATTATCTACTCCAACCTGTATATCATTGGTTCCATTGATAACTAATACAGGAATGGTTAATTTATTGATCTCTTCTAATGGGTCATAGCTCATCCATTGAGTCATAAAAGTTTGAAGATGCATAGGGATTGGACAAGTTGGATAAATAGTATCTAAATGAATCCCTAGTTTCAATGAATCAATTACATTGTATATATAATCTTTAAAAAATTTAGGTTGTTCAGATAATTGTTCTTTTAAAATTTGATCAATTGAAAACCCAGCTCCAGCAAGTGAAATAAACCCATCTACCGGAGACTTTTGAGCCGCTAAAATTCCAACTAGCGAACCCTGACTATGGCCTGCAATAATTATTTTTTGACCTGGATATGCTTTTGCAATAAACCTTACTATTGAAGCTGCATCCTCAATGAAATAATTAAATTGAAAATCTTCATCGGTATGATAAGCAGAAGCACTTAAAGCAATTGCTCTTTTATCATATCTTACAGAACCAATGTTATTCCTATATAGCTGATGAGCAAGCATCTTGTAGCTAAAGTTCTCATTCATCCCTAAGGGGTTATTCCCATTATTATCTGTTGGTCCCGATCCCGCAATAATAAGAACGATCTGCTTTGATTTTTCAGGAATAATGAGATTTGCAAAAAGTGAATCTTCTCCAACCTGAATATAAGTAGCCTTATCATTAAGGCTCAAGTCTAGCTGAGTATTACCATATAAAGCAACATGACATATTAAAATAATGAGAAATATTCTCATTAAATTTCTTTCTTAAGAATAGTTTGAGTTGGAAATGCAAAATCAAGACCAGCTGCATTGAATCGCTTTAAAACTTCCATACTTATAGTGTTTTGTGAGTCTAACCAATGAGCTTCAGGCTTTACATAATAAATAAATAAAATACCCAATGAAAAATCTCCAAAATCCTTAAACCCAGCAGAACAATCTGCTTCTAAAATAGCAGCGTTATCTTTAACAATCTCTCTTAATATATCTATTCCCTTTTGCATTCCGTTTTCATCAGTATCATAAGTCAGACCTAAATTTAAAACCACTTTAAGAGCTGGCTGACTAGTTACGTTGACTACACTGTTATCTGTAAATGTACTGTTTGGAATAGTTACTATTCTACCTTGTAAAGTTCTTATCCTTGTGCTCCTTAATCCTACCTCTTCTACTACCCCATCAAAACTATCTATTAAGATTCTATCTTTAATCTTAAATGGTTTATCTAGGAAAATCATAATGCCTGCAAAAATATTTTTAACTGAATCTTGAGCAGCTAACGCCAAGGCTAAACCACCAATACCTAATCCAGCGATCATGGCTGTAATATCAAATCCTATATTATCAAGACCAATAATAATACCGAGAATCCATATAATAGATTTAATTCCTTTTCTAATAACTGGAATCAATTGGTCATCAAAACCACTTTCAGATTTATCAGCCATTGGCATAATTACTTCACCAATTATAGTATCAAATGTTCTAGAAATAATAGATGTTATGGTTATAACTATAGCAAAATAGGCAAGATGTTCTAAAAAACTTAATACATTTTCTTCAAAATGGAGATAATGAATAGATATCCAATATCCTAAAATTATCAACAAATAAACAATTGGTTTTTCAAGCTTCTCAATAAGTACATCATCAACATTGGTTTTTGTTTTCTTTGTTATCCTCGATATGATATTAGCTATAACCCAATAACAAATCTTAACTGCAATAAATGAACCTAGTATAATACCAAGAGCTATTGCCCATTCTGTTACTGTATTACTATAAAACTCCTTATCTAAAAAATCCATTTTAATACTTTTAATTATTTAATAATCATGCAAATTTATAATTTACTTTTTAATGAACGAAAGTACATTTTTGTAATCCGAATTTAATTTAACTAGATAATATCCAACCACCGTCTGTGTATTCCGAATCTAAAAAGTTATAGTTAAGATTTAAAAACTCAA
>PVBE011660868.1_pt1 | contig 37186 bp, 24 predicted proteins | sample 1631181 | NCBI WGS metagenome assembly PVBE01 (sample SAMN08397723, study PRJNA350692) | Marine metagenome, whole genome shotgun sequencing project. | isolation source: water | place: Pacific Ocean | collected 2012-04
CCGGGCATGCGTTGGTCTGTTTGCGGTGCAGACGCTGTTCTTGCACTACGCATAACGTGGATCAACGGACACTGGCGGGACCTCTGGGAGTCAAAACCGCTTGCGGCATGAATCTACCTACTGAAACGGGATGCACCCGAGGAACGCGCCTTGAATACTACAATTGATCGTGTCCCGGACTGTTGGCGGTGAACTCGCCGCTGGTGGAATCGTACTTCCAACCGTCGCCTGCGGCTCCGCCGGTGGCGTCTGATTTTGCCGGATCGTCTATGTAGCGATTGTCAGGGAAGAACTTCAGGTACGGTCCGAATACGCCTACCGGATTGATCGTGCCGTCCTGGTTAGTCCTCGATGTCAATTGGGGCGATATGTCGGTGGGGTAAACGCCGTTATGCTCCAGTTGGTAGAGCTGCAACTGGGAGCGGACCTGCTGTAGATTCTTCATCAGGTTCGACATCTTGGCGTCACTGGTCGCGTCGGCGAATTGCGGGACTACGATCGCCGCCAGGAGTCCGAGGAACATAATCACCCAGAGTATCTCGACTAACGTGAAGCCTTTTCTGTTTCCACACATCACACCACCTCCAAACAGAGGTCGAGGACGGAACCGCTGCTATATGAGTCTAGGAAACATATCGGCTCGCGGCAAATCCCGCTGGCGTAACAACGCAACTATTTTGCGAATTTCGCCGGCGGGGCGCTTCTTCCGGCCGATTCGTATTTCTTCACGATCGCGGTAAGTGCTTTGACCTTCTCGGGATGTTTGGCGTAGATGTTCGTGGTCTCGCCCGGATCGTCGTCGAGATTGTAAAGCTGCCCGGGCGTGCCGACTTTTCGCTTCAATGAGTATCCGCCGGAAATATTGCTCAGGATCAGTTTCCACGGTCCCTGGCGAACGGACTTGAACGCATCCCACGGCGTCATTATCGTCGCTTCGCGGAGCGGTTTGGATAGCTTCTCGCCCCTCAGCACCGGGAGGATGCTGTAGCTGTCTTCAGCCGAGTTGCTCGGCAGGTCGACTTTCAGGATGTTGGCCACAGTGGCCATCACGTCAACAGTGCATACGATCTCGTCCGAAGTCGTTCCGGGCTTGACCTTGCCGGGCCAACGTACGATGAACGGGACGCGGTGTCCTCCTTCGTAGATGGTCATCTTATAACCGAGGTAGGGCCCGTTGGTCCTGTGCCCGTAGGTTATCCAGGACCCATAGGATCCCTCTTTCTTCCGGGCCAGCAGCTTGTCGGCGTCCCACTGCTTGCCCCAATCGTTCCTGGCGTATTTCTTCAGGGCGCCTTCGGGGTCGCCGGGAAGGGCGCCGTTGTCGGAGGTGAACAGTATCAGCGTGTTGTCCAGGCAGCCCTTGGCCTTCAGGTCGGCGATCAGCCTGCCGACGATGTTGTCCAGCTCGACTACCTTGTCGCCGTGCAGGCCGGCGCCGGATTTTTCGCGGAACTCTTTTGTCGCCAGGCAGGGCCGGTGTATCGCCGATGTCGGCATGTACAGGAAGAACGGTTTTTTCGGCGTCGCTTTGAAGTGGCGGTCCAGCCAGCCTTTGGCTTTGCCCCAGAGAACCTGGTCGATGTTTTCTGATACGTAATCGTCGGAGACCAGCCCCGCGCCGGATTCGGTGTCGTAGACCGGGTGCTTCTTCTTAGTGGTCGGGGCCACGACGATTCTATTGTTCTCGATGTAGCAGTACGGCTGCATGTTGTTCGACGAACCAATGCCGAAGTAGTAATCGAATCCGTTATCGTTCGGGCATTCGGTCAGCGGTTTGGTGAAGTCGACGTTTTCACACTCTTTGTCATTCCAGGAGTTCCTGTTGAGTTTCTTTCCGGCCTTGGCGACCCAACCCCAGCCCAAGTGCCACTTGCCGACCCCGGCGGTTGCGTATCCGTTCTGCTTCAGCAGCGAGGCTACGGTCAGGCGCTCCTTGTCGATCAGCGGAGGTTCAAAATGCTTCAGCACGCCGACTTTCAGGCGCGTTCGCCAGGAGTACTGACCGGTGATCAGCCCGTATCGCGTCGGCGAGCATTGCGCCGCCGATGTGTGTGCGTCGGTGAATCGCATGCCCTCTGACGCCAGCTTGTCGAGGTTGGGCGTGGGGACCTTCCCTTTGGGGTTGTAGCAGCTCAAGTCGCCCAGACCCAGGTCGTCGGCGAGGATCACCACGATATTGGGCTTATTCCCGGCGGCCGGTTGGGCTTTCGCTCTGAGCGACTGCCGTTGGCACTGGATTGACAAGCCCGGAACGGTAAGTCCCGCAGCCGCAACGGCCGCCGTCTTCATGAATCCCCGTCTGTTTAATCGCATGTGACACCTCTGGGTTATGTATGTTATTAGCGAGACGTTATTCTTACACCGCAGGCAGGCGGTGTCAACCGGGCAATAGACCGCCGCCTGATTCGTTTGTTCTTGTAATACGTCAAGCTGATCTGATAATCTACCCGCTGATCGACGAGAGTTCTGCCCTCCTCCGAAACCCGAAAAAGGATAGATCATGTTGAATCGCCGACGAAGAGCTATTGGTGCGTTTACTGTTGCAATAATACTCGGCCTGTTGATGTCCTCATCTCCGGCCGCCAAGAAAAAAAGCAAGATCGGCAAGAGGGGCGTTACGCTCGGCAAGTGGTATTGCGCCGAGCCGATAGCGACCGGTTCGTTCGACAAACCCGGTTTCCCCGAGAAGAAGGTCGATTTGACGGCCAGGGATTCCGCCGGCAAGGCGATCTGGACGGTGCGTCCTGATTGGACGGACGCGACGATCCACAAGTTTGTTATCCCGGCGTCAGCGGCGATGTATATGCACCGCACGATCACGTCGAAAAAAGAGATCACGCTGACCGCCGGGTTCGGCAGCGACGACGGATGCGCCGCGTGGCTAAACGGTAAAGAGATTCTCTCCTGCGACGAGATGCGAGGCGTTAAGGTCGATTCTGATAGAGTCAAACTCAAACTCCGCAAGGGCGAGAATCAACTGTTGTTCAAGCTGTACAACGCCCGGGGCAATGCTGGGTTCTTCTTCCGCATAATCGAGATCATGCCCAAGGTCGGCAAGAGCAAAGCCGCCGCCAGGGCGGCCAAACGCAAACGCGACACCACCCCCCAGCCCGGGAAGGTCACCAAGGTCGGCGTCACCGCTGAATCGCTGAAACTGGCGATAAACGATCTGGGCAAGAAGTTCCCGCAATACAAGGCGATCGACTACCTGAAACGCCTCGAAGCCCTTGGAGACAAGGCCAACGAAGCCAACCCCGCATTCAAAGCTTTCGCCCGCGAGGCGCTGCTTGCCAATCCGAGACTTGATTTCGACAAACTGCTTGTGCTGAAGCGTAACTTTGGCGAAAAGGCCACCCAGGTTATCAGCACGTCGCTGGGCATGCCCTCGCTGAACTCCCGCACGCACGACAGCATCCCCAAACCGGCTGACGGTTGGGACAACGAGATCGTGGTAATGTCGAATCTTCGCGGCAAGCCGCAGATCACCACGCTGTACAAGCCCGAGACGTCAAAGATGGTCTGCGATATCGATCTGCACTTTGACGCGACGAAGCTCATGTTCAGTGCGATCGGGACCAACAACAGATGGCACGTTTTCGAGATGCCCGCAAAGCCCGGAGCCAAACCGGTTCAGCTTACGCCCGATAATCTGCCCGACATCGACTTCTTCGATTCGTGCTACCTGCCCAATGGGAAGTTTGTGACCACCTGCACAGCTCCGTACCAGGGCCTGCCCTGCGAAAACGGCGGGCGATCGATGGCCAGCATCTATCTCGTCGATCCGAAAACAAAGAACATCCGCCAGCTCACGTTCGAGCAGGATTCTGACTGGTGTCCGACAGTCTTGAACAACGGGCGATTGATGTATCTGCGTTGGGAGTACTCCGATCTGCCGCACTACTTCTCGCGAATCCTGTTCCACTCGAATCCGGACGGGACGGCGCCTATGGAGTATTACGGGTCGAACTCGTATTTCCCCAACGCGTACCTGTTCGCCCGTCCGATTCCCACGCACGCGACGAAGGTTGTCGGCGTCCTCGGAGGGCATCACGGGATATCGCGTTCGGGTCGATTGCTGATTCTCGACCCGGCCAAGGGACGCTTCGAGGCCGACGGCGTCGTTCAGGAAATACCCGGGCGGGGCAAGAAAGTTCTTCCGATCATCATCGACAGGCTCGTAGACGGCATCTGGCCGCATTTTCTGCACCCGTACCCGCTGGACGACGAATACTATCTCGTAACCGCCAAACTGAATCATACCGGCCTGTGGGGGCTTTACCTGGTCGACACGTTCGACAACTTCACGCTTATCAGTGAGATCGAAGGTTCAGCGCTGCTCGAACCGATCCCGCTGAGGAAGGTCAAGACCCCGCCGCTCATACCCGACAAGGTCGACCCGGCCCGCAAGGATGCGACGGTTCTGCTGACGGATATCTACACCGGCCCGGGCTTGAAAGGCGTGCCCAAGGGCATGGTCAAGAAGCTGCGATTGTTCTCGTATCACTACGCTCATCACGGCAGCGGCGGACACGAGTCTGTCGGCGTGGAGGCCAGTTGGGACGTCAAGCGGATCCTGGGAACTGTTCCGGTCGAGTCTGACGGTTCGGCGCTGTTTACGATACCGGCGAACACTCCGATCTCAATCCAGCCGCTCAACGATCAGGGCCAGGCCCTGCAGCTCATGCGAAGCTGGATGGTCGGCATGCCCGGTGAGTTCGTCTCCTGCATCGGTTGTCACGAATCGCAGAACGAGACCACTGCGGTGCGAAAAACGCTCGCGGCCAAACGCCAACCGTCGAAGATCGTACCGTGGTACGGCCCGGCCAGACCGTTCGCCTTCCAGCATGAAGTCCAGCCCGTGCTCAATAAGTTCTGCGTCGGCTGCCACAACGGAAAGCCGCGAAACGGAAAGGATATCCACGACTTTACCGCTGCGCCGGATCGTGTGGCGTACAAGTCCGACAAGGCCTACATGGCCCTGCAGCAGTATGTCCGCCGCCCGGGCCCAGAGAGCGATTACCACCTGACCAATCCCCTGGAGTATCACGCCGGTACGAGCCGCCTGATCCAGATGCTCCGCAAGGGGCACCACAACGTTAAGCTCGATCGCGAGGCATGGGAGAGGCTGTATACGTGGATAGACCTGAACGTCCCGCACAGGGGCAAGTGGGCTCCGCGCACCTGGTGCAGCCAGGACCAGACCAAACGACGCGTCGAACTGGCGAAAATGTACGCCGGAGTGGATATTGACGCAGAAGGCGAATACGACAAAATCCACGCTGAACTGGCGAGCCGAAAACCCGTCAAGCCGATCATGCCTGAGCCGGATGCGAAAGTCGCCGCCAAGACGCCGAAGATCGTCGGTTGGCCTTTCAGCGCCGAAGATGCGGCCAAGAAACAAGCCAAACTCGGCGAGACCGAAATGACGCTGAAGCTTGGCAGGACGCCGCGTTATCGCAACGCGAAATGCGTTATGATTGAGCCTGTTGATGTCGAGATGAAGCTGGTGAGAATCCCGGCCGGTCAGTTCGTGATGGGCTCGCCCGGCGGCGACGCCGACGCGCGGGCCATGAGCGCAGTCAAGATTGAAGAACCGTTCTGGATGTCGTCTACGGAAGTCACCAACGCGATGTACAAGCTGTTCGATCCGAAGCACGACTCACGTTACATAGACTACCCGCGCAAGGATCACAAGTTCATGGGCGTAGAGGCCAACACCCTCGCCCAGCCGGTGATCCGCGTAAGTTGGTCCGAAGCGATGGCGTTCTGCAAGTGGTTAAGCGCTAAGACCGGCAAAAAGTTCACCCTGCCCACAGAAGCACAGTGGGAATGGGCCTGCCGCGCCGGGACCGACAGCGAAATGTCGTACGGTTCGTCGAGCGACGATTTCGGCAAGCTGGCGAACTTCGCCGACCGCGGAGCGCACAAACTCCCGTTCCCTCGCGACAATGATTCCAAAGACGGGGCGGCGATTTCGGCGCCGCCGGGCCGCTACGCATCCAACGCCTGGGGCCTGTACGACATGCATGGAAACGTCGGCGAGTGGACGCTGTCGGACTACAAGGCCTACCCCTATGTCGACGCCGACGGACGAAACGCGGGCAAGACCAACGCGCAGAAAGTTGTTCGCGGCGGTTCGTGGCGCGACTTGCCGAAGTTCGGCTCCAGCGCGCATCGTAGAACTTATCAATCGTTCCAGAAGGTCTTCGATATCGGTCTGAGAGTAGTCTGTCAGGACAAGTAACACGATGTCCGGCAAATACCAAACGGATACTACGACATACGATCGACGTACAGTTCGGCGTGCGAACATTTCGACGACATCTCCAGCATGTACAGCACGCCTTCTGCGATCTCTCGCGGGGGGAGGAATGCTTCGGTGTCCATGTCGCGCCCGGCGGCTTTGAACAGGTCGGTCGCCATCTTGCCGGGGCAAACGTTTACGATTCGAATCCCGAACCCCTTGATCTCGAGTTTCAGCGATTCGTCGAATCCGTTGAATCCGTACTTTGAGGCGCAGTAGATCGAGTGGTCGGGTATGGGCTTTTTGCCGCCGGCGGAGTTCACGTTGACTATCACGCCGCGTTTGCGGTCCTTGAACATTCCGATCACGGCTTTAGTCAGCTTGATCGGGACTATCAGGTTCAGTTCGATAACCTCGTCGATCCGCTCGTCGGATACGCCTTCGAGCTTCGTTATGTCGACGACGCCGGCATTGTTGACTAGGACGTCGAGCTGCTTTTCTATGCAGAGCGACTTGACCTTATCGAGCACGGCGCCGTCGCGCAGATCGCCGACAACGTTTATGCACTCGGTCCCGCCGGCGACTATGCCGGCTTTCAGTTCTTCAAGCAGTTCGGCGCTGCGTGCGGTCAGTATCAGGTTAGCGCCCGCCTGGGCGAAGATGATCGCCATCTCCCTGCCGAGGCCCTTCGAAGCGCCGGTGATCAGGATCCATTTATCTTTCAGTGAGCCTTGTTCGTTCATGTTCAGCGGTGTCCCTAGTTGCCTACGAATTGGAGTATTCGTGCGGCCTGGCCGGTTCGTTTGCGGGAGTCGATCGTCACGGTCTTCAGCGTCATCGTGTGCTTGCCCGGTTTCAGGTCGGCGTTGAACATTACGGTTCTGGGGTAGTTCAGCCCGCTGCTGTAACGATGGAACAGGTCGATCTTCACCGGTTTTCCGCCGTCTATCGTCGCTTCCAGCACGCCTGCGTCAGGCCCGGCCAGCACGTATGCTCCGATCGCCTTGCCGCTGAACTCCAGCGTCAGTTCAGCTCCGGCCGCCTCAGCGCAGATCAGCTTGAGCCCGTTGAACTTCCCGCGTTTTCCGCCTTTCACCTTGCTCCAGTCCGGCACGCCGAACTTCCATCCGCTTTTGACTTTTGCCTTGGCCGGATCGATAAATCGTCCGTTGAAATAGCTGTTCTCGTCGATCGGCTTTTCAGGCATCTTGTGGGCTGTTTTCTTGGCGCCAGCGGCCAGCGGTTTGGACCACGCCTTGTTCAGCAGGTTCTCGATCATCTTTGTGCACATCGCGTTTCCGTACTTGCCGGGGTGTACGCCGCCGAACTTCCGCCATGTCAGCGTCTTGGCGTTGATCTGTTGGGTCACTTCCCTCGCCAGGTCGATCGTCGAGATGCTGTAGTGTTCGGCGACCTTCTTGTGGCCGGCCATCGGGATCGGGTCCTTGCCGGAGTTGAGCGTCTTGATCATGCCCTGGTTCACAAAGTACGTGATCACGATGTCCATGTTGGGGTTGTAGGTGCGGCAGTGGCGGATCAGGCCTTCCATTCCGCGGATGCACTCGCGGAGCTTGTGTCCTGCATCCTGATCGTCGTTGACGGCGAACTCGATGAAGAACAGATCGACCGGTCCCTTGCTCAGCACGTGGCTGGCCAGGCGCCCGGCTCCGGTAGTCGAGCACGTAGAGGAAATGCCCGCGTCGGTGAACGTGAACTTCGTGTCGGCGAATCGTTTGGTCAGCATGTTGCAGACCATCGGGCGGTACCCATTCATCTGGGTGATCGATCCGCCGATGAACGCGACGTGTCCGGTCTTGTTTTTGGTGAACTGGATGCGGGCGTTGTCCATGGGTCCGCGAAGATGGTAATTCGCATCACCGACTTTTACTTCCTCGGCCGCCAGCTCGACAGTGCACGCCGCCAGACAGATAAGCGAAACCGCCGCCAGTGAGATCGATCGTTTTGTAAGCATTGTGAAAACTTCCTTTCACCGCTAATCATAGCGTATTGTGGCCCGAAGCGACACCCCGTGTCGGCCGATAGCCGGAAGTGCAAAGTTTTTGTCGTCCATGGTGAACTTTCGTGGCGTGCCAGACGTCTAATAACTGTAGTGATCGATGTTTTCGCGGCGTGGCGGGTTTACCTTCAAAGGAGCCGATCATGAAAAGGATTAATGCGATTACAGCCGTTGTGCTGGCCTGTGCGTTGGGCTTGTGGTTCGTTGTCGGAGCCGGCGGACGTTCGCCCGTGATGCCCCGTAAGGGTCCGGTAGCGAGTGTTAAGGTCCCCGGGCACGGACAACTGCTCGTCTCCGGTCCTGTCAGTCACAAGAACATGGAAGTGTTCTTCCTGTACGCGGCCGGGCGCAGGGGCAAAGAGACCGATTACATGACCCTGCAGGAGGCGTCCAAAGCCGGCCTGGTCAAGATATCCGAACGCGCTAACGCCAGCGTTCAGCAGCTTGTTATCTCGTATTCCGGCGACAAACCGCTGTTCATTATCGCCGGCGAACTGATCAGCGGCGGCAAGCAGGACCGGACCATGCAGCACAGCCTTGTCGTGCCGGCGAAGACCAAAGACGCTCCCTTGCCTTCGTTCTGCGTTGAGCAGAGCCGCTGGGGCGGCGGCAAGAACTTCGCGATCACCGGCAACATGGCGTCCAATAGATCCCAAATCGCCCTGAACTCCTCGGGCCAGAGCGGCGTGTGGGCTTCTGTCAGGAAGTACAAGTCGGACCTCCGCAAAAACGTGTCGGCCTCATCGGGGCGCCGGATGCGGGCCAGCAAGACAAGCAGCATGAACGAGGAGCTGGACGACGCAGAGGTCAAGGGGCTCCTTGGCGGATACGCCGAGGCGATGGGCAAGGTGCGTCCGAATCTCGGAAGGCCTGTGGGACTGGCTTACGCCGTCGACGGCAAGATGACGGGGCTGCACGTGTTCGATTCGAGCATCCTGTTCAACAAGCTGCGAGCTCAACTGCTGCGTTCGGCGTCTGTTGACGCTGCGGCGGGCGATTTCAAAAAGAAACCAGCGTCGCTTAGCGTCGGGACCTGGCCAATTTCATCGCCGCGGCGTGGGATGGAAAGAAAACTGAATTGAAGCCCGGCATGGACAATGCTGTTACGCGATATCTGGCCTCCAAGACCTTCACCAGCGAACTACGATACAAGGAAACGCTCGTTCATTCCCAGGTCGGGCGGATGGAAAAGATCGCGGTAATGCCGAACAGAAACATACGGAACAACCAGAACCGGCCCAACAGCAGTTTGATGCCCCAGGTCCAGCAAAGAAGATAGTCAGGGAAACTTCGATATCCGCCGGGTATGAGGTCATGTAATCCCTTTCGATAAGCTCGCTGCGACAGTACAATCGCAGGCGAGTTTGAAAGGGACCTCATATGAAATGCATGATACTCATCGGGTTGATCGTCGCACTGTCGGCGATGTCATTTGCCGCCGAAAAAGTTCAACTGTGCCGTGGCAAATATCACAGCGAGGCGGCCGCCAAGGTTCAACTGGCCAAATTCGCGGCCGGTTATTCCGACCAGGCAAGCTGGAGGAAACGCGCCGAAACCGTTCGCAAGGGGATGCTGGCTGGGATGGGGCTCGATACGCCGCCGAAGAAGTGCGATCTCAAGCCGATTGTCACCGGCAAGCGGACACACAAGGGATACACTGTCGAAAACGTGGCGATCGAGAGCCTTCCGGGCTTCTTCGTCACCGGCAACCTGTACCGTCCGATCGACGCCAAGCCCGGCAGTTGCGCCGGGATACTCTCGCCGCACGGGCATTTCCGCGATCGCGGCGGCGACGGCGGGGGACGCTTCCGACCCAGCATGCAGATACGGTGTGCGACTCTGGCGAAAATGGGCTCCGTTGTGCTGTCGCTGGACATGGTCGGCTGGGGCGAGGCGACGCAGTATCCCCACAGGGGCGCCAAGACGCTGACGCTGCAGACCTGGAACGGTATCCGGGCGATCGATTTTCTCGAAACGCTGAAGGAGGTCGACTCCAAGCGGATCGGGATCACAGGCGCCTCGGGCGGCGGGACGCAGACATTCGTGCTCACTGCGGTTGACGATCGCGTGGCGGTCTCGGTTCCATGCGTGATGGTCTCGGCCCATTTCTTCGGCGGCTGCTCGTGCGAGAGCGGAATGCCGATCCACAAGAGTTCCGCACACGAAACCAACAACGCCGACATCGCCGCACTGGCGGCTCCGCGCCCGCAACTGCTGATCTCCAACGGAAAGGACTGGACCAAGAACAATCCCAAAGTCGAGTTCCCGTACATTCGGAACGTATACAAACTTTGCGGCGCCGAATCGAAGATCGAGAACCTGCACTTGGCCAAGGAGGTTCACGATTACGGCCCGTCGAAACGCGGCGGAGCCTACAAATTCTTCGCCAAGCACCTGAAGCTCAAAGCCCCATGCGACGAAGCAACGATTAAGATCGAGGACAAGAAAACGCTGGCAGTCTTCACCGACAAGAACCCCCGCCCCAAACACGCAGTAAACGGCGCCGCGGCCGTCGAGGCACTCCTGAAATGAAGACACTATGAGCCAGCAGGAACAGTACGATAGGTTATTCGAAACGCTCGATCTGCTTTGCGAAGGCGAGACTGATCGAATCGCTCTCATGGCGACGATTGTCTGCGAACTGTACAGCGCGTTTGAGCTGTTCGATTGGGTGGGTTTCTATCGCAACATTGGCGACGAAACGCTGAAGATCGGTCCGTACCAGGGCGGCCACGGTTGTTTGACGATAGATTTCGCCCGGGGAATATGCGGGCGATGTGCTCGCGAGAAGGTCGTGCAGAACATACCGGACGTTGCGGCCGAGTCCGATCACATTGCCTGTTCGGCGACCACTAAATCCGAAATCGTGCTGCCGATCCTCGACGCCGACGGCGAACTTATCGCCGTACTCGATATCGATTCAAACAGTCCGTCCGCCTTCGACGAAATCGACGAGTCGAACCTGCAGCGGATAAGCGAGTATTTCCGCGGTTCACTTGCCTGATGTTTGGAGTCCGCTGTTGGCATACGAGCAGGCTGCGTGGAGGAACGCTCCGGTCCCCCATGTATACGTTCCGGCCTTTCGGGCTACGTATCCGGACTTTCCGCTGGGTCCCGTTCCGGCCGATACGCCAATTACGCGACCTTGAGCGTCTATCTGCTTAGACAGGCCCGCCCAGGCGCGGCGCATCGTTTGACTGTAATCGGCAGCGATGAACTTTCGGCTCCTGCATTCGGCTAGTGCGAACAGGAACATCGCTGACGCGGACGTTTCGAGGTACGTGTCCGGTTGGTCGAGCACCGTTCGCCACAGGCCTGACCGCCTGTCCTGCAGGGGCACTATGCTGGCCAATTGCTTTTCAAATGCTGCGATCAACCGCTTGCGGGCCGGCGTGTCGGGCTTCTCGTGCTTGAGCACTTCGACGTACGACATGACGACCCACCCATTGCCGCGAGCCCAGTACGATGGCGTCCGCTTGCCGCTCTTCTCGTCCCACATGTGATAGAACATCCCGGTCTTGGCGTCCTGCAAATGCTTGGCGAAGATATCCAGTTGTCTGACCGACTCGGCCTGCAGCTTTGGCTCGTTCTTGATCCGAGCGGTGTGGGAAAATACCGGGCAGCACATGTCCAGCGTGTCGACCCAGAGTTGCGGCTTGCCGTTGAAATGGCTCAGCCCGCCGTCTTTCGTCCGCTCGGCCCGGTTCAGCATGAACGCGTTGATCTCGTCGGCCAGCGCCAGATGACGTTTGTCCTTCGTGACCTCATAGAGCATGAGCATCGCGTGCCCCGGGCCCCAATGCCCGCAGTACCCGCGTCTGGCGAGCGTCGAGGCGATGCCTTTGGCGTGCCAGTAGTCGGCGAAATCGCGGACGAACTTCAGGTACCGCGGATCCTTTGTCAGGTGATACGCCTGCATCATTCCGCTGAGCATCACGCCTTCGCCCCAGTTGAACGCCGGCGGTTTGGGGAAGTCCCGCAGGACCGCGTCGGCTACTGTCTTGACCATCGCCTTCGGGTCGGCGGGTTTCTCTAGCGGCGGCTTGGCGATCGCTTCGCCCTGGGGGCTAACGATAAGCCGCACCTCGGCGCCCGCCTTCAACATCAACTCGACGCCGGCCTGTAGTTGCTTGCCGGTAAGAACCGACTCACCTCCGACGGTGACGTTGGCGACGGTGTAACGCTGGTCTGCTTTCGTGGTGAACCATTCGGGGAACTGGTTCAGCCTGGGATAGTCCATCGGCAGGTGAAGGTTGACCTTGTGTCGCTGTTTGTCGAATAGCAGCCGCCCGGTCCATTTCTCCTCGGCCCGCATGGTGACATAAAGCGTGCTTCCGGCCTGAACGGCCCCGAAACGGATGTCCTTACGCCAGTTTCGAACCGTCAACCCGCGGGTCTTCCACAGTGCGTACATCAGGGAGGTCCGGGCGTTGTTCCCGTCTCCGTGCCAGCCTTCGATGACGCCGTCTGGCTTCTGCTTGGCCCACATTCCGGCGATGGTCGTGTCGATCCAGTCTCCGGCCGAGGCGATCGGCTCGCGGTTCAGCAGGTTGATCGCGCCTTCGACGGTGTCGGCGTATTCGTCGGCGCTGCCCCAACGATGATCGGAGTAGTGCTGCTTGAGATTGACCAGAGGCTTTCGAACTGCGGCGAGGTACTCGGGCGTCTTGTCGACCATGTAGACCGCGTAGACGCCGTTGTAGGTGTAGCCCCACGTGTCGCAGATACCGCGATGCTTTCCTGTTTTGGGATCCACTGATGCGTAGATCATCCCGTGCTCGTTGCGACCGATCTCCAGGAGCCTGTCGAACATGGCGTGGATCGGTTTGCGGTAAGCGGTTCGTTTCTTCGGCGCCGCGGTGCTGACGGTTACGTACAGTTCGGCCAGTCCGGAGAACACCTCTCCGCCGTGTGCGATCAGGCGGACGGCGCTGGCGCCTTGCAGCGGGTCGTGCCCGTCCAGCAGGTAGTAATCGCCCAGGCGTATGGCATATTCGAGATACTTCTTGTCGCCGGTCATCCAGTAGGCCCGCGAAAGGGCCTGCAGCATTTCGCCGTTTACTTCGGGATCGGTCGAGGGGATCATTCCGCGGGGCGTCTTGACCGGCGCGCGAGCCCAGATGTCATCGATGATTCCCAGCATCCGCTTCGACCAGGGGCTAGAGCCTAACCATTCGGTAACCGCCAGCAGGCCGTCCTTGACGTACTCCGAACCGCCGAAAATGATCGATTGAAGATTCGGCTCGGCCGCCACGAAGGCCTGCTTCGAAAACGACCAGGTGTCGGGCAGTCGCCCCAGGCGGCTGGTCAGTTTGGTCTCGGTGCGAAGCATGTCGAGCATTCGCCCGTCAAACATCTTGCGGTCGGTCATCGCCGCGGTCAGGACCATGAACGGGTAGTTGTCGGCCGCCGAGTCCTTGGCGTTCCAGATGTCGCGGTGCCGAGTGAGGTTCCGCGGGATCAACCCGGTCTTCGGGTCGGCGTGCTTGAGCCACCCGTCAACGAAACGCCGGCAGCGGAAAAACGCTTCGTTGGCCTGTCGCGAGTGTAGTTCGGCATCGGCGAATGCTGCTTCCTGCGCCGGATCGCTCATCAGCTTTGCCGGCGGCGGGGCGGGGCGGTCCCAGAACGGGCGCATCTGGGGAAATGCTTCGGTCCGGGTTCGTCGTTGCGGCTTGGCTTGGACTGACGGCGCCTTGACGGCGATCTTGCAGACGGGCGTTTTGGGCGCCTTGCCCGTTGTTCTCAGCCGGACCGCCGCGATGAACCCCGCCTTGCCGGAACCCTGCTTGAGCGTGATTTCGTACCGCTTCAGGGCGCCGGGGCTCTTGCCTGTCGGGACGGCCAACCACTTAAAGCCGTCGTAACCGCTGCTGCCGAGACGGACCTCGCGCCCGTTAACGATCGCAACGCCGCTGCGCGTGTCGTTCTTGCAGCCCCAGAGCAGTTCAAGCACATGAGTCGCGTTGGGCTTGATATCGATCGTGAGCCCGATGTCTCCGTGGCCGAGCCAGAGGTACGGCGTGTCGGCGTGGCGGAAGGAAGCCTTTTCGAATCGCACCGAGGCGATGACCTGACCATCGGCCGCGAGGCAGAGATTCGGTCCGCCCGCGGCGCATACCAGCAGCGCCGCGGCGAGGAGTTGTGTTATTCTCATTGGCTTGCTTTCGGCTACTTGAGTTCTTTGATCTTGACGTCCTTGAAGTAGACCTTCATCGGCGGGCCGCGGTGCAGTTGGAATGCGATTACGCCCTTGGCGGGGATTGACGCCTTCTTCTCGGTGTAGCTTATCGTCGGCTGGCCGTTGATCCAGAGCTTGATCTCCGGGCCTTTGCAGACGATGCGGTAATCGTTCCAGTCACCTTTCTTGATGAACTTGGAGACTACCGCGGGTTTGACATCGGCGATGATCCCGCGCCTGCCTTCGTCGTAGAGGATGCCGGTGTAGCGCTTGACCGCGATGTCGGCCTGGTAGCCGGTTATGCGGAAGTCATCGTGCACGATGCTGCGGATCTGCACGCCGGAGTTGCCGTTGTCCAGCTTGTAACTCAGCGTCAACTCGAAGTCGCCGTACTCCTTTTCGGTGTAGAGGAAATCGTTGTGCTTGAGTACGAAGTCTTTGGATGTCTGTCCCACGACGACTCCGTCCTGAACGCTCCAGAGCGATTTTCTGCCCTTCCAGCCTTTCAGCGTTTTACCGTCGAACAGCGGCGTGAAGGCGCCGGACGAGGTTTTGAGAGCGGGCTTGGGCGCGGTCTTTCCGCCGGCGAGTTTCATCACGATCCGCGTGTTCTCGATGTACTTGACGGTCTGCTTCTTGCCTTTGAGTTCGAAGGTGATAGAGATGTCCTTGAATGCGCCCGGGGCCGGGTCGCCAAAGTACTCGTTGTATTTGGCGGCCAGGCTTATTGTCCCAGCTGCGTCTTTCATCTTCGCCACTTTCGCCGTAACGTCTTCGACTTGATCGCCGAAACCGTAGACGACCTTGATCAGCTTGCTGTAGACGATGTCGCGGGGTTTGATCTTTATCGCATCCATGACGCTCTTGCAGGCGGCCATCGCTTCTCTTCTGACGGCTTTGTTCTTCGTGTAGGGTTCGAGTATCTTCAGCGCTCGGCGATCCGGCACTGATCCCACCCCGGACAGCACCAGCTTGATTTCACTCGGTTTCTTGATCCCGCCAAGCAGCTTCTTGTATCCGGCCAGGCGTTTTTCGACGTCCTGGTCCGGCATGGAAAGAAGTCTGACCGCTCCGCGTAGCGCCAGGGTGCGATGGGTCGGGTTCTTGGCCGTTCCGAAGATATCCAGCAGGGTGTCGGCGGCTGACGGGTTGGGCCACACAGTAAGAGCGCGGACCGCCGCGTCGTTGATCTCCGCCGTTTCGGATCCCATCGCCGACTTAACCGCTCCGAACGCTTTATCGTTTCCGATCCCGCCGAGCACTGAAATCAGCGAGCATTTTCCCGGCGTTGTCGTAGCGGATTTGAGAGCGGCCAGCACGTCGTCGGCCTGTGCCGCCGGCGGGGTGATCTTCCGCGATACGGCGATCGCCGCCAACTGCGCTTCGCGCCTGGCGCCGGGGATCTGGGTCTTTGCCATCAGTTTGAGGATCGCCGGCAGGTCCTTCGGAGCCGCGACGCGTCCCAGTCCGCGGAAGGCTGCGGCGCTTGCTTTGGGGTCCTCGCCGGCGGCCTGGGCCAGCAGGGCGCTCGCCGCCAGGGGGGCCTTGCGATCGATGAGTATGTTCAGCAGGTGTATCTTGAGTTCGCCTTCGGCGGCGTTCATTCGTTTGACCAGCAGTTCGTCTACGCCCTTGGCGTTAAGCGCCCTGAGGCTCGATTGTGCGGCCTGTTTCTCCGACTGGGTCTTGCCGCCGACTATCGTGTCGCACAGCATCTTCGCACATGCGATGTCGCCGAGTGAGCCGAGGGCCTTTATCGCCGCGGTGCGGACGGCCGGATCGTCGTGCGAGGCCGCCTTTACGATCGCCGGGCGAGCGGCCGGGTCGTTTCGACCGGCCAGCGCGTTGATCAGCATCACCTGCGCCCCGGCCGGCAGCTTGCCCAACTCAGATGCGAATCGCGCCGCAACGCCGTCGCCCTTGAGTGTGGGGATTCTTGCGATCGCAACGGCTCGCGTGACCTTGTCCTTACCGCCAAGGGCCGTGGCGATTCGGTTCGGCGCCTTGTCCGGCTCGGTCTCCAGCAGACCGCTGAACGCGCCGAGGCGAACCTGCTTGGGCCATGTCTCGGCGTTCAGTTCGGTGTAGATCGCCACTGCATCGGCGGATTTGCCCTGTTTGGCCAACCGCTCGGCCGCGGCGAGCGAAGCGTCGGCGATCGCCCACTGCAGATCGGCCGGCGGCGCCTTCCTGCAACCGGCAAGAGTGCTGAGAGCCTGGGGCGTAGCGATTTTTCCCAGCGACCCGATCGCGGCCGAAGCGGCGCCTTTGTCGGCGTCTTTCACTAAAGCGATCAGAGCGGTAACAGCCTTTTCGTCGCGGCGCACGCCGATGGAGTTGATCACGCCGACTCGCAGGGCGCCTTTGAGCTTGCCCAGCGCATCGCGAAACGCCGCGTCGACAGAAGCGTCGGCGACCGGCTCGAGTGCGTAGCGGGCCATGTGCGAGAGTTTCTCGTCGCCGAGCAGGCCGACGAGTACGGGAATCGCCTTCGGATCGCCGATCGTGGCAAGCACGCGGCAGGCGTCGTTTTTGGCTTTGAGGTCCGCGTCGGATGATTTCAGGACGGCGATGCACTTGGCGCCGGACGTCGCGTCGTCGGCGAGAGTCAGTGTCGGTGCGGCCAGGCAAGCTATCGCCAGCAGCGTAATCGTAAGTGTGCGTTTGAACATATTTCCATCTCCTGTGGAGTTTTGAATCTCGTGTGAACGTTTACAGTCGCCACGGCGCCCGCATCGCGCGGGATCGGAGCCGGTTGGCCTCTTCGTCGTTGATGAACTCTTCTTTGACCGGATCGTATTTAAGCGTTCGCTTGAGCCACATGCAGATGTTCGCCCCGTGGACGGTGCTCATTGTGCGATGCATTACAGTCGGATTGGCCACCGTCTGCTGGCGCGACTTGACGCAGTCGACGAAGTTTCGCATGTGGTCCAGCGATCGCCCGGTGCGGGCTACGTAGTCGCTGAGCACTTTCTTGTACTCGCCGAGCATCGACGGTGTCGACACGTCGGGGCGGGAGTATCCGTCAGCCGAGCCGGCCCAGCCTTCGGACCCCACGAACCGCTCGCCGCAGGAGCCGCGCCAGTATTTGTTGCCTCGCGAAAGGATCATCTTCACGCCGTCGGCGAATTTGACGACCATTCCGTCGCCCGAATCGTTGTCAACGTAGTTGAACTCCACGGGGGAGGTGTTCTCCCGTCCCAGGCCGATCTGGGCCTGTGCGAACGTGTGGGCTCCCCATTCGCCGATGCAACTGGTGTGGAAATCGTAATGCCCGCGCCATCCGCCCATAACGTATCTCTTGTTGTAAGGCCGCCACGGGCACGGTCCCAGCCACATGTCCCAGTTAATCTCATCCTTGTCGGGCTCGGGCTGTGCGGGCAGCCAGTCGTGACGCATCTTGGCCGCATCCCACGGGGCGATGTGCGCGTAGGCGGTGTGGATCTTGCCGAGGCGCCCGGTGCGGGCCATTTCTATGGCGAACACGTGATTCGGTTCGCTGACTCGCTGCACGCCGGTCTGGTAGACGCGCCCGTATCGTTTGGCGGTTTCGACGACGGCCTGGCCTTCGGCGATCGTCATGCACGACGGCTTTTCGGTATAGACGTCTTTGCCGGCCTTCATCGCGGTGATCGAAGACATCGCGTGCCAGCGATCGCCGGTGGCCGTCAGGATCGCGTCGATGTCGGGCCTTGCCGGCAGGAACTCGCGCAGGTCCTTGTACATCTTGCAGTCTTTGTTCTTGTACTGACGGTCGACATGCGACTTGATCCGCGTCCGCTGGACTCTCTGCAAATCGCAGATGGCCACGAACTGCACGTCCGGCTGGCCCATTATCCAACGCAGATCGTGCATTCCGCGGTTGCGGATTCCGACGGCCCCGACTACGACCCGCTCACTGGCGGGGGCCTTGGTCGGCCCGCCGAGCGCATCTGACGTGATCGCGTACGGCAGGGCGATCGCCCCGACCGCGGCGCCTTTCAGGAACCGGCGCCTGCTCAGTCTTCTCCTGGTGTCGTTTTTCATGGTGTCTTTCCCTTCGGATGGAGTTTTTCGTTATAGTCCCCATGGCGCCCGCATTGCGCGGGACCTGAAACGATTGGCTTCGGCGTCTCCTGTGAACTCACGCTTGACCAGATCAAATTTGAGGTTCCGTTTCAACTGGCCGCAAGTGTCGGCGGCCAGGCTGATGCTCATTGAATCGCGCATTATTTCAGGATTGGCGACTGTGGGCTTACGCGACTTGATGCAGTTGAGGAAATCCCGCACATGACTCATCGGGCGCCCCGTTCTCCCGGTATACTCGGCGAGCACTCGCTTGTATTCCGATAGCAGCTCAGGCGATGAGACATCCGGCTTTGAATAACCGTCGGCCGCACCGGCCCAGCCCTCAGTACCGTCAAATCGCTCACCACACGAGCCATGCCAGTACTTGCACGGCTTCCAGCAACTGACGCCCTTAACGCGAAACAGAACTACCTTGATACCGTTCGAAAGGCGAGTGACCATAGTACCATCGGGCGAGTCGTACTCGAACTCCATATGCGTAACCTCCGACATGTCAATGCCGGCCATCACCTGGGCGATAGTGTGGGCTCCCCACATGGCCACATCCGTGGCGAAATCATAGAAATTGTACCAACCGTGATTCACGTACTTGCTGTTGTATGGGCGCCACGGACACGGGCCGAGCCAGGTGTCCCAGTCCACCTCCTCCTTCGGCGGGGTCGGTTGGGCCGGCAGCCAGTCGTGACGCGATCCGCCGCGATATCGGATATCGGCGTAAGCAGTATGAATCTTGCCGAGTTGACCGCTGCGGGCCATCTGGATCGCAAACACGTGATGGGCCTCGCTGAGCCGTTGTGTTCCGGTCTGATAAACGCGAGCGTACCTGCGCGCGGTATCGACTACCTGTTGGCCTTCAGCGAGCGTGAAACATGACGGTTTCTCGCAGTAGACATCTTTCCCCGCCCGCATCGCCATTATGGACGCCGGGGCGTGCCAACGGTCGCCCGTGGCGATCACTACTCCATCGAGATCCGCTCGGGCCAGGAACTTGTGGATATCCCTGTAGGCGACACAATCCTTGGTCTTGTACTTGTCGTTTATCAGGGCCTTGGCATACTCGCGGCGAGTCTTCCGCACGTCGCATACCGCAGCGAACTGCACGTCCTTCTCGCCGATCATCCAGTTGAGATCGTGGTTTCCCCGCCCGCCAATACCTATCGAACCCATTACGATTCGATCGCTGGCCGGCGGTCTGCCCGATGCGCCAAGCGCATCAGATGTTATCGCGTACGGCAGGGCGATGGCCCCGACGGCCGCGCCTTTCAGGAAGCCTCGACGCGTGACTTTGCTCTTGTGCGATTCGTTCATGATTTGCTCCTCGTCTATTTCTTGGCCGACAGATCTCCGCAGACCAGTTCCTTGTCATTTCGTGCGTAGATGCGGCGATTTGCGAACGCCGGATGCGACCAGCAGACTTTCCTGCCTGTCATGGCGTGGGTCGGTTCGATCAGTTGTGCCCGGGAAAGCTGCTTGCAGCCGTCCGGCGAAAGTTTGGCGATTATCACCTCGCCCTGTTCGTTGAATATCCAGGTGATCTCGCCGTTTTGGACCATGTGAGCGGTCCCCCATTTTTCCTTCTTCGGCGTTATCGTAAGGTCCTCCCAGACGCGGGCTCCGGTGGCGGTCTTGATGCATCGCATCTCGCCGCGCGAGTCGAATCCGTAGATATGCCCGCCGAAGACCACTGGGGTGCTGTGGACGCACTGCAGCGCGTCGGTCCGGCCGTACGCCACGCCGCGGGACCGCCAGACCTTCGTGGCCTTGAGTCCGTCGGGCGACAGTTTGACGAGCATCGATCCGTCATAGCAGGCGCTGACGAACACGTAATCGCCTTCGATCAGCGGAGTGATCGAACTCATCTGCCAGTTCTTCATGATCTTGTAGGCGATTTGCCAGTGGACCTTGCCGGTCTTCGGCGCCAGGCCGACCAGCAAATTCTTCGTCCAGCAGATCAGCAAATCGTTCTTGCCGCGTTTGACGATTATCGGCGCCGAGTAGCTCATGCCATCGTCGACGGCGGACCATCTTTCGGCCCCGGTCTTCTTGTCCAGAGCGATGATGCACGCCTCGCCGGCGCCGCCGATATGCAGGATCACCAGATCGCCGTAGATCAGCGGGGCGGCCGCAAAGCCCCACAGGATGCGTCTCGTTCGGTAGGTCTTCGACAGGTCCTGCTTCCAGATCACCGCTCCGGTTTTGGCGTCGAGGCAGTGATAGTGGCCCATCGCCCCCAGCACGTGAGCCAGCCCGTCGTCTACGGTAACCGACGCTCGCGGGCCGAGCGGAAAACCGACCCGGTAGGGGCATCGATAGTTGTGGGTCCAGATGTTCTTTCCGGTTTTGGCGTCGAAGCAGTGGATTCGTTCGGAAGTTCCGTCTTCGTCCCAGCGATCGGTTATATAGACTCGTCCGTCGGCGACGGTAGGTCCGCTGTAGCCAGGCCCGATCTTCGCACGCCAGAGCACCTTGACCTGTTTATCGGGAAAAGATCTCAGCAGCCCTTCTTCCCGCCAGAGTCCGTCGCGATTCGCTCCTCGCCACTGGGGCCAGTCATCGGCACAGGCCAGTTGAGTCGCCAGTGCGACGATCAAGAAAAGAACTGTAGTTCTGCAACGCATTGACGGTCCCTTCATGCTGTAAAACACAATTTGCGACAAGATGTTGCATGATGTCACAAAAGCCCGCCAAAGTCCAGCCCCCAGACCTGTGGGGTCACTGACCACAAATGCATTATTCGTTGTTCCGGGGTCTTGGGGCGCGGTAGGATGTTGATTGTCGGTCGCGTGATGGGAGATAGTGATGAATGCTTTAAAGTGGGCGGTTGCATGTTTGGTTGCGGGTTTTGGTGCGTCGGGTTGTAATCAGATGTGTGCTTCGCGGATCGTCGAGTCGATTACTATAGGGGGCAAAGCAGTTCTCGCCATCCAGGGCAGTCCCGAAGGCTTGATCGAAGACGGACGCATCGACGCGCGGCGTCGCATCGCGGCGGCCGATGGAGTGGAGATAGACGTCTGGGTGATCAAGGCCCGCAAGCGTCCCGGCCTCGCCCCTCGCAATGCCACGGTTGTAGTCATTCATCCTTTAATGATGAGCAAGGGGTGGTTCTTTTCACTGGGCGAGCAGCTCGCCGACGACGGTTGGGACGTAGTCCTGCCCGATCTGCGCGCACACGGCGCCAGCGGCGGCAAATACGTCACATGGGGCGCCAAAGAGAAACGCGACATCAAGGCCGTCGTCGATGCACTCCTCGCTGAGAAGCTCATAGAACCTAAACTCTACGCCGCAGGCGCCTCGCTTGGCGCATGTGTGGCCGTTCAGTACGCAGCGATCGATCCGCGATGCCAAGGCGTGCTGGCGATCTCGCCGCCGACAGGAGTCAAAGACGTCAGCCGCATGCTCTACCCGCTGGCGACGCAGGACTGGTTGGATAAGACCATCGCATGCGCCGGCGAGATGGCGGACTTCGACCCCGATGACGCTTCGGCACTCGATGCGGCCGGTAAGTTGAAATGCCCTCTGGTCCTCGTCCACGGGCGGCTGGACATTATCGTGCCGCACAGCCACAGCGAGCGAATATACGCAGCCGCCTCAGGCCCGCGAAAGCTGATTTCCCGCCCGCTGCTGAATCACACAACAGTTCAGATCGGCCAAAACGGCTGGATAGTAAAACAGATGGCGAACCTGGCTGGAATGGTCGGCGGCTAGGCGTATGGGGCCGGATTAGACTTGCGTTGATCCCGTTGCGGGGGGTAATCTTTGCGTTGAACATTCTTTGGGTATCAGGCCTATGAAACTCATGTTACGCACAATCGCCAAACAGTACTCCATGGAGTACGGCTGAGTAGTTCCCATTTCGCGCTCGTGGTGAGCGCCCGCCATCGCGGCCGGTAAATCCGCGGTCCAATCAATCCTAGCTCTACAGACTAACCAGATCACGGGGATACTGGTATGAAGACCATTGAAGGTATCGGACTAACCGACGTGCAGGCGGTATACAGCGGCCCGGAAGGGGTGCTGTGGGAACTGGTCATGGGCGAGCAGATCCACATCGGCGGATTTGCTTCATCTCTCGACCTGGCCGAGAAAGCGCAAATCGCCGACAGCGGCGCCGGTGTCGATCTGTGCTGCTGCAACGGCGCGGGAATGCGATTTCTCCTACGCTTCACAAATGTCAAGATGATGACAGGGGTTGACGCCACGCAAACAGTTGTCGACCAGGGGCGCCAGCTGTGCGACGACGAAGGCGTATCAGATCGCGTGAGCTTTGTTCTCGCTGATGTGTGTGAAACCGGATTGCCGGACGCACAGGCGGATTTCGTGTGGGGCGAAGACGCCTGGTGCTACGTGTCGGATAAACCGGCCCTGATCGCAGAGGCCGTACGGATCGTAAAGCCCGGCGGGACGATAGCATTTACCGACTGGGTCGAAGGGCCCGCTGGCCTGAGCGACGAAGAGGCCCTGCGTTTCCTGGCGTTCATGAAGTTCCCGAACATCCAGGATATTGGCGGTTATTCAGCGCTCCTGGCCGACAACGGCTGTGACGTCAAAATCGCCGAAGACACCGAGCGGTTTGCACCGTATGTGGAACTCTACCTGAACATGCTGAACATGCAACTTACGTATGACGCGCTGAAGATCATCGGATTCGACATGGATATGATGGCCGCGATGGGCGCCGAAATGCAGTTCATGAAAACGCTGGCCGACGAAGGCAAGATCGCACAAGGCCTATTCGTCGCGACAACGCAAGGATAAGAAATATGAGCGACTGCTGCAGACAATCCGGTGCAAACCTGCCGACTGACGCGCCGTGCGAGGCGTTCGCGTGGTTCGGCGATATCGTTTCGCACTGCATTGATTACGCCAGCGAGGTCAAGGCCGCCGGCCGGCCGGTTGTCGGGATCATGTGCGAATACACTCCGCGCGAGCTTATTATCGCAGCCGGCGGCGTGGCGGCGTGTCTGTGCGGCGGGTCGGCGGCGATGGTGGGCCCGGCCGAAGACGATCTGCCGGCGAACTTGTGTCCGCTGATTAAGTCGACTTACGGATACCACACCCAGAAGGCCAACCCTTTTTTGGAGATGGCCGACCTGATCGTGGCAGAGACCACGTGCGACGGCAAGAAGAAGATGTACGAGCTGATGGGTAAGACCCGCCGGATGCACGTGCTGGAACTGCCGCAGAAGCCCGACGCCGCTGATGCGATGGTCCACTGGAAAGCCGAAATGCGGAAGCTCAAGGAGGCGTTGGCCGAGATGTTCTCCGTCGAGATCACCGACGCCAAACTCCGCGAGGCGATCGAACGGATGAACCGCCAGCGGAGCCTGAAACGTGGCCTGGCCGAGTTGATGCGCAGCGACGCTCCGCCGCTTACCGGCCGGCAGTTGCTGGATTTTCAGAGCATAATCGCCTGCGCGCCGGGCGCATTGGAGAATTACGCCGCGGCGATCGAGCAGATGACCGGTAAGTCCGGGCCCGACGAATACGCCGGCCGCGTGCGCGTGATGATGACCGGCGTGCCGGTCCCGCACGGGGCCCATCGCGTGCTGGACATCATCGAAGATTCCGGCGGGCTGGTCGTCGCGATGGAAAACTGCAGCGGCGTCAAGCCGATCTACGAAGATGTCGACCCGGCGGCCGATGATCCGCTGGACGCGATCGCAGAGAAATACTTCCATCTGCCGTGCTCTGTGATGACGCCGAACGATTCGCGAATCGACCTGCTGACGGATCTGGCCAGCGACTACCGACCCGACTGCATCATCGAACTGATCTGGCAGGCGTGCCTGACTTACGATGTCGAATCGGCCCGCGTGCGGGAGCTTGCCGGCCAGCTCGGCGTTCCCTATCTGCGGATCGAGACTGATTATTCCCCGTCCGATTCGGCCCGGATCGCCGTGCGTGTCGAGGCGCTGTTTGAAACCGTGCGGAGCAGGGCCAGGTGAAAAACGTTTTGTACACATGCCCGTTCGTGCCGGCCGAGTGGATCGACGCCTACGGTCTCGAGCCGATGCGCATCGCCCCGGACCCGGCTGGCGAGAGTGTCGCCGCGGGTGTGTGTCCGTTTGCGGCGGCTTTCATCCACGCTGCGATCGCCACTGATTCCCGGGCAGTGATCGCCACGACGGTCTGCGACCAGATGCGTCGATCGGTCGAGATCATAGAATTGCGCTGCGACAGGCCGATGTTCCTGATGAACGTGCCGGCCACCTGGCGATCCGAATCGGCGATGGGACTCTATCGCGACGAACTGGCCCGGCTGGGGCGATTCCTGGAGACCCTCGGCGGCGTCGCCCCGACGACGGCGAAACTAATCGAGACGATGTTGCGATACGATTCGCTACGGGCCGAACGTCACGCAGAAGTCAGCAAGCCGAGCGGTTCCGGCGTGCGGCTGGCGCTGGCTGGCGGGCCGATGCGATCGACGGATGCGGAGATATTCGAACTGATCGAACAGGCCGGCGGGACGGTAGTGCTAAACGCAACATCTGGCGGCGAGATGACCGACCCGGCTCCGTTTGACAGGGCTCGCCTGGCGATCGACCCTATTGGCGAACTGGTCGATGCGTACTTCGGTGGCATCCCGCACGCGATGCGCCGCCCGGACAACCAACTGCATGAATACCTGAGTCGTGAACTGGTAGCACGCGGCGCCCGCGGGCTGATCTACCGACGATACCAGTGGTGCGACACTTGGCACGGAGAACTTGGCCGCCTCAAGGACTCGCTGCCGACGCCGGTGCTCGATCTCGTCGCAGCCGACGACGAATCCGATCGGGCCTACGTGCTAACGCGAATCCAGGCGTTCGTGGAAATGCTGAAATGAGCGATGCGCCCAGACAAATCACGCTGGACGAATGGGATGAGCGATACGCGCAACTCCGAGCGGCCGGGCTGAGCGAACCGTCCTACGGCGGTCCGCTTCGGCGGCATCTGGCCGGCGGCGATATGCGTCTGGCCCGCCTGCGTTACGACAACTCGCCAGCCGCCTTGCGACTGTGGAACTTCCTGCTGACAGAAGAAGAGCGACTCCGCGCCGCACAAGACGGCGGCGCCAAAATCGTCGGGGCGATGAAGGACCTCGGCACGGTGCCTGTGATGGCCTATTCGCTGGACAACGTCGCGGCGTTCTATCCCGACGGAGCTTGGTGGATCCCGTGCATGATGGAACTCAGCGCCGGGCTGCTGGATATCGCCGACTCGCTCGGATTCGATGAATCGTTCTGCCCGGTGCGCGCGATGCTTGGGGCGTTCGTCACCGGCGAGCATTTCCCGCGTCCGGATCTGCTGACGTGCAGCGTCGGCGCGATGTGCGACGATCTGTCGGCGATCGCACAGCGGATCGAGGCCATGGGTGAGCGAATCGTCTGGTGGGAGGCGCCGCATCGCCGCAGACCCGACCCCGGCGAAACGCCGGTAACGCTTCCCGGCGGTTTCCTCGCACCGCAAAGCCAGGTCGACTTCGTACGCGGCCAGTTGCAGATCGTAGCCGATGCGCTGGCGAACCTTATCGGCCAGCAGCTCGATGCGCAGATGCTGGCGGCTGGAATCGCAGAGGCCAATCGAGTTCGCGCGGTTCTTCGTGAGTTACGCACACTGGCGTACACCAGCGATCCGTGCCCGCTCGGTGCGCTGGAAATGCTGATCGCTGAGATGCTTGCGATCCATTTCTGCTCGGATCGCGCAGAGAGCGTGGGCGTGTTGGAAGGTCTGCTGGCCGAAGTCCGGCGACGCGTAGACGCCGGCGTCGGGATCGCCGATCGGGATGCGGCGAAGATATTCTGGATCAACCCCGTGGCCGACCTACGGGTGATGAACCTGCTTGAGGAATGCGGTGGGCGAATATGCGGAACCGAGTACTTGTTTTCACACGCGATCGATGAAATCCCAACGGACATCGAGCCGATGGAGGCGTTGGCGCAGATGGCGCTGGCCGACCCCATGGTAGGTTCGGCCAGCGATCGGGTCGAGGCCATATGCCGCCAGATCAGCGAGTCGGGCTCACAGGCCGCCGTGATATCGAGAATCAGCGGCGCCAGTCATTGTGCTATGGAAGGGGCAGTGATTGCTGATAGAATACGCAGCCGGCTCGGACTGCCGGTGCTGGAGATCGAGATCCCGCCGCTGAGCGATTCGATGCGAGCGACGCTGAATACACGAATCGAAGCACTAGTCGAGATCGTACAACAACAAAGAGGATAACTGATTCTGCAGGCATACGCAGGAATAGACGCCGGTTCGCGAACGATCAAGATTGTGGTCCTGGACGCCGCGGGGGCAGTTCTGGCCTCGGGACTCAGGGACCAGGGCGTCGACGTCGTCAAGCTTACCGAAGAACTGCTCGACGGACTGCTCGACCAGGCCGCGCGCAAGCGGTCCGATCTGGCGCGAGTCGTGGCCACGGGCTACGTGCGCAATGCTATAGAGTCGGCCGACACCACGATAACCGAGATCACCTGCCACGCGGCCGGAGTGCGACGCCAGGAGCCCGAAGCGAGAACGATTGTCGAAATCGGCGGCCAGGACAGCAAGGTTATCCATCTCGACGGCACTGGACATGTGCGTGATTTCGCGATGAACGATCGCTGTGCGGCCGGGACGGGGCGATTCCTGGAAGTCGTCGCCGAGAAACTCGAAGTTCCGCTGTCGGACCTGGGCCAGCTCGCCGCTGGCAGCAGTTCGCCGGCCGCTATTTCCAGCATGTGCGTAGTATTCGCCGAGACGGAAATCATCGGCCTGCTGGCCGGCGGCGAAGAGGTCGCCAACATCGTCGCCGGCGTGCAGCACGCGATCACCTCGCGAGTCGCCGCCATGGTGGGCACAAAAGCCCGCCAGCCGATAATCTTCACCGGAGGCGTAGCCCTGGCGCCTGGGATGGCGATCGCACTGGCCGAATCACTCGACACCGAAGTGCGAATCGCCGAAGACCCGCAAATGACCGGGGCGCTCGGCGCGGCGATTCTCGCATCACAATCCTGAACCAATCGCCGACTGGCGTGTTGCTCAATTCGACTGTTCGGCATAGTATATTGCTAGAGCGGACAGGATATGCAAATAACGTTAAGGGAATTTATTGACGAACTTACCGGCTCCGGCCTGCTGGGCGACGAGCAGATCACCCACTGCCTGGACCTGTGCGGTATGGATGCCGAGTCCGGCGACGCCGAGGCGTTCGCTCAATCGCTCGTTTCCGCCCGAACGCTGACCAGCTTCCAGGCCGATGCGGTTATGCGGAGGCGAACTTCGGCGCTGGTCATCGGCGACTATCACGTTCTCGGCGTAGTCGGCTCAGGCGGCATGGGACAGGTCTACAAGGCCCGGCACCGGATTCTCGACCGAAACGTGGCGATCAAGGTGATGCACACCGCAAAGGCCGCCAACCCCCAACTCGTCCAGCGATTCTACCGGGAAGCCCGCGCCGTGGCGCGCCTGACCCACAAGAATATCGTAACCGCTTACGACGCTGGCGAGACCGCCGGCGGACTCTACCTGGCGATGGAGTTTGTCGACGGCGACGACCTGTCGCAGATCGTTGCCGCCCGCGGACCGCTGGCGATCGACCAGGCGGTTAACGTTACGCTCCAGGCCGCACGCGGACTGGCCTGCGCCCACGCAAACAACATGGTCCATCGCGACATCAAGCCGGCCAATCTCCTGCTGGGTTGCGACGGGACAGTCAAGATCCTCGACCTGGGCCTGGCGCGATTCACAGAAGAGTCCGAGCAGACGTCGGAAATCTCACTGACGATGGTCGGCAAGCTCATGGGCACTGTCGAATACATGGCTCCGGAGCACGCGGCCAACGCAAAAGACGCCGATCATCGCAGCGACATCTACTCGCTGGAATGCACCATGCACCGCATCCTGACCGGCCGGCTGCCTTACGGCGGCGCCACGCCAGTGGAAAAACTTATCGCCCAGCGCGAGCATCCCATCCCGCTGCTGAGCGATTCGATAGCCAACGTTCCGGAGAAACTCCAGACCGCCTTCGCCCGGATGGTCGCCAAGAAACCTGCCGATCGCTACCAGTCCATGGACGACTGCATCGCAGATCTCCAGTCCGCTGTTCCCGCGGCCGAAAGCTGCGACGTGTCGGGCCTGGTGATCGCACACATTGCCGATGAGGCCACGGCGGTTGACGTAGATCTGGCCGAAGCGCCCACCGCGATTGACGAGGCTCACGGGCCGGGCCCCGCAACGCTGGACGCCGCCGAATCACTGCACATCAAACCGGAGTCCGACCCCAGCCAACTGGAACTCCCCGGTCAGTGGGACCCGATCAGCGAAGAGCAGACAGCCGAAATCCCCATCGCACAAAAAGCCGAACCGAACAAAAAACTCCTCATCGCCGCGGCCGCGGTTGTGCTGTGTTGCACGCTGGTCGGTGGACTGGTGTGGCGTTTTACACGCCCGTCGACCCCGATGAACCGCCCCACAGTTGAGTCGCGCACTCACAAGCCCCCGTCTGTGGCCAGCGGGGAATGGACCACGCTGCCTAACGGTTGGCGCGTGGGCAAGGTGGTGAACCTCGGGCCTGTGGTCAACAGCGATGCAGGCGACGGCGGCCCGTCCGTATCGGCGGATGGTCGGACGATGGTGTTCTCCTCATCCAGGGGTGGGGGCCAGGGCGACGAGGACCTGTGGATATCCTCACGCCCCAGGGCCGGTGCACCGTGGGGCGAGCCAGCCAACCTCGGGCCCCCGATCAACACCGAGGGCCGCGACTCCACCCCGTCGGTCTCTGCCGATGGCCTGACGCTGGTCTTCCAGTCCAATCGTGCGGGCGGCCAGGGCGGCGACGATCTGTGGGTGTGCACACGCCGCAGCACCGCCCAAGCGTGGGGCCCGCCGGTCAACCTCGGCCCGCCCGTGAACAGCCATGTGTACGAGCGACACCCCTGTCTTTCCACCGACGGCCTGAACTTGATCTTTGTGCGTGATTCTAAGCGGGGCTCCAAACGCGACCTGTGGATGTCCTCGCGCCCCAGCGCCGATGCACCGTGGGGCCGGCCGGGCAACCTCGGTCCCCAGATCAACACCGAGGGCCGCGAGTGCGGCCCGTGCCTCTCTGGCGATGACCTGACGCTGATCTTCGAGTCCAACCGTATGGGCGGACAGGGCGACTTCGATCTCTGGATGTCCGCGCGTGCGGCCACCACCAAGCCGTTCGGCCGGCCGGTGAACCTCGGCGCCTCGGTCAACAGCAAGGCGTATGATCGCGGTGCTTGCCTGAGCGCTGACGGCCGCACGCTCTACTTCCACTCGAATCGTCCCGGCGGCCACGGCGAGGGCGACATCTGGCAGGCGCCGCTGCTTCCGCCCGTTAAGCCCAAGCCGACCCGGGCGTCAGGCAAATCGAAGATATACACCGAGTGGCCGTACGCCGCCGCCGAAGCCGTGCGGCGGCGGGGCGAAACCGCCAAGGCGCTTGGGATCGACGCCGAGTTGGCGATCGATCTGGGTGAGGGATTGAAGATGAAATTCGTCCTGATCCCGGCCGGGAAGTTCGTCATGGGTTCGCCTGTTACCGCGCCGGGACGCAGCAAGGGCGAAGGTCCCCCTCGCCAGGTTACGATCAGCAAGCCGTTCTACATGGGCGTCACCGAAGTTACGCAGCTTCAATGGGAATACGTTATGGGTAAGGGCAAGAGGGGGAAGCTTGAGAGCGATTTTATTGGCCCCGAGCACCCAATCGGACAGGTGCCCTGGGATGCTGTGGTGACCTTCTGCCATGCGGTGTCAGAAAAGACCGGGCGCGTTGTTCGTCTGCCAACCGAAGCCCAGTGGGAATACGCCTGCCGGGCCGGCGCCAATACCCGCTTTAGTTTTGGCGACAATGACAACGATTTATACGCGCACGAATGGTGCCGGCATAACAGTGGCGACAAGACCCATCCGGTTGGCCTGAAGAAGCCTAACCCCGCCGGCCTGTACGACATGCACGGAAACGTAGCCGAATGGTGTCGTGACTGGTACGACAAGGACTTTTACATCACGGCGAAGAACGTTGACCCCGAAAACACCACACAGTCCCACAACCATGTCCTCCGCGGCGGTCACTGGGATAAGCAGCCCAACGACTGTCGCGCCGCGGCTCGCTTCGATCCCGGCCAGACCGTTCGCCATCCGGGCTATGGTTTTCGAGTGATCATGCAGACGCCTTAACGGCGGGTTCCAGGCGCCGGTCTTGCGGCGAAACCGCAGGGCGAATGAATCATTCTTGGCGGTAACGTTCGGGAAAGAGTATGATGCCCGGCGTTGTCGCCCCCTTACTGGGGCGGATGAACCCTTGAACTGATGATCTGGAGTTGAAAATGAGTTTGCTGGTAACCGGCAGTATCGGAATTGACACCGTCGAAGCGCCGTCGGGGATGGTTGAAGATGCGCTCGGCGGATCGAGCGTCTATTTTGCATACGCGGCGAGTTTCTTCGCGCCGGTGCGGTTCGTCGGCGTTGTCGGCGAAGATTGTCCCGAAGATTTCCTCAAACCGCTGGCCGACAGGGGCAATATCGACCTGGCCGGTCTCGAGGTCCGGCAGGGCTCAAAGACCTTCCGCTGGCACGGAAAGTATCACGACGACGTCAACCAACGCGACACCGTGAGCGTTGACCTGAACGTGCTCGGCGAGGCCGGGCCGAAAATCCCGCCCCAGTTCCAGGACAGCAAATACGTCTTCCTGGCAAACACGCACCCGGCGTTGCAGATTGAACTGCTGGCCCAGCTCGACAGCGCCTCGCTCGTGGTGGCCGACACCATGGACATATGGATAAACGGCGAGCGCGAGATGCTTGTCGATATGCTGAGCAAGATCGACGGACTGGTGCTCAATGATTCCGAGGCCGTACTGCTGACCGGAAAATCGAACATCGTCCAGGCCGGTATCGAATGTGCGGCGATGGTCAAGAAGTTCGTCGTCGTCAAGAAGGGCGAACACGGCAGCCTCCTGTTCGTCGACGGCAAGGTCTATCCGCTGCCGGGCTACCCGACCCAAAACGTCGTGGACCCCACTGGCGCAGGCGACAGCTTTGCAGGCGGGATGATGGGTTACATCGCCGAGCAGGACGCCGTAGACCCGCAAACGCTGCACAAGGCCATCGCATACGGAACCGTCGTGGCAAGTATCGAACTGGAAGACTTCTCGCTGAACCGGTTCACGGAAATTCAACGAAGCGATATCGACGCCAGGTTCGCCGAGTTCAAGGAACTGACCAGCTTCTGATTGTGCGGTCGGCAGATGATGAAAAGATTATTCTTTGCGTTGGACATAGATGATGCGACACGCGGGCGGATAATATCGGCCAGCGAATCGCTGCGTTCTCTGTCCGGAAAGATCAACTGGACCAAGCCGCAGAACCTCCACGTTACGATGAACTTCATCGGCGATACGCCCGAAGAGCAGATCACCGAACTTAGCGAACTTGCGACAGAAGCGGTGGGGCGATGGGGCGCCGGAGGCGACGGAGTGACCTTCACCGTCGGACCGCTGATATGTTTCCCTCCAGGGCGGCGGGCGAAAATGATATGGGCCCCGGTCAGCCGTGGCGCCGATGCGACGTCGTCGCTGCATTCGGCGCTGAACCAGGCGCTGGCCGACAATGGCTGGCCAAGCGAGTCGCGCCCGTTCAAGGGGCATGTGACAGTCGCACGGATCAAGGCTGCGGACCTCGCCAATGCCGTCAAGCAACTGCCTGGCGGCGATCTGGGCCAGGTAACCGCTCGGGAACTGACGCTTTACCAGAGCACCCTTATGCACACCGGTCCGATATATAGTCCGCTGGTCCGCATTCCGCTTACCCAGCGAGGGTGATTTAAGGCTTTTTCTGAGGCGAAAATAAAAAATAAGTTTTTACTTGCCGCACCCGAACAGATGCCTTACAGTCTGTTTCGCAGACGAAAACCGTCTATGCGAAGCTAACGCAAGGAAGCGAGCTAATATAAGATGCGACAGGAGAATATGTGATGGCCAAGACCACAAATAAATCCGAAACACCAACCAAATCAAAACCAGTCAAGCTTGGGTCGGCGGCTACCGGCCCGGTCGACAAGAAGCGTGACAAGGCGCTCGATGCGGCGCTGCAGCAGATCGAGAAAAACTTCGGGACCGGAAGCATAATGAGGCTCGCCGGCGACCAGATCACAAGCATCAAGGGAATACCGACCGGCGCGCTGAGTCTGGATATCGCACTCGGCGGACAGGGCATGCCCAAAGGTCGCATCTGCGAACTGTACGGCCCCGAGGGCTCCGGCAAGACCACGCTGGCCCTTCACGTTATCGCATGCGCCCAGCAGGCTGACGGCGTGGCCGCGTTCATCGACGCCGAACACGCACTGGACCCGACCTGGGCCAGGAAGCTCGGGGTCAACATTGAAAACATGCTCGTCTCCCAGCCCGACACTGGTGAGCAGGCGCTGGAAATCTGCGAACTGCTGGTGCGGTCAAACGCGGTGGATGTGATCGTTATCGACTCAGTGGCCGCCTTGATCCCCAAAGCCGAAATCGAAGGCGAGATGGGCCAGTCCCACGTAGGCCTGCAGGCCAGGCTCATGAGCCAGGCGATGAGAAAGCTTACAGGAGCGATCGCAAAGAGCCGCACGTGTGTTATCTTCATCAACCAGATCCGCATGAAGATCGGCGTGATGTTCGGCAACCCCGAAACCACTCCCGGCGGACGGGCGCTGAAGTTCTACAGCTCGGTCCGCGTCGACGTCAGGCGAGTATCGACGATCAAGGACGGCGATAAGCCCGTGGGCAATCACGTCAGGGCCAGAGTAGTGAAGAATAAAGTCGCGCCGCCGTTCAGGATCGCGGAGTTCGACATCATGTTCGATGGCGGAATCAGCGCCGAAGGCGATCTGGTTGACATGGGAGTCGATCAAGGCATTGTCTCCAAGCAAGGCGCCTGGTTCAGTTACGGCGACGTTCGACTGGGACAGGGCCGCGAGAAAGCCAAGGCATTCCTCGCCGAGAACAAGGACCTCGCCGAAGAGATCAAGATTAGCGTGCTGAAAGAAGCAGCGCCGCACATGTTGGATCTGCCTGACGGCGAGTAACCAGTAACCAGTTAAGACACCGCGAACGGCGAATCACGACGAAGTCGTGATTCGCCGTTGATCTTTACATTGATCGCCGATTATCGGCCGATAACCGACAGCTGTCCTTGCAAATGTCTTTCCTTGCGAATATCATTTCTCCTGGAAGGACGCAACCATGGACGTAGTTATAAATCGATCGCGAGATCTTAAGGGGTCGGTAACCATTCCGCCAAACAAGAGCCATTCGTTCCGCGCGCTGATAATGGCGGCGCTGGCCGAAGGTACGAGCCATATAATTGGCCCCGCCGTCAGCAGCGACTGGATGAGGGGGACCGAGGCGCTGGAGATGTTCGGGGCCGAGATCCGTCCAAAGGCGAACAAAGTCTGGGAAGTTATCGGCACCGGTGGAAAGCTGCAGACTCCCGACGACATCGTCGACTGTGGAAATAGCGGGATTATCATGCGGTTCTTCACCGCGATCGCGGCCTGCTGCAAGGGTTACACCGTGCTCAGCGGCGACCATTCGATCCGCCACATCCGACCGTGTCAACCGCTGGTCGACGCATTGAACCAACTCGGCGCCTGGGCCGTCAGTTCAAAAGGCGACGGGCATGCACCTATAGTCGTAAAGGGATGCCTTAGAGGCGGGCGAGCGGAAATCAACGGAATGGACTCCCAACCGGTATCGGCGTTGCTCGTGGCGGCCGCTCTGGCTAATGCGCCCAGTGAAATCACCGTGAAAAACGCCGGCGAAAAGCCTTGGGTCGGTGTGACTCTGGAATGGTTGCGGAGATGCGGAGTCGAATTCAGCAACGATAACTTCGAACGCTACCGTATTCGAGGCAACAGCAAGTGGGAGGGATTCGACACCCATATCCCGCTGGACTGGTCGGCGGCTCTTTACCCGATTGTGGCCGGGGTGTTGTGTCCTTCGAGCGTGGTCACCGTGCCGGGCATGGACCTGGACGACTGCCAGGGCGACAAAGCCGTAATCGACGTACTCCGCCAAATGGGCGCCGACATCAAAGTCGACCCCGAAGGGCGGATCGTCGCGCGGACCAGCTGCCTGACAGGAATGGAAATCGACTGTAACGATTTTATCGATCAGTTCATGCTGCTGGCGGTTGTGGGGACGTTTGCAGAAGGGCAAACTGTCCTGACCAACGCGGAGATCTGCAGGCACAAGGAATGCGATCGCATAACCGAAACCTGCAAAGCCCTGAAGTCCATGGGCGCCGACATCGAGGAACGCCCCGACGGTCTGGTTATCCGGAAAAGTCGCCTCCACGGTACGCACATCGACTCCCGCGCCGACCACCGAATGGTCATGACCATGGCGTTGGCGGGCATGATGGCCGATTCGAAAACACGAATTTCCGATATCGACTGCGTTAAGAAGACTTTCCCTAGATTCGTCGATCAGATGGTCTCGATCGGATGCGATATGCAGAAGGATTAGCCGCGATTCTACCGGATGGGGCGGCATAATAATTGCATTTGAGCCTGGCCTGGGCGATCTGCATACGTCGCGTTTGACGGTTTGCGATTTTGGCTGGTGTTAAAAGTCGACAAAAAAGATTTGCCTTACGCATTTCTGATGCTATACTTCTGGGTTCGTCTGCGGTTCTGATGCGCGCAGATGGGCTAGAAACGGCTGGATGTTCCAGCACCCACCGGTCGGGACATATGACCGGCGCGGTACCGTAGCCGCCGGGGCTGCGGAAGAACGCTGTGATCGAGTAAATAAGCAACAGATAGGTAATGATTATCCATGGTAGATCGCAATCTTATGGAGTCGCTGCAGATCAGCGACGATGATGTCGAATTGCAGTTGACACAGGCATTGGGAGAGGAATTCTCGCTCGATGTCCTGGGGGAGATGATTCAAAATAAGGTCACTCACGAGCCGGGCAAGATTCTAGTTGGACATGTGGTTGGAATCGCCGGTGACGATGTAGTGGTGGAAGTCGGACTCAAGAGCGAAGGGCTCGTGCCCCTGGCTGAGTTCGGCGACGATAAGGACAAGATCGAACCGGGAATGGAAGTTGAAGTGTTCCTGGAAGAGGTCGAGTCGGACGGCGGTCTGGTAGTGCTGTCCAAGCGTAAAGCCGACCGTATCCGCGGTTGGGAGTGGATTGTTTCGAACAAGGCCGAAGGCGACGTGGTCACCGGAACTGCAACTCGAAAGATCAAGGGCGGACTGCTGGTCGATATCGGCGTGCCGGCGTTCTTGCCAGCCAGCCAGGTCGACATCCGCCGACCCAGCGATATCGGCGAATTCCTCGGTAAGGAAATGCAGGCCAAGATCCTGAAGATAGATGAGGACCGCCACAATATAGTTATCTCACGACGCAAGCTTATCGAAGAGCAGCGTGCCGAAGCTCGCGAGAAGCTACTGGCCGAACTCGAAGTCGGGCAGGTCCGTAAGGGTGTCGTCAAGAACATCGCCGACTTCGGCGTGTTTGTTGACATGGGCGGACTCGACGGACTGCTGCATATCACCGACATGTCCTGGGGCCGGATCAATCATCCCTCGGAAATGGTCAAGAACGAACAGGACATCGAAGTGATGATCCTGTCGATCGACAACGAAAAGGGCAAGGTCGCCCTGGGCCTCAAGCAGAAAACAGCCAGTCCCTGGGAAGACATCGAAGGCAAGTACCCCGTCGGCACCAAGATCAAGGGTTCGGTCGTCAGCCTCATGGCCTACGGCGCCTTTGTTAAGATCGAAGACGGACTCGAAGGCCTGGTCCACATCAGCGAGATGAGCTGGACCCGCCGAATCAACCATCCCAGCGAAATGGTCTCCGTCGGAGACGATATCGAAGTGGTCATTCTCGACATCGACATGGGCAAAGAGGAAATCTCTCTGGGCATGAAACAGGCTGAGACCAACCCCTGGACGCTGGTCAAAGAAAAGTACCCCCCGTGGACCGTTATCACCGGCCGCGTTCGCAACATGACCAACTTCGGCGCCTTCGTCGAGATCGAAGAGGGCATCGACGGCATGTTGCACATCTCGGATCTCAGCTGGACCAAGAAGATCGGGCACCCCTCCGAACTTCTCAAGAAGGGCCAGGAAGTGAAGTGTGTTGTGCTGGCTGTTGACGAAGAGAAGATGCGAGTATCCCTCGGCCTGAAGCAGCTTAGCGAAGATCCGTGGCTGCGGTCGATTCCTGAAAACTACCTGCCCGGTCAGATCGTGCAGGGCCACGTCACCAAGATCACCAACTTCGGCGTGTTCGTCGAGCTGGAAGATGACCTTGAAGGCCTGCTGCATATTTCCGAACTGGCTGACCACAAGGTCGAAAGCCCGCAGGAAATCGTCAAGATTGGTGACGAACTGGAAGTTAAGATCCTTCGCGTCGACAGCGAAGACCGCAAGATTGGCCTGAGCCTCAAGCGAGCCCAGTGGGCTGCCGAAGATGCTCCCGAAGGCTCCGTTTCTGACGCCCAGATCAAACGCCGCAAAGGCGGACTGGCCGGCGAAGGCGGAATGCTCGGCGAGATGGGTGACCAGTACATCAAGAACATTCGCGAACGCGAAGACGAAGGACCCGCTGCTGAAGAAGCCCCGGCCGAAAAAGCTGCTGCTGAAGAAGCTCCGACCGAAAAAGCCGCTGCTGAAGAAGCCCCGGCCGA
>PVBE012477989.1_pt1 | contig 37176 bp, 19 predicted proteins | sample 1631181 | NCBI WGS metagenome assembly PVBE01 (sample SAMN08397723, study PRJNA350692) | Marine metagenome, whole genome shotgun sequencing project. | isolation source: water | place: Pacific Ocean | collected 2012-04
GCGGCGGCGGCGACGCCTGCGATCCGCAAGGCGGCGAGCCCTTCTGCGTGGGCGGCGTGTGCGAGGAGTGCCGCGGCAACGGAGACTGCGCCGCCGACGAGCTCTGCTGCGCGGGCGCGTGCGAAGCGACGGGGGCCGGCGCGGGCGACCAGTGCGAGGCCTGCGCGACGGCGTGTGACCAGGAGTCGACCGACCGCTGCACGACGCGCGATTGTCGCTGCGGCGGGGGCAACCCCTGTGGAGGCAACACGCCGGTCTGCGACGACGAGCGTGGCCGCTGCGTGCAATGCCTCGACAACAACGACTGCGACGGCGCCAACACCCAGTGCGTGAGCTTCGTATGCGAGGAGTGCAACGCGCTCAACCACGCCGGTTGCGGCGAGAATGGCAACGCGCCCATCTGCGACGCAGACGACCTGGAATGTCGCTCGTGCGCGGCCGACGCGGAGTGTTTCGTCCGGCCAGGCGTGCGCAACGAGTGCGTGACCGGGCGCTGCCGACGCTGCGACCCGGCCGACAACTCCGGCTGCAACGCGGCGCTCCCGATCTGCGACGGCGCCAACTTCTCGTGCCGGACCTGCGCCAACAGCAACGAGTGTCCTGGCGACACCCAATGCGTCGGGGGCCGCTGTGAGGGGTGCGATCCGGACAACGACGCGCCGTGCGGCGGGGCGACGCCGATCTGCAACCCGGGCAATCTGCAATGCCGCGCCTGTGCCAATGACGGCGACTGCGCGGCGCGCCCGGGCAACGAGGACCAATGCCTGGACGACGGACGGTGTGCCCGCTGTGATCCGGCGGACCACGCGGGCTGCGGCGGAAACCAGCTGTGCTGCAACCTGGCGTGTCAGGCGACCAGCGACAATGGCCAATGCGAGGCGTGCGGGGTGGCCTGTGACGCCGACGCGAGCGATGGCTGTGCGAGTCGCGAGTGCCGCTGCGGTGGCGCCGCCGAGTGTGGTGGCCAGACCGCGTTCTGTGACGACCCGAACGACGCTTGCGTCAACTGCCGGTTGGATGGCGACTGCGACGCGGCCGAGCCGGAGTGCGTCGAGAACCGCTGCGAGGCGTGTGATCCGGCCGACGACTCCGGGTGTGCGGCCAACGGCGGCAACCCCGTCTGTGACGGCGGCACGAAGACGTGCCGGGCCTGTGGGGCGGACGGCGAGTGCGCCGGGAACGGCAACGGCGGGCAATGCGTGGCCGACGGCGAATGCGAGACCTGCGACACGGTGAACGACGCGGGCTGCGGGGCCGCGAGCACCTCGCCGATCTGCGCGGGCAACCCCGAGGGGTGTCGCGCCTGCCAGAACAACGCGGAGTGCGCCCAGAACGGCGGCAACGGCAACATCTGCGCTGAAGCGGGCGCGAGGGATGGCGCGTGTGGCGCGTGTGACCCGAACGACGACGAGGGGTGCAACAACAACAGCGCCAACCCCGTCTGCAACGCCGGCACGCTGACGTGCCGCGCGTGCGCGAACGACGGCGAGTGCGCGGACAACCCACGTGGCGACGAGTGCGTGGCCAACGGGCGCTGCCGCGGGTGCGATCCGGCGGACGACACCGGCTGCGTGTCGAACTCCACGATCCCGATCTGCAACGCCGCCAACTACCAGTGCCGTGCGTGCGCCAACGACGGTGAGTGCGACGGGAACGCCAGCGGCGAGCAGTGCGTCACCAATGGTGCAGACGTCGGTGCGTGCCGCTTCTGTGACTCGGCTGACGATGAAGGCTGCAACGCTGGCGGCAACACGCCGGTCTGCGACGGTGACGACTACCAATGCCGCGGGTGTGAGGCCGACGCCGAGTGCGCCGGCAACCCGAACGGTGCGTTCTGCATCGCCGGCGCGTGCGAGGCGTGCAAGCCCGACACCGACGAGGGCTGTGACGCCGGGGCGGATGACCCCATCTGCCGAGGTCTGCCGCTCGAGTGCCAGGCGTGCAACAACGACGCGCAATGCGCCGCCAACCCCAACGGGGACGTGTGTGCGCCCGCGGTCGGTTGCCGCGTCTGCGACCCGGCGGACCACCAGGGCTGCGATGAGGACAGCAACGCGCCCGTCTGCGCCGGGGCCGTGCCGGCGTGCCGCGGCTGCGCCAACGATGGGGAATGCAACGGCAACCCGAACGGCGACCAATGCGTCAACGGCGCGTGCCAGAACTGCAACCCCGCCAACGACGACGGCTGCGACGCCGGTAGCAACGCGCCGATCTGCGCGGGCAACCCCCCCGACTGCCGCGGCTGCGCCGACGACGGCGAGTGCGTGGGCAACGGCAACGGGAACGTCTGCAGCAACGGCAGCTGCACGGCGTGCGACGACCACCCCGACTGCGCGGGCCACCCGGAGGGCAACGTGTGCTCCGGGGACAACTGCATCTCGTGCGGCGGCGACGACCAGCAATGTGTGGGTCACCCCGAGGGCGAGACCTGCGACGGCGACAACTGCACGGACCCCGGATGAAGAGAGCTTGCGCCTCGGTCGCGATCCTCGCGGCGCTGACCAGCTGCAACGAGGACGAGCCGCCGCGTCTCGACCTCGAGGTGCGCGCGAGCGAGGACACCGCCGGGGTGAAGCGCCTGGTCGTCTTCCTGCGCGTGGGCGAGGGAGAGGACCGGGCTGTCGGCGCCGAGGTCTTCGATGTGGAGGCCGCCGGCGTCGACCTCTTCGCGGACGGGCTCGAGCTTGGTTTGCGAGCGCCCGCGCGCTTCTCCGGGACCGTTGCCGTTCACGTCGTGGGCTGCACCGGAGCGGCGAGCTGCCGAGACGACCCGGTCCAGGCGCCCGAGTGCGGCTGCGAGGGGGCGATGGCGTTCGGCGTGGCGCAGATCACCGTCTCGGGCACGACCGCGATGCCGATCGACCTGGTGCCGCTCGCCGTGGGCTGCGACCGCGATGGCGACCTCTTCCCGGCGTGCACACGTGGCGGTGAGCCCAGCGGTTGCTGTGAGCGGCTGGCACCCGAGGACCTCGGGATCGTCGACGACTGCCACGACGAGCAGCTGAACGCCGCGTGCAATACGCGCGGCTGCGACACGCGCACCGCGCACCCGTTCAAGCCGGCGGAGCGTGACGGCGAGGCGTCCGAAGGCGACGTTCAGCTCGCGCGGCACCGTGCGTGGTGCGGTGACGGCATGATCAACGACTGCAGTCGCGCGCTCGACACCGAGTGCCTTCGGGTCGACAGCGACGGCGACGGGGCGGGGGACGACGTCGACTGCGCGCCGCAGGACGCCGACCGCTTCCCGGCCAACGCCGAGGTCTGTGGGGATGGCGTCGACCAGGATTGCGACGACTTCGACCCGCCATGCGACGCAGACGAAGACGGGTTCATCGCCGAGCAGGATTGCAACGACAACGACGCGAGCGTGCACCCCGGCGCCGCGGAGACGTGCGGCGACGACATCGACCAGGACTGCAACGGCAGCGACCTGCTGTGCCTCTCGCCCGACCTCGACGGCGACGGCTTCGACTGCCCGTTCGTGGATCCCTGGGACAGCCACGCGTGCGCGGGGCCCGGGCTCGACTGCAACGACCTCGACTCCGGCATCCACCCAGGCGCGGAGGAGCAGTGCGGCGACGGGATCGACCAGGATTGTGACGGCGCCGACCAGCCCTGCCAGGCAGGCGACGGAGACGGCGATGGGCAGGTGGGCGTGGCCTCCGGCGGGACGGATTGCGACGACGCCGACCCGTTCGTCTACTCGGGCGCCGCCGACAAATGCGGCGATGGGATCGACCAGGATTGCGACGGGAACGACGCCGATTGCGCGCAGGACGAGGACGGTGACGGCTGGAATGTCCGCGACGATTGCGAAGACGAGGACCCGAATGTCCACCCCGGTGCCGGCGAACTCTGCAACGGGGGCGACGACGACTGCGACGGCGTCTTCGACGAAGGCAACCCGCTGTCGACCGGCGCGGGGCCGCCGCGTCAGCAGCCCTGCGGCGACCCGTGTCCCGAGGGTGGCCCGCCGTGCAGCTGCCGGGTTGCGCCGTGGGTGTGCACCCGGCGCAACCCCGACCAGATGGCGGGCGGCGACTCCGACGTGGTCTGCCTCGGCGTGGACATCGGTGACCTCAGGGAGTCGTGCAACGGCTTCGACGACGACTGCGACGCGATCCTCGACGAGGACAACATGCGGCCCTGCTACACCGGGCCGCCGCCGACCGAGGTGGAGGGCATCTGCCACGGGGGCATCGAGACCTGCAACTCCGCGCCGGGCGCGGACGTCGCGAGCTACGGCGTCTGCGATGGCGAGGTGACACCCGAGCCCACGGAGACCTGCGATGGCGAGGACGACGACTGCGACGGGCTGGTCGACAACCGCGACCCCGAGGGCAACCCGCTGCTCCGCCAGTGCTTCCCCTACGACGCTCCCGCGATGCCCGGCAAAGGCCCCTGCCGCCGCGGCACGCGCACCTGCGAGGAGGGGTCCTTCGCGGCCTGCCTCGGCTCGACCGGGCCGGGCCCGGAGACCTGCAACAACGTGGACGACGACTGCGATGGGACGACCGACGAGGGTTTGACCCGCAGCTGCTACACGCCTGCGCCGGCGACCCGCGACGTGGGCCTGTGCCGCTCGGGCACCCAGACGTGTGCGGCGAGTGATTGGGGCGTGTGTCGAGGTCAGCGCGGGCCGGTGGACGAGGTGTGCGACGGGGACGACAACGACTGCGACGGCGACACCGACGAGGGCGTGCTCAACGCGTGCGGCCGGTGTGGGCAGGTGCCCGCGGAGGTCTGCGACAACCAGGACAACGACTGCGACGGCTCGACCGACGAGGGCGTCCAGAACGCGTGCCGCCGCTGCGGCGCGGTGCCCGCCGAGGTCTGCGACAACCACGACAACGACTGCGACGGGACCACCGACGAGGGGGTGCAGAACGCATGCGGGCGCTGCGGGGTGGTGCCGAGCGAGATCTGCAACAACGCCGACGACGACTGCGACGGGACGACCGACGAAGGGGTGCGCAACGCGTGTAACGCCTGCGGGGACGTGCCCGCGGAGGTCTGCGACAACCAGGACAACGACTGCGACGGGCGGACCGACGAGGGCGTTCGGAACGCGTGCGGGCGGTGCGGACAGGTTCCGGCAGAGGCGTGCAACGGCGACGACGACGACTGCGATGGCGCCACCGACGAGGGCGTGTCCAACGCGTGCGGCGGGTGCGGCGCGGTCCCGATGGAGGTCTGCGACGACGAGGACAACGATTGCGACGGGCAGACCGACGAAGGGGTCGCCAACGCGTGCGGTGGTTGCGGCGACGTCCAGCCCGAGACCTGCAACGGCGACGACGACGACTGCGATGGTCGGACCGACGAGGGTCGGGTCGGCCACGACGTCGACAACTGCGGCCAGTGCGGCAATGCGTGCAACCGCACCCTGTCGGACACGTGCTCGGACAATCAGATGTGCTCCTGCGGCGCGGCTGGCCGGCCCTGCGGTGGGCGCTCCGACAACTGCACCATGGGCATCTGCAATTGCGGACCCGAGCCCAGGTGCATGATGGGCCAGGTCTGCACCAACGGCGCGTGCGCCCCCCCCTGAGCGAACGACGCGGCGCCCGCGCGACCGTGCTATTTTCGAGGTGATGTCAACGGCCGCTCCGACAGAGTTCGGACGCTACACCCTTCTGCGCCCGCTCGGGCGTGGGGGCATGGCCGAGGTGTATCTGGCCGAAGTGGTCGGGCCCGGGACCTTCCGCAAGCGGGTCGCGGTGAAGCGGCTGCTGCCCCATCACGCGGCCAACCGGCGCTTCGTTTCGATGATGCGCGACGAGGCGAAGATCGCCGCCGCCATCCGCCACCCGCACGTCGCGCAGGTCCTCGACTTCGGCGAGGTCGACGGCCAGCACTACATCGCGATGGAGTTCATCGACGGCGTCGATCTGGCGACTGTGTTGCGCACGCTGCGGGCGAGTGAAGCGCGGCTGGCCCTCGACGCGGCCATCTACATCGCGGCCTGCATCGCCCACGGCCTCCACGCCGCGCACACGCTCGAGCACGCGGCGATCCACCGCGACGTCAGCCCTCACAACGTCCTCGTCTCGTACGAAGGCGCGGTGAAGCTCATCGACTTCGGCGTCGCGAAGGCCACCAACAACAGCACCAAGACCCGCAGCGGCGTGATCAAGGGCAAGCTGCAGTACATGAGCCCCGAGCAGGCGCAGGCCAAGCGCGTGGATGCGCGGGCCGACGTCTTCTCGCTCGGGATGACGCTCTACAAGATGCTCACGGCGCGCCTGCCGTTCACCGGGCAGAACGAGTACCAGATCTACGACCAGATCCTGCGCAAGAAGCCGGTACGCCCAAAGGCGCTGCGTCCCGGTCTGCCGCCGGTGGTCGACGCCATCGTCCTCAAGGCCTTGCGCAAGGATCGAGCGCGGCGGTTCCAGAGCGCTGGCGAGATGGCCGAGGTCCTCGACCACGCGCTGGCTCAGATCAACCCGGAGTACGGACCCCACGAGCTGGCGGACATGCTCCTCGAATGCGTGCCGCGCAACGAGGCGGTCGCCGACGACGGTGAGGACGACTTCATCAGCTCGGCCGAGCTCATCAGCGTGCACAGCGAGGTGGGCGAGCCCGACGAGGCGTCGGTCGACCGCCTCACCGCCATCCACCGCATCGACGAGTCGCCGCCGTCGAAGAAGCAGCCCGAACCAGAGCCCGAGCCGCGCCTGGCGAAAACCCAGGCGCTGCCGGTGATGGCGCTGGCCGTCGACGAGATGGACCGTGCGATGACCGAGGCGCACGTCTCCGACCGGCCGCGCCCGTCGATTCCGCCGGTGGTCGGGCCCGTGCCCTCCAAGCCGCCCATGCCCGAAGACGGGATGGCGACCTCGGTCGTGAATCCGAAGCCGCGGGCCCAGGCGGTGGCGCAGCAGCTCGTCGACACCGCCGATATGAAGCGAATGACCCGCGTGGCGGTCGACTCCGGTGTGGTGAGCAGCCCGAGCGCTCCTTCGGTTCGCACCGAGCACCTGATCGCGCTGCGGCGTCGGCGGGTAGGGTTGGTCGCCGCGTTCCTCGTGGGTGCGCTGGTGCTGGCGGGGGCGCTGGTCCTCGCCTTGCGCGCTGGCGACAACGAAGCGCGCGCGACGGCCGAGCCGGTGCACGTCTCGGTGAGCTCACCAGCCGACAGCGGAGTGGTCGACGACGCGGCCGTGGTCGCGGCCCGCCCGGTTGACGCGGCGGCGGTCGCGCGCTCGAGCCGACTCGACGCGGCGCCTGCGACGGTCGTGACACCGAAGACGCCGAAGACCCCCCCGACGGTCGTAGGACCGGAGAGTCCCACGCCCGACCCGCGCGTGGCCGACAAGCCCCCCGACAAGCCCAAGCCGCCGGTCCGTCGCCGGCCGGTCCGCGGCTATCTCACGGTGAACGCGCTGCCCTGGGCGCACGTCGAGATCGATGGCGTACGGCTGCGAAAGCACACGCCGGTGCGCAGGCATCCACTGCGGGTCGGCAAACACCGCGTGCGGCTGGTGAGCCCGGACGGGGTGACTTGGGAGAAGTGGGTGACGGTGAAGGCGCGCGCCGAGGTGAAGCTCGGTCACGCATTCGAGTAGCGGGCCAAGAGTCTGTCCCGAGCCGGCTTCAACGGCACCGGGCCATCAGCTCTCAGCACTCAGCCTTCAGCCAAGCTGCTGATTACATTCATGTTCGGCTGATGGCTGAGCGCTGAAGGCTGAAAGCCCGAAACTCAAACTGACTGTTTCGGGATGGTTCCAGGGGACTAGAGCCCGATGCACTTCGAGATGATTTCCTTCATGATTTCGCTCGTTCCGCCGCCGATCGTGACGAGCCGGGCGTCGCGCCAGGAGCGCGCGATGAAGTACTCCTCCATGTAGCCCATGCCGCCGTGGAATTGCAGGCAGCGGTCCATGACCTTGTTCGACAGGTCGCCGCAGTAGAGCTTCGCCTGCGAGATCTCCTTGGTGCACTCGACCCCGCGGTTGAACATGTCGGCGGCCTTGTAGGCCAGCAACTGACCGGCGTCGAGCTCGGTCAGCAGCTGTACGAACTCGTGGCGCCAGACCTGGAACTTGATGATGGGCCGCCCGAACGCTTTGCGCTCACGGCCATACGCGACCGACCGCTCCCAGGCGCAGCGGGCACCGGCCATCGCGCTGATCGCGGCGACCAGTCGCTCTCCCTGGAAGTTGCGCATGATGTAGATGAAGCCGTGATTCTCCTCGCCGAGCAGGTTCTTGGCGGGGACGCGGCAATTGTCGAAGTGCAGCTCGGCAGTGTCGCTGGAGTGGTTGCCCAGCTTCTTCAGCTTGCGGCCGACGCTGAAGCCCGGCGTGTCCGTCGGGAACATCAGGAGCGAGACCCCTGACCAGTTCGGCTCCGCGTCGGGGTTGGTGCGTACGCCGAGGGTGATGAAGTCGGCGATCGTCCCGTTGGTGATGAACGTCTTCGAGCCGTTGACGATGTAGTCATCCCCGTCGCGGACCGCGGTCGTGCGCAGGCAGGCGACGTCCGAGCCGGCACCGGGCTCCGTGATGCCGAGCGCAGCCACCTTGTCACCGCGAAGCGCGGGCTTGAGGAACTCCTCGATGTGGTAGTCGTCCCCGAGCGCCGAGATGACTGGCGTGGCCATGTCCGACTGGACCATCAGGCCCATCGAGGTGCCCGCGACCCCGGTCTTCGCCAGTTCTTCGGTCCAGACGACGGTGTACCAGGCGTCGCAGCCCGACCCGCCATGCGCTTCCGGGAAGTGGGCGCCGAGAAAACCGAGCTCACCGGCGCGCTTGAAAACCCAGCGTGGCGTCAGCTCGGTGGACTCGAATTCGTCGATCTTGGGGGCGATCTCGCGGTCCAGCCACTCGCGGACGGACTTCCGGTAGATCTGGTGGTCTTCGGTAAAGAACTGCTCGAACATCGGGGGCTCCCGGTGGCGTTCAGCCGCTGCTGCGCGGGTTCTCGATCCCGTACTTCTTCATGAGCTTTCGGAAGTACTTCCGGTCGATCTCGGCCTCGCGCGCCGCGTGGCTGATGTTGAAGTCGTTCTTCTCGAGGAGGTTGAAGATGTAGTCCCGCTCGAACGCGGAGATCCACTTCTCCTTGGCCTCCTTGAACGTGCTGATCCCGTCGACATCGAGGCCCTCTGCAGCCGCCTCCGCGAGCAGCAGCGGCTTGAGCTGGCCGAGCCGCTGCATGTGCTCGGATCCGCGCAGGTACTCGGGCAGGTCGGCGAGCTCGATCGCGCTGGTCTCGGCGAAGCTGCACGCGCGCTCGACCACGTTCATCAGCTCCCGGACGTTGCCCGGCCAGTCGTACGCGGTCATCGCCTCGAGGGCAGGCCTGCTGAGCGTGGCGATGCGCAGCTTGCCGTCGGCGTCGCGGTTGAACTTGCCTTCGCGCAGGAAGTGCCTCACCAGCAGCGTGATGTCCTCGCGACGCTCGCGCAGGGCGGGCAGGAAGAGACGGACCACGCTGAGACGATAGAAGAGGTCCTGGCGGAAGCGCCCGGCGCGGACCTCCTCCTCGAGCTTGCGGTTGGTCGCGGCGATGACGCGCACATCGACCTTCATCGAGCGCGTGCCGCCGACGCGGCGCACCTCACGGGTCTCGAGCACGCGCAGCAGCTTCGGCTGGAGCTCCAGGGTGAGCTCGCCCAGCTCGTCGAGGAAGATGGTGCCACCGTTGGCCATCTCGAACAGGCCCTGGCGGGCCATGATGGCCCCGGTGAACGACCCCTTCTCGTGGCCGAAGAGCTCGGACTCGATGAGGTTGTCGGGGACCGCCGAGCAGTCGAAGACGACGAACGGCTTGTCCGCCCGCAGCGAGCTGTCGTGCACCGTGCGGGCGAAGACCTCTTTGCCGGTCCCGGTCTCGCCTTCGATGACGACGGTGGTGTCGGTGGGGGCGATCTTCTCGAGGATGCCGAACACCTCTCGCATCTTGACGTTATTGCCGATGATGCTGCCGAAACGGTCGTTGTCGGACGGGGCGATGCGGACCTGGTCCTCGTAGCTGTTGAACGAGAGTGTCGTCTTCCCGAGTTGCACCGTGCAGCCGGGCTTCAGGTAGCCCTCCTTGATGCGGACCTTGTTGATGAAGCTGCCGTTGGTGCTGCCGAGGTCGTGGAGGACGTAGGCGTTGCCCTCCTGGTAGATGCGGCAGTGGTAGCGGCTGACGGTGTCGTCCTCGACCACGAGGTCGTTGTCGTCCATCGCCCCAATCGTCACCACGGCCTGGTCGAAGACGCGGTCGTTTCGGGCCCCGGCCTCGTCCTCCATCGCCAGCTTGCACTTGCGAAGGTGGAGGGTCGTGCCGCCGTCGACCGCGTAGGCGATCTGGGTGGGTGGCACGTAGTCCGGGAACTTCTTTGCCATTCGGCGCTCACAGGTGGGCGACTTCCCGGGGAGTTTGGACTGTTGACCCCACCACCGTCAACGTCGTCCCCTCGCGACATTCCTTCGCTGAAACCGGACGGATTCCGCGGGCATCGGCGTAGAGAGGGGTGGTGAGGACGTCTTCGCCTTCGCCGCGCGTCTGCCCTAATATCGGCGTGCCATGCACGAGCATTTCGGCCGCTACATCCTGTTGGAGCGCATCGCCATCGGCGGCATGGCGGAGATCTTTCGAGCGAAGGCGCCCGGTCTGGGCGGTTTCGAGAAGATTCTCGCGATCAAGCGACTGCACCCGCGCTACAGCCAGGACGCCGACTTCATCGAGATGTTGATCGATGAGGCGCGCATCACCGTCGAGCTGTCGCACAGCAATATCGGGCAGATCTTCGACCTCGGGAAGGTCGAGGACCACTACTTCATCGCGATGGAGTTCATCGACGGGCGCGACCTCTACCGTGTGATGAAGAAGCTCAAGGACCGCCAGCAGGTGTTCCCGCTCGACGCCGCGGCGTACGTGGCGATGGAGGCCTGCGCGGGCCTCGACTACGCGCACCGGAAGAAGGACTCGCGCGGGCGACCGCTGCACATCATCCACCGCGACGTGTCGCCGCAGAACTTCCTGTTGTCGTACGAAGGCGACGTCAAGCTCGTCGACTTCGGGATCGCGAAGGCCGCGCTGCGCGCCTACGAGACCGAGTCCGGCATCATCAAGGGCAAGTTCTATTACATGTCGCCGGAGCAGGCGCGCGGCGAGACGCTCGACCATCGCACCGACATCTTCAGCCTGGGGATCGTCCTCTACGAAGTCCTCACCGGCGACCTGCTCTACAAGGACGACGACGAGGTCACGCTGCTCAGCAGGGTACGGCGCGCGGAGATCGAGCCGCCGAGCCGGCTGCGTCCCGAGCTCCCGCCGGAGCTCGAAGCCATCGTGATGAAGGCGCTCGCGCGCGACCGGGAGGATCGCTACCCGTCGGCGCAGCACATGCAGCGCGACCTCGGCCGCTATCTGCGCAACACCGACGCGGTCAACTCGAAGGGCCGCGTCGCCATGTTCATGCGCGAGCTCTTCCTCGAGGAGGCGCCGGCGTCGGAAGAGGAGCCGATCGACGACCAGTTCCTGCGCGACCGGAGCCAATTCGAACACGACCGCCGGTCGGTGATCTCGGTCGCCGCCTTCGGCGAAGGCGAGGACGAGACCGCGGTCGAGGCCGGCGAGAGCGCCGAGCAGTCGAAGTTCGAGTCCGACCTGATGTCGTTGGCGACCGGTGACTTCGAACTCGTCCCCGAGTCGCAGGAGCTGATGAACCCGTCCCTCGACGGGATGGAGCAGCTCGGCGTCACGGGCGCGCTCGACTCGATCGAGCTGCGGACCGAGGCCGACGACCCGTTCGAGGCCGAGGATACGCGGGCGTTCGTGGGTCGAAATGGGGCCGCCGCGCCCAACGTCGTGGTGGCCCCCGAGCCGTACCTCGGAGCGGCTGCCCAGCCCGGGCGTGCCCCGGACCCGATGACGTTCAGCGCCATGCCGACGCCGGTCCCGGCCGCGCAGCCAAGGGTCGTTCCGACGCCCCGGGCCGCCCCCGTGCCGGTCGTGGCCCGGCCTGCGTCGGGCAGCGACGGCTTCAATCAACAGCCGACGGTCATCGTGCCGGCGGACGCAGCGAAGGAGAGCGGCGCACCCGGACGACGCCGGGCAGAGACGCCGATCGCCGGCCCGGTCTCGGGCGGTCGCCGTTTTCCGCTGAGCCGTGAGCAGATGCTGATGGGCGCGGTGGTGCTGGCGGTGCTCCTCGTGACGCTGCTGGTCACCTCGCTGCTGCTCGACGACGGCCCGTCAGAGACGTCCGACGCGAACGCGAGCGCGGCCGCGAGCGAGCCGGCGAAGGTCACCATCCCGGCCGGAGGGATGATCGAAGGTTCGACGCGCACCGCCACCTTGAAGATCAACTCATTCCCGTCGGGCGCGGACGTGCGCGTCGACGGAAAGTGGCTCACGCACGAGACGACCCCGACCACGGTGGAGGTCGCCGCGGGGCGCACCGTGAAGGTTCGTGTCGCTTTGAAGAACTACAAACCGTACGACACGGAGTTGACCCTCGAGCCGGGGCAGCGTCGCGAGGTCGACGCCCGTCTCGACAAGGAGCAGGGGACGCTCTCGGTTGGATCGCGTCCGTCCGGCGCGCGCATCTTCGTGGATGGGCGCGATGTCGGGCGTACGCCATACACGGCAGCAGACCTGTCGGTGGACCGGCCGGTGCGCGTGCGCGTCACGAAGGACGGCTTCGAGCAGTACGAGACGATGGTGGATTGGGCCGGCGGCCGCGAGAAGAACCTGGAGGTGCAGCTCGAACCGGTCTCGATCGATCCGCCGGCCACCGCGTCGGCCAAACCGCGACGCAAACCGCGACGGGCCCGTCGCCGAGCGCCCGCCCGCCGGGTCGTCGAAGAGGACACACCGCCGCCGCGGCGACGGATCGTCTCGCGCAGCCGAGACCGCGACCGTGACCGGGGTTCCCGAGACCGAGACCGAGACCGTGACCGTGACCGGGGTTCCCGCGACCGCCCCCGCCGGGCCTCCGACGGCGACCGTCAGTCGGGGCTCGGCTATCTCAGCGTCACCGCGCGTCGCTGGGGCTCCGTCTTCCTCGACGGCAGCCAGATCGCGCTCGAGACGCCCGTCATCAAGTATCGCCTGGCGGCCGGCCCCCACGCCGTCAAGGTCTGCTACGGCGGCGACCGCTCCCGCTGCAGCTCGCCGAAGCGCGTCACCATCTCCCGTGGCAAGACGAGCATCATCAAGTTCTAACCACCTCGTCTGGGCAGTGCTGTTGCTCCTGCTCGGCTGCGAGGGCGACTCGATCTCGGAGCGGATCGACCTCGTGGTGCGCGGCGGGCAGCCCGGATCGGTTCGCGTCGGTGACCGGACGGCCATCCTGCAACCGCGTGGGCAGACCACCCTGGTCGACGTGGGCGAGGGGCCCTACACGCTTCACATCGACCTGCCGGACGAGCGATTGACGCTCCTGGAGGTGCCGGGACCGGCGGTGGACCTCGAGTACCACCTCCCGTTCGCGGACCCGCTCGTGGACGAGCAGATCGACCTCTGCTTCGAGCCGGAGCCCGAAGAGGGCTTCCAGGTCGCCGCGTTCGATGGCGTGCTCCGTCTGCCACCCTCCGAGATGGGCGGACCGTGCATCCGTGCGCCGATCGACCGGCCCATCGAGGTGGTGGCGCTGTGGGCGCCCGGCGCGGCGCTCGATCGGCCGCAGCTGGCGCGCCGTTCGATCCGTTCCGCGCTTCACACGCGCAACTGGCCGATCCGACCCGAGGTCCCGCTCGACGCGCAGCTCGGGGTCGCTATCGACGGCACGCCGCCCGCGCGGATCGAGGTCGAGCTCACCCTCGACGACGTACGCACGGGGCTGATCGTCGGCTCAGGCCTGGCGACGACCGGCAGCGCGGTGGGCGTGCCCAGACCCCGCGGGGTGGAGGGTACCGACGGCCTGGGGCTGCGCGTCGGCGCGGTCGCGCGCGCCGTCGGCGTGGAGCGGCCGGTCGCGGAGGTGGCCGTGCAGGTCCCGCTGGACCGCGAAGGGGTGACCCTGAGCTGGCCCGCGCCGGTCGAGGTGTCTCCTGCACCCCGCGCTGTGGATCTGGCGCTCCAGTTGCGTCGCGAGCCGCGCTCCCTCGCCTGGGAATCGACCTTGTCGGAGGCCGCCTGGGTCGAGCTGGAGGTCGAGGCCCAGGATGGCTGCAGGACCCAGAGATGGCGGGTGGTCGGGCCGGCGGCCTCCGGAGAGCTGGTGGTGCCCGCCTGGCCCGATCCGTCTGGCGACCCGCTCGACGCGCCGGTCCTCCGAGGCCGACTGACGCGGGTGGACATCGTTGGGCGCAGCTACACCGAGCTGTTGGCGCCCGGCGCGCCATCCTCGGCGACTCGCGCCGTCGCAGCTCGGGTCTCGCGGCGCGCGGCCGTGGGTGCCTGGCGCGGTGGACCACCGAGCTGCGAGGTCGATCCGCGCGCCGGCGTCTACACGCTGCGCGTCGGCGGCCGCTGCGACCCCGCGGTCGAGGCGCCGCTGGTGGTGGTCGGGCGTTGTGGAGAGGTGGTGGGCCTCGAAAGCGACGCAGCCGGCTTCATCGGCTGTCGACGCTTCGACGGCGATCGCGTGCTCGGCGCCGGTGAGCCCTGGAGCGTCACCACCGAGGACGACGGATCATTGGAGATACGTCGTGCAGACGGCACGCTCCGGCTGGTCCCGGTCGACCCTCCGCCGGCCGTTGCCGCCCCGGCCAGCCTGCTCGGCGACTGGTTCGAGCTGACCGCGACGCGCGAGCGCTTCGACCGTCACGAGGGGACGAGCCGCGACGGGGGCCCGCGGGTCTTTGCGGTCGGTCAGCCCGACGAAGGCCCGTGGTTGAACGTCAACGCAGGCGGCCGCTTCGAGCTGCGCGCGGCCGAGCTCGGTCTCACCGCGCGCCTCGTCGCGTTCGACGGCATCCTGGGCACGCTGCACGCGATCGGGAGCGGATGCCCGGGAATCGCGCGCACGCTGGACCTGCGGGTGGAGGAGTCGACGCTCGTCTTCGAGGAGACGCTGCGCGTCGACGACGACACCGACGAGGTGCGGATCTACACGCTCCGCCGCTAGCCCAGCAACCTGCGCGCGCAGCGCACCCCCGTGCCCGTCCCCATTCCCGTGATCGTGCCCATGCCCATGCCCATGCCCGTTCTCCCTCCCCTTTCCCGAGCCCGAACGCGGGCAAGGAACAGGGGAACGGGGCGAGGAACGGGCATGGGCAAGGGCAAGTTTACGTTTACGGGGAAGGGGACGGGCACGGGGGTGCGCTGCGCGCGCCGGAATGGTCCGTCGCTGAGCTCAGCGCCAGACGAACGGGAGGAGCGCGAGCGGGGTCCCGCTCTCGTACGCGAGCAGGGGGACGTCGAGCAGGCGCTGCAGCGGCTCGGGGAGCGCACTGGTCTCGGGGACGCCGCCCCATTGCGTCGAGATCCACGCGGCGAGCTGGCCGAGCGGGCTGGTCGGCAGGCCACCGAAGCCGCCGGCGTCGGGCAGCACGACCAGGCGATAATCACCCTGGCCGAAGCCGGCGGCGCGGGCCGCGATGTCGATCGCCGTGATCAGCCCTTCGGGGCGGTCGACCAGGCCGCACGCGCGCGCCTGCTGTCCGGTCCAGACGCGTCCGCGCGCCAGGGGCGCCACCTGCTCCTTGGAGAGGTTGCTGCGCCCGTCGGCGACGCGGTCGAGGAAGAGGTCGTAGAGCGCGTCCATCGCCTTCTGCACCGCGGCGCGCTCGTCAGGCGTCCACGAGGTCGCGTCGCTCAGGATCCCGGCGCGCTTGCCACGCTTGAACAGCGCCTTGTTGAGGCCGAGCGTCCAGTAGAGGCCGGACAGGTCGAACTTGCCGGTGAAGACGCCGATGCTGCCGGTGATCGTGTCGGGTGAGGCCAGGATCTCCCGCCCCGGGGCGGCCACGTAGTAGCCGCCCGACGCCGCCACGTCGCCCATGCTGACGACCAGCGGCTTCGCCTCCGCCAACCGGTCGAGCTCACGCCACATCGCGTCCGCCGCCGTCACCGAGCCGCCCGGGCTGTCGACGCGCAACACCACGGCCCGCACCAGCGGATCCTCGCGCAGCTCGCGGGCTGCCTCGATGAAGGTCTGCGCGCCGGTGCTGGCGGCGCCGGTGAACGGGTTCACCACCGAGCGCCCGTCGGTGATGTTGCCGACGGCGTAGAGCACGCCCACCAGCGGGATCCGCCCCCAGCGTGGGTCGCGCCGGCTCATCAGGTCGGCCGCCCGGGCGAAACGCACCCGCTCGCCCAGCGCCTTGCGCATGACCTCGTCGAACTCGTCGTAGTGCACCACCTCGTCGACCAGGCCGTTCTCGGCGGCGACCTGCGCCGTGTACGGACCGTTGTCGATGAAGCCGAGCACCCGCTCGGTCGTCATCCCACGCCCCTCGGCGATCTCGGCGACCACACGCGTGTAGATGTCATCCAGCAGGCTGTCCTGGACCTGTTTTGCCGCCGGAGACGGGCCGCTCCGGGTGAAGAGCTCCGGCGCCGTCTTGTAGTCGCCGATGGCCACGAATTGCGGTTTGACGCCGAGCCGCTTGAGCAGCTCACCGGCGTAGAGCAGCTCGCCGCGCATCCCCGTCAGCAGCAGCCCGCCAGCGGGTGCGGTGTAGACCTTGTCCGCCGCGGCGGCCACGCTGTAGGTGCGCGTGTCGCCCACGGGCAGCCACGCGTGCACCTGCTTGCCGGCGGCGCGCAGTCGCTTGATCGCGTTGCGCAACTCCGACGCCTGGGCCCAGCCCAGCTCGGCGGCGCCGAACGACAGCAGGACGGCGGTGACCTCCTCGTTTCGCTCGAGCGACCGCAACGTGAGCAGCAGGTCGAGGAAGGGCGTGCGCGGCTTCGAGCTGAACAGCGGCGCTGGCCCGTACTCCGCGGCCGACTCGACGGCGACCTCGACCACCATCGGCTTCGGGAACAGCTCGGGCAGCGGCTCGGTCCGCGAGCGCAGGCGCACGGTGGCCGACACGCCGTTGCGCTCGCCTTCGGTCGCGAAGTCGGGTGCGAAGTAGAAGATGCCAGCGCCGAAGTTGCCGATGTCGGCGATGCCGACCATCACCTGGTGGCTGCGGTCGACGTCGTCGGTGCCGGTGGTGTCGTAGCGTCCGATCAGGGCGATCGAGCCGAAGAGCCGCAGCGCGAGACGCCCACCGAAGTTGAGCTTCTCGTCGCCCTCCTCGGCGAGCCGCATGGTCCCGGTCACCTGCAGCCGTTCGGTGCCTGGCCGCAGCGCGACGGCCGCGCCATACGAGCGCGGCAGCGTCATCCTCTCGCGTTCCGGGGCGTCCTCGCTCGCCTCCTGGCCGCCCAGCACCGGTGTGTTGATGTCGTTGATCGCCATCCCGGCTGCCACCCAACGCCACGGTCGAATCTGCAGCCCGACGTCCCAGGTGTCGATGCCGTCCAGCGCGGCGTCCTCGTCGGCGCTGAAGGTGTGCCACGCGAAGCCGAGCGAGAGGGCGGGGGACAGCCGCAGCGCGTGGCCCCACGACACCTTCACGGGCGCGCTGTTCTGAGCGCCCGGCGGGTCGAGGAACTGCACGCCCAACGCCGTGTGGTACGGGTCGAGCCCCAACGCGGTGAACAGCGAGTGCCCCTGGCCGGGCCGGTCCTCGCTGCTGCTCGTGAAGGTGTAGCCGAGGTCGAAGGCGTTGCCGAAGCCCAACCCCGCCGGGTTGTACTCAACGGCGTCGGCGTGGACCCCGGTGGCGACGTCGTCGAACGGCTGCAGCACCCCGCCCAGTGGCCGCTGCTGTGCAGCGACGGGCGAGGCGAGCAGGACGGCGGTGATGGCTGGAAGGACGAGTATTCGGCGCATGCGGCTGGATTCTGCGCCGACGGGCGCCGCTAACTCAACAGCGCCGCTGTGACGCCGTCGCCGCCTTCGCCGCGCTCGCCCCGTCGTTGGTCGCGGACGTAGCGAGACTCGCGCAGGAAGTCGCGCACCGCCTTCTTCAGGGCGCCGGTTCCATGACCGTGAATCACGAAGGCGATCGGCTCATCCTTCTCATAGGCGGCGTCGAGGAACTTCTCGACCCGCTCCAGCGCCTCCTCCACCCGGTGGCCACGCACGTCGACGGTGTTGTGCGTCGCCTGGGGCGGGGCGTCCTCCCACTGGATGGTCTGCGGGGCCGGGGCACGGCGGGGCCTGGGCTTCTCGGCGGCGGGCGCGGCGCCGCCACGTGGGCGCAGGTCGCCTGCATCGACGACGGCCGTCAGGATGCCGGCGCGGACCCGACAGCGACCGCGGTCGTCGGGCCCTTCGACGAGCTCGGCCTCGATCCCCAGCGACACGACCCACAGCCTTTGTCCGATCCGCAGCTCCGTGGCTGCGGGGGCGGGCCCGGCGGCGATTCGCTCCGCCGCGTGCTTCGCCTCGCTGAGCTCGGACACCGCCTTCTCTGCACGGACGCGCGCGTCCGCGAGGAACGCGGGCTCGGAGCGCTTCTCGGGGTTGCGCAGCGCGCGCTCCAGTCGGCGCACGTCGTCGCGCAGCTTCCGGGCGGCCTGAAGCGCCTCGTCGCGCTCTTTGGCGAGCCCGGTGCGCAGCCGCTCGCGCAGCTTGTCCTCCTGCTGTTCGACCCGCGCCCGCGCGGCTTCGAGCCGAACGCGCTCGGCCTCGACCGCCTCGCGTGCGTTGATCGCGGCCTGGCGCTGCGTCTCGAGGTCCTCGATGGTCGCCTCGAGCCGGCGTTGCTGCGGCCCCGTCAGCTCGGCGGCCCGGTCGACGATCGCTCCGTCGAGTCCGAGCCTTCGCGCCGTCTGCAGCGCGGACGACGCGCCCGGCACGTCGAGGGTCAGGACGTAGGTCGGCGCGCGCCGCTCGCGGTCGTAGCCCACCGCGCCGTTGCGGAAGCGCTCGTCGTCGTACGAGAGGACCTTCAGCGACTCGAAGTGCGTGGTGACGAGCACCATCGTCTCGCGCTCGGCGAACGCCTCGAGCACCGCCTGGGCCAGCGCCGCGCCCTGGACGGGGTCGGTCCCCACCGCGAGCTCGTCGAGCAGCACCAGGCTCCCCGGCTCGATCGCCGCGAAGATCGCGAGGATGTTGGCGATGTGCCCGCTGAAGGTCGACTGGCCGTCGTCGAGGCTCTGCTCGTCACCGATGTCGGTGAACACCCCCGGCACCCGCGGCACCCGAGAGCCCGGCGCGGCAGGAATGTGCAGCCCGCACAGCGCCATCAGGACGCACAGCCCGGAGGTCTTGACGGCGACCGTCTTCCCGCCGGTGTTGGGGCCGGTGACGACCAACACCCGGTGGGGCGGTGAAAGCTCGATGTCGTTGGCCACCACGAGCCCGCCGGCCAGGCACAGCAGCGGGTGGCGCGCCGCAGTCAGCGCGAGCGCGGTCTCCTCGACGATGACCGGCTCGGAGCCCTCGAGCTCGCGGGAGAGCCGTCCGGCCGCGAGCGCCAGGTCGAGCTCGCCGAGGGCCGCCTGGGCGACTCCGATCTCGCGGCTGTGGGCGCCGACCTGCTTCGACAGGCGCGCGAGGATGCGCCGGATCTCGCGGTCGACCTCGGCCTGGGCCATCAGCAGCTTGTTGTTCGCCTCGACCACCGCCTGCGGCTCGATGTAGACGGTCTGCCCCGTCGCCGACCACCCGTGCACGATGCCGGGCACGTGCCGCTTGTGCCCCGAGCGGATCGGCAGCACGTAGCGGTCTTCGCGAATCGTGTAGTAGTCGTCCTGCAACAGATCGTTGTAGGCGGGGTCGGAGAGCAGGCCGTGCACGCGCTGCTTCAGCTGCTCGTGAAGTTGGGCGACCCGGGTTCGCAGCTGCCCGAGCTCGCCGCTCGCGCTGTCGAGGACCCCGCCGGACTCGTCGAAGCTGTCGAGCAGGTTGCGGCCGAGGCCTGGCAGGTCGCACAAGCGCTCACCCACCGCCGCGAGGTGCGGCGTGTTCGACTCGGCGAGGTAGCGGATGCACCGCGCCGAGGACTCGACCAGCACTCCGATCGACCGCAGCTCCTCCGGATCGAGGACCGCGCCGCGCGCCGCCATCGACAGCGGACGCGACACGTCCGGCGCGTCGCCCACCGGGGGCAGGCGTCCGGCGTCCACCAGCGCCCGCGCCTCGCTCACGCGCGCCAGGCGCTCCGCGAGCTCGGCCGCGTCGGTCGCTGGCTCGAGAGCGAGCGCCGCGTCGACGGCGACCGGACCGCGACAATGCTCGGCCAGACGCGCGAGCACCGCGTCCCACTCGAGGTGGCGCCGCGTGTTCTTGGGGACTCCGCTCTTCATCGCGCGCATCCTGGCGGCGGGCGTTGAGCCGCGCAAGCGAGATGCGGCCGCGGGTCGCCGTGAGCCGTTGCCTCCTGGGCGACGCGGTGCGCTACGACGGCGGCGACAAACGCGACGCGGCGGTGCTGGCGCTGGGCACGCTCTTCTAACTCCTACCCGTGTGTCCCGAGGTCGAGGTTGGCATGCCGGTGCCCCGCCCGCCGATCGACCTGGTCGGCGAATCCCTGCTCGATCCGAACGGTCGCGACTGGGCGCCGCAGATGCACTCGTGGGCCGCGGCGCGCCTCAAAGATCTGGCGCCGCTCGATGGAATCGTCCTCAAACGCAAATCGCCCAGCTGCGGTCCGGATCGGGCTGGGCTCTTCGCCGAACGGGTGCGCTCACGCTGGCCGGCGCTGCCCCTCGTGGACGAGGCGGGCCTCGACGATGCGTTCGTCGCAGCGGTCTGCAGGACATTCGAGGCACGGACGCGCGTACCGATCGCGGCACGAACGGTGCGGGAATTGCTTGAAGACGCGATGATCGATCGTAAAGCGCATAGGAAGTCATGAGCCGGACCCTTCTGCTGCTCCTCCTCTGGTTCCCCTTCGCGGGGTGCGACAGCGGCCCGAGCGGCGACGAGAACGACGACGCTCGCGTCGTCGCCGATAGCGGAGCTCACGGCGACTCGGGTACGTCCGAGCCCGATCCCGAGACGGACGATATGGGCGTCGGCGAGGCCGAGGGGCCGCAGATCAACTCGATCATCCCCAACCGGGCCGATCTGGCCGGTGGGGCGCGCTTGCGCGTGATCGGCGCCAACTTCCGCCCCGGCACCCAGGTCAAGCTGGGCTCGCTGACGTGTCACGACACCGAGGTCATCGCCGACCACCGCATCGAGTGCACGGTCCCGCCCAGCGACGCGCCAGGCGCCGTGCGCGTCGTCGTGCGCTGGCCGGACGGTGGCAAGCCCGCGGTGGTCGAAGGCGGGTTCACCTACTTCCGTCCGGTCGAGCTCGGCGCCATTGACCCCGCGCGCGGCCCGGCCCGCGGCGGCGTGGAGGTCGAACTCGAGGGTCGCGGCTTCGTCGAGCCGACCCTCGTCTACTTCGGTGAAGCTCAGGCGGTCGACGTCGAGATTCGCAACCCGAACCGCATCCGAGTGATCGCTCCGCCGAGCACCGCGGGCGAGGTCGACGTGGTCGTGCGTAATGTGAACGGTGACGCGCGCCTTGCGGCTGCGTTCACGTACGTCGAAGAGCTGGCGGTCGCGGAGCTCTCCCCCAAGTGGGGCTACGCCGACGGCGGCGACGAGGTCACGATCTCGGGCGCCGGGTTGCCAGAGAGCACGCAGGTCCACTTCGGCGGCGAGCTCGCGCGAGTGGTCGCCAGCGAACTCGACCGGGCGCGACTCCGGGTCGAGACGCCGGCTCACGAGGTGGGCGCGGTCGACGTCACGGTGGACAACGCCAATGGCGACTGGTCCGGCGAGCGCGCCTTCCTCTTCGTCGAGCGCGACGGCGCCGGCTTCGGCATCGACGGTGTGGTGCCCTCGCGGGTGCCGTCCACTGGGGGCGCGCGCTTCCTGGTCGGCGGGCGCGGCTTCGGCCCCGACACGCGGGTGACGGTCGACGACGAGCTCGTACCGTGCGACGCCGAGGCTCCCCAGGTCCTCAGCTGCCTGGCGCCGCCCCACGACCGCGGTCCGGCCAATGTCGCGGTGGTCGACGGTGAGCAGCGCGACGCGCTCGATGGTGCGCTGACCTACTTCGAGGACGTGCAGATCCTCGATGTGCGCCCGGGTCGCGGATCGGTGGCGGGCGGCACGCTGGTCGAGCTCGTCGGCCGCGGCTTCTCCGACGGGATGGCACTCACGCTCGACGGCACCGCGATGGATGACCTTGCCGTCGAAGAGGGCGGCGAACGCGCCTTCGCGCGCACTCCACCGGGGCGGGCGGGCTTCGCGGCGCTGCGGGTTCAGACAGCCGACGATGTCGAGCTGTTGCCGGAGGCGTTCGAGTACTTCCGCCCGCTCAGTCGGTTCGGCGGCATCTGGGGCGATCCGATCGACCGCACGGTGAACGTGACGGTGCTCAACGCATGCGACGGGGCGCCGCTCGTGAATGCACACGTGGTGGTGGTCGAACTCGCGGACGCCGACCGCTTCTCGGGCCGCACCGACGAGGAGGGGATGGTCACCATCTCTGACCTCGACCTCGGCCCGCCGGTGGCGGTGACCGCCAGCCAAGTCGGCTTCGATGTCACCACGTTCGAGCGCGCCACGGCAGAGAACGTCACCATCTACTGCTTCCCGGAAGCCGGGTGCGGTCAGGGCGGGGGTGAACTCGACCCCCCTCCGCTGGTGGCCGTTCGAGGAATGATGGTGGGCCTCGACGACGTCGAAAAGCCGCGCGGTGACGGCCAGGTGCTGGCGGCGTTCGTCGAGGCCAGTCACACCTCGCTCTACAACCGCTGGAACCAGCCGTTCCCGGACCACCGCGGCATCCTGCTCGAGGATGGCGCCTTCGAGATCACGATGCTCCCGGGTGAGCGCGCGGTCGTCGTGACCGCTGCGTGGGTCAACGGTGACGACCTCAGCGCCTATCTGGGCGGGAATCGCGACATCTACCAGCAGATGCGATCGTCGGCGACGCCGAAGCGGATGGGAGTGCAGCGCTTCATCAGCGCGAGCCCTGGCGAGGTGGTCGAGGGGCTCGAGATTCACCTCGACAAGTCGCGGGACGCCATCGTGCCGGTCACGCTCGACAACCCGTCGGGCGACCATCCGGGGGCGCCCGACACGTATCGGGCGACGCCCTACATCGACTTCGGCCCCGACGGCTACTGGGAACTCGAGGGCATCGCGGAGGGTGACTCGCCGCTGCTCGAGTCGCGCTATCTGGTCGACCTCGACGAGTGGGACGCCGACGTCGAGATTCAATGGGACGCGCTCGCGTTCCCGACCGAGATCGGCGTGAGTTACCCGTACACGGAGACGTTCGAGACGTCAGATGACTTGTCCGAGGGTGTGGTGATCGGCCCGTGGGTCGGTACTGCCGAATTCACCCGGCCGCTCGACGACGGTCGGCTGGGCGAGGACGCGATCGTCGAGTGGCTCGTCCATCCCGGCGTGGACGGCCCGACCGAGCCAGCGCACGTCCACCTCCTCCAGCTGCAGGCGGGCAAGGCCTGGACCTACTTCGTGCCGGGCGCGGCCAACGGCTACCAGTTCCCGTGGCTGCCGGCCGAACTCGGCGACCCGCTGCAAGGGCAGATGCGACTCATGTTGGTGTCGATCCTCGTCGACGGGGCCTTCGACTACGACGACTTCGGCTATGGCGACCTGAACTTCGGCCGTCGGAAGTCCTACAGCGTGACGTCGATCGACTTCGTGCCGTGACACCCCGCCGGCGGAGCGTCTCTGCTTCGTCATGGTCCCGCCGCTCGCCATCCTCGCCGCCTTCCTCGTGCTCCTGCTCGTCTTCGGGCAGGCCGGCGGGACCGAACCGGACGCCGGAGATCCCGGAGATGGTGGCGTAGACGCGCTGCCCGAACCGGATCCGGAGCAGCTCGTATGCTTCTGTCAGATAGGCGCGCTCGGCGAGACGGCGACGGAGCCCGCCGCGGTGGGCGGCATCCTGGCGCGCCTCGTTCGCGAAGGTCGCCTGCCCGCCGATGTCGCGGCGAGGCTCTCGTCGGAGGACGAGCAGGTGTAGCGTCGAGGTGAGGAAGGCGCCGTGAGGTACGTGGTGCTCGGCGCGGGTGATCTCGGCGCCTCGATGGGCGCGCTCCTGCAGCAGGCCGGACGCCGCTCTGCTGGAGGCGGTGCATTGTACGGGCGGCGATCGCCCATACGACGCGGCTGCCGACATCTCGACCGCGTGCTCCGAGCACCGGTTCCTCATTCACTGCCTATAGGTCATCAGCTATGAGACAGGTCTGGATCACGCGCGCGGGCTCGCCCGACGTGCTGCAGGTTCGCGAAGCCGCCGACCCCACGCCCGGCAAGGGCGAGGTCCGCGTGCGCACCAAGGCGTGCGGCATCAACTTCGCCGACATCATGGCGCGCATGGGGCTCTACCCCGACGCGCCGCCGCTGCCATGCGTCGTCGGCTACGAGGCGTCCGGGGTCATCGACGCGGTGGGGGCGGGGGTCGAGGGCCTGAGCGAGGGCCAGCGCGTGATGGCGATGACCCGCTTCAACGGCTACAGCGACACCCTCGTCGTGCCCGCGATCCAGATCGTGCCGCTCCCCGACACCGTGAGCGACCACGCCGCGGCCGCGGTCCCGGTCAACTACCTCACCGCCTGGCTCATGCTCGTCAAGCTCGGCAACGTCGCCGAGGGCGACACGGTGCTGGTGCACGCGGCGGGCGGCGGCGTCGGGCAGGCGGCGGTGCAGATCTGCCGGTGGCGTGGCGCGAGCATCATCGGCATCGCCAGCGCCCCGAAGCACGAGCGGCTGCGCGAGGCCGGCGTGGCGCATTGCATCTACTACCGAAACCAGGACTTCCAGGCAGAGGTGAAGCGCATCACCAACGGCAAGGGCGTCGACATCGTGCTCGACGCGGTCGGCGGCACCTCCTTCAAGAAGAGCTACGCCTCCCTCGGCGACATGGGGCGCCTCTTCCTCTTCGGCGCCTCCGCCGTGGCGCCCGGGAAGACCCGCTCGATGCTCACGGCCATCAAATTCCTGGCGTCGATGCCGAAGTTCAAGCCGGTGGACCTGATGCAGACCAACAAGGGCGTGCACGGGGTGAACCTCGGGCACCTCTGGCACCGCGCCGGCGAGCTCACTGAGATGCTGCGCCAGATCATGGCGCTCGTGGAGGACGAGACCTTCGCGCCCGTGGTCGACGAGACCTTCTCCTTCGACGCGGCCAGCGACGCGCACGCGTACATCCAAGCGCGGAAGAACTTCGGCAAGGTCCTGCTGACCCCGTAGGTCCTGCTGACTCCGTAGGTCCTGCCCGCAGACCCGGGGTCGGTGGACCCCGATGTCCCGCTCTGCCCGTGGCATCGAGGCGACACCCGCTACGCCCCACGCGGCCCGGCGACGCGGCACGCGGCGTGCAAACGACCCGTGTGTCGCGAATTCGGAGGGTCTCGATGAGCAGCGCACTCCAAGCCGGTTCCAAGGTCGGACGCTACGTTGTGCTCGAGCCGCTCGCCGAAGGTGGGATGGGCACCGTCTACCGCGCCCTCGACGAGCGCAACGGGCAGATCGTGGCGTTGAAGCTGCTCTCCGAGTTCTGCGAGGTCGACGACGCCGAGCCGCGCTTCCTGCACGAGGGTTGGGTGCTCGAGAGCCTGCGCCACCCGCACATCGTCGGCTTTCGCGAGCTCGGGCGCGCCGGGCCGGGCTGCTGGTTCCTGGCGATGGACCACATCCGCGGCGAGTCGCTCTACGACCGCGTCTCGCACGGCCCGCTGCCGGCGGACATGGCGATCGAGATCGCCGACCAGATCCTCGACGCCCTCGACGCGGTGCACGCGCAGGGCGTGGTCCACCGCGACCTCAAGCCGAGCAACATCCTGCTCGCCCGCGGTGACCGACCGGATGTGCGCCTCATCGACTTCGGCCTGGCGAAGGTGCCCGACCACGGTCTGACGAGCGCCGGCATCTTCGTCGGCTCGGCGCGCTACGCCGCGACCGAGCAGCTCAGCGGTCAGCGGGTGGACGGACGCACCGACCTCTTCGCCGTGGGTGGACTGCTCTACGCGATGCTCACGGGGCGCGCTCCGTTCACCGCACGCTCGGCACGAGAGGTCCGCATCCAGCACCGCGTTGAGCGACCTGGGCGGCCCTCCGTGGTCCGCGGCGAGCGGCTGCCCGTCGGCCTCGACGCCCTCGTCCTGCGGCTGCTCTCCTGCGATCCGGCCCGTCGTCCGAACAGCGCCGCTGACGTGCGCCGTGAGCTGGCCCGCATCCGCGAGGCCCCGCTCGACTCGATGCGGCGCGTGGAAGCGAGGCCGTGCGAGAACTTCGACGCCACGGTCCGTGCGGCGCTCCCTCGCGGTCGCTTCCGCCGCGCCCTCGGCCGGCTGGGTTTCGGTGGGAGGCGCGCCACGGCCGCGTGACCGTTGACCCGGTGCGCCGCCAGCCGCCATCTTTCGCCCGTGCGAGCCTTGGTCCTCGGTGTATTGGCGGGCGCGTGGTTCGCCGCGTGCGACAACGGGTTGACCGCGACGGTCCCCGACGCTTCTTCGGTCGATGTCCTGCTGGATGGGCCTGCGGCCGACGCCGCCGCCGACGGTGCAGCGCCTGACCTTTCGTCCGATGGTCCTGAGCCGGACGCCGCGACGGATGGACCGGTCCCCGACGCACCGTTCGATGGGCCCGAGCCGGACCAGGCCCTCGACGCGCCCCCGCCGGACCTCGCCACGGACGGTGCGCTTCCCGACGCGGAGCCGGACGCGGTCGTTCTTCCGCCGGATGTCGGCCCCGACCTGGCGCTGGACGTAGCGCTCGATCTGGGTCCTCTCGGGCCGGACGCGACGCTCGATCTCGGCCCGGATGTCGCGCTCGATGTCGGCCCGGACGCGGCCCCCGACGCCGACCCGGACACGGCACCCGACGGACCGGTCACCGACGCCGACCCGGACGCGGCACCCGACGGACCGGTCGCCGACGCCGGCCCGCCGCGGACCTGGTTCGTCGCGGCCGGCGCCGAGGACCCCGGCACCGGAGACGAGGCGACACCATTCCCGACCATCAACGCAGCCCTCGAGCCCGCGCGTGCAGGCGACACCGTGCTCGTGGCCCCCGGCGAGTATGTCGAGCACGTAGAAGTCGAGCTGGCCGACCTCCAGATCGGCGCCGAAGCAGGGGCCCGACTGGTGGGCAACGGGGAGGATCCCGCGCTCGAGATGCGGGCGCCCGGCGTCGTGGTCACGGGGCTCGCCGTCGACGGCGCGGGTGCGCGCATGGCGGTTCGCCTGGACGATTGCGACGGCTGCGCGCTCGTCGATTGCGAGGTCGCCCACGCCCGTGGAGTCGACGGTGAGCCCGGACGATCGGGTCGAAGCGCCCGCGCCGTCTTCATCAGCGGCGGCGCCGCCGTTCGCATCGAGGGCTGCAGCATCTCCGATGTGCGCGCCGGCGCGGGTGGTGACGCGGCCGAGGAGGGTGAGCGCGGGCGCGCGGGCAGCCTCGCCGCTGGCATCAACGCCCAGGACACCACCGACCTGCTGGTGCGCGGAAACACCCTCACCGGCGCCCTCGGCGGGCTGGGTGGCGCGGGGGATCCTCCGGGAACCGCCGGCAACTCCGAGCAGATCCTGCTCTCGGCCGGGGTCCGCTCCGCGGTGGTCTCGAACACGGTGCACGATCTGGACGCGCCGGGGCGCGGCGTCGGCATCTGCATCCTCCAATCCGAGGCCACGACGAGCGCCTTCAACCACGTGCACCACCTCCACGCCGTGGGTGCGGCGAGCGGCCTCCTGCTGCTGTTCACCGAGGACCACGCCGCGACCAACGAGCTCGTGCACGACATCTCGGGTGGGACCGCGGGCGGCGTGCGCGTCGACAGCGGAAGCGCGATTCGCGTTGACCACGTGACCGTGCGCGGCGTCGCGCCGGACGAAGAAGGGGACGACGCTGCGGCCGTGCTGCTCGACGGCGGCGACGTCGTGGTCCGAAACTCGATCCTCGCAGGCGCGCCTGCGGGCATGTGGAGCGACGAGGGCAACGACCCGGAGGACGCGCGCCTGGCGTTCAGCATGACCTTCGAACTCGGCGGCGACGTGCTCGTCAACGCGACCGACGGCGGTGACAACGTCTCTGCCGAACCCGGCTTCGTCGACCCGGTGGCCAACGCCGACCTGCGGCTGAATGTCGACTCTCCGGCAGTCGATGCCGCCGACCCCGAGGCGCCCTGCGATCAGGAGCCGCCCCCCGCCGAAGGTCCGTGCCGCGCCGACCTCGGACACACCGGGAACACCCCGAGCGCCCACGCTCGTTGACCCCGCGAGCCGGGACGCTTCTGGTGAGCGGGCTGCTCCGCCATCAATCCGCTCGGTTGCGGCGCGTCGTTCTCGCCACCGGGATGCTCGCACGAGCGGGTCGAGACGGGGACCGCCATGCATGCTGCGTCGGTCTCGGCGCAGGGCATCGACGAGCGCGTGCAGGCCAAGGTCGAAGACGCGATGCGCCCGCTGCAACGCGAGGCCGACACCGTCGCGGCGAGCGTCGTGGTGCTGGAGGTGAAGGCCGGGGTCGTGCTCGCGATGTCGGGCCTCGGCGCGGCGGTCGGCGACCCGGCGCTCGTCTCGCTCGAGCCGGGCTCCACCATCAAGCCGCTCGCAGTCGCGGTGGCGCTCGAAGCGGGGCTCGACCCGGCGCGCCGCTTCGACACCGGGGATGGCGAGCTGAAGGTCGAGGGGCATCCGAAGGAAAGCGCGTGCTCTCTGCCGAGACCGCCGCGTCCGTTCGGGGGATGCTCGAGGCCGCCGTCGACAACGGGACGGGCAGGCGTGCGCGGGTCAAGGGGTCTGCGTCTCGGCGGGAAGACCGGAACGACCGATGTCACGAGTCCGGAGGGCGAGGCTGCTTCGGCGTGCGTTCTTCGTCGGGCTCGTCCCCGCAGACGACCCCCGCTGGGTCGTACACGTGCGGGTCGACACCCGCGACCCCAAGGCGACTGGGGGCCGGGTCGCCGCGCCGCTCTTCGCCCGGATCGCCCGCCAGCTGTAGCTGGAGTCCCGAAACGGGCTGTTCGCGCGCCGGGCTCTCAGCCTTCAGCGCTCAGCCGTCAGCCGAACATCAATGCAATCAGCAACTTAGCTGAAAGCTGAGTGCTGACAGCTGATGGCCCGGGTGCTGTTGAAGTGAGTTTCGGACGGGCGCGGCTACTCGGTCTCGCCCCGCGCGATGCGGCGGGCCTCGTCGTACGAGCTGACAGAGATGCGCAGGCGTTCGGTCTGCTCTTCGAGACGAGTGCGCGCCGAGATCAGCGCTTCGTTGGCGTCGACGCCGGCGACGGCGACCAGCTGGTCGCACGCGTCGATGACCTGCTCCTCGGCTTCGGCGAGACGCTCCTCGGTGTCTTCGAGCGCCAGACGTAGCGGCTCGGCAACGTCGTGGAGGCTGCGGTCACCGACGTGGGCGCGCATCTCCAACCGAGCTTCGACGAGCTCGACCAGCGACTTGATGAGCGCGTCGATCTGCTGGAGCAATCCCTCCACGTAGTCGCTGTCCACCCGGCCGACCAGCGCGGCCACGCGCTCGCGGCGGTCGAGGACCCTTCCGAGGACTCGGCTCTGTCCGGCGAGCTCGGTCCAGCGTCCGGGCAGGCGCTCGCGCGGATGACCACGTACGGCGCGGTACACCGCGATCGCGGCGGCGACGAGAAACCCCAGGACGATGAGTCGAACCAGCACCGTTCAGGGCTTGCTGCTCGGGAGGAAGAAGCGGCGCCAGGTGGCCATCGAGGCGAAGCGGTGCAGGAAGCTCGGGTCGCTCGAGTCGAGCTGGATGCTGCCGAGCCGGAAATTGCGCGCCGCGAGGATCGCGCTATACGTGCGCCCGGCCCGAGTGTTCAGCGCCTCGGTCTTGAGCTTCTGGCCCAACGCCTCGGCCTCGGCGATGGCGCGCTCACCCGTGGCAACGGACTCCTCGAAGTGGGCGTTGGCCTCGGCGCGGACCCGGCGGTCGTAGCGCTTCGCCGTGGCGTTGATCTCGGCGATCTTGACCTGCCACTCCTGGCGGAGGTCGGCGATCTTCTTGTTCCACACCTGCTCCTCGACGGCCTCGTCCTTGTCGATGCCCTTCTTGACCGTGTCGGTCTCCATCCGGGCGAGCGACTCCTTCTCTTTTGCCGTGTCGAGGCGCGCCTGGACGGCCAGCAGCATCTGGGCCTGAAGCCGGCTTTCGAAGGAGCGCTCGAAACGGAGGGCACGCAGGACCACGCCGCCGGTGCGGACCATCACGTGGTACTGCTTGAGCTGCTCGTTCAACGGCGCCACCGAGGTCTCCGAGATGGCGATGCGCTTGTTGGCTTCGAGCACGTCCTCGTTCGACAGCTGCGCGAGGTGCACGCGCAGGAAGCCCTCGCAGACCGACTTCACCTTCGTCTGCCAGGTGTTGATGAGCCCTTCGTGCCCGAGCTTGTGCGCTTCGCCCTCGATGATCTCGTAGACGATCGTGGCGTCCACGAAGAACTGGTTGTTCTGCTTGTTGCGGATCGGGAACTGGCGCAGGTCGAGGTACTGCAGCGTCCGCGGCAGCCGGTAGAAGGAGTGCATCATCGGCAGGTCGCGGTGGCGCCCCTGCAGGAAGTCCTGGTCGTCGATGCCCCCGAAGACGGCCTTCCGCACGCCGATCTCGTCGGGCTGGATGTAGCTCGTCGAGCACAGCGGCAGGTAGATGGTCGCCAGGAAGGCGATGCAGCCGATTTGAATCGCCTTGTTCATTCCTGCCCCCCCACCTTGAGATGGCGGATGTCGATCGGGTGTTTGGCCTTCTGGTAGGGGGCGGCGCTCACCTGCTCGATCTGCGGCATCACCAGCTCAGCGATGGTCCGGTCGAGCATGCCGGGCCCCTGGGCGCCGATCGCCTCGATCTCGGCCCGCAGGCCCTTCGCCCGCTCGGTCGCCGCGACCTCGATGCCGGCGGCGCGGGTCGTGTCCTCCGCCTTCTTGGCGTCCGCCTCGGCGCGGCGCTCGATGCCGAAGGTGTCGGCGGCGGTGCGGGTCTCGATGAGCTGAGCCTCGGCTTCCTTGAACTCGGCCTCGAGGCGCGCGCTCTCCGACTGGAGCTCCGCGTTCTTCGTCTGCCGAACGGTCTGAACGCGCCGGTCGCGCTTCTTGACGAGGCGCTCGCGCTCACGCTGCTGGACCCGCACCTCCTGCTGGGCGGTCTGGCGGTCGTTGATGGCCTGCTCGACGTTCTGGTCGAAGCGCGGGCGCGGCGTCTTGATGAGCGTGATCTGGATGCCGCTCGGGTTGAGTCGGTCGTTGAGCCGCTGCGTCGCCTCCGCGGTGGCCGTCTGGTACGACGACGGATCGGCGACCTCGAGGAAGGTGTAGCGCCCGAACTCGTCGCGCAGGACCTGCCGCGCGTGGCTGCGGAGCGCGTGTTTGTAGCCGTCGCCTCGCCCGTGCTTGGCGAGCACCGTGGCGACCATCGACGAGATGAGCTGGTAGTGGATCTCGAGCTCGTCGAACCAGAACTCCGAGCCGTCTTTCGCGCGCACCGTGAGCTTCTTGTCGTGGTTCGGATCCTTGCCCGCTTTTTCGCGGTCCATCGTCAGGACCTGCGGCTGCACGTCCACGCGCTCGACCCGCTGGAAGAACGGGATGAACGTGAGCGTGCCCTGGTCGGTGACGACCTCCTCGCTGCCGGTCAGGGTGACGTAGACGACGGCGGCCTCGCCCGGCAGCACCTCGACGACGCCGAGGCCGCCTGAGATCAGGCCCACCATCAGCGTCAATATCGACAGCACCGGTAGGACCAGCCGCCAGCCCTGCTCGCTGATGAATCCGCGGATGTTCACGGCGCTCCCTCCCGATTTCTTTCAGCCAGGGAATGCGCCAGAGGGGCGCGCCCGTCAAGGGTCGCCGCGCGGTGGACTTCGTACGCCTATACGTCAAACGGCAGATGCATTTTCAATTCTTCCGATGTGGCGGTAGCTTTGCGAGGTTCCAATACTTCCAATTCGCGTCGCGCCTGGAGGGCCAGCGTGAGCAAGCCTTCAGACGACTCCGTCGTCGTATGCGCACCGTGCGTTCGTGCTCGGTGGTTCCTGCTTTTCCTCTTGTTTGCATGCCCCGCGTTGGCGCAGCCGCTACCCCCGCAAGTGGGCGGCCAATGGGGCGCGATCATCGACTGGCCCCACGTGGCCGTGTCGATGGCGAACCTGCCGGACGGGCGCATCCTCACCTGGGCTTCGAACGAGAGGGACGCCTTTCCCGGAGGAAGACCCGAATTCACGTATGCCGCGACGTGGGACCCGTCCACCAACGAGTTCATCGAGCTTCCACATCCTTCGCACGACATGTTCTGTGCGTCTCTTGTGATGACCGACGACGGTCGCGTCTTCGTCACGGGCGGTCGCAACCAGGGCAACAGTCCTTGGACCAGCGTCTTCGATTTTCGCGACAACTCCTGGACCCACCTCGAGAACATGAACCGCGGGCGCTGGTACCCCACCAGCGTGGCGCTCCCCACGGGCGGCGTCTTCATCGCGGTCGGGCAGGGCGGCGGGCAATTCCCCGAGCTCTACACGCCGGGCAGCGGTTGGGAGCTGCTCACGGGCATCGACCTGACCGAGTCCTTGCTCAGCTTCGGCTTCCGCGACGGTACGGGCATGTGGCCGCTCATGCAGCTCGACCCGAACGGTGACGTCTTCCTGCACGGCGCGACCCCGGGCATGTGGGTGCTCGATATGGCGGGCCTCGGCACCATCACGTCCGCCGGTCAGCACGGCGCGGACTGGTTCGCCGACGAGGGCACTTCCGTGGTCTATCGAGAGGGGAAGATCCTCGTCGCCGGCGGCTCGATCTCGATCGGCAACAACGCGTCCAGCGCGAAGGCGATGACGATTGACCTCAACGGCCCGGCACCCGTCGTGACGGCGGTCTCGGACATGAACTTCCCGCGCCAGTTCCAGAACGAGGTGATCTTGCCGACCGGCCAGGTGCTGGTCGTGGGCGGTAACACGAACGGCGCCAAGTTCAACGACGCAGCCCCGGTCTTGGCCGCCGAGATGTGGGATCCCGACACCGACACGTGGACACTGCTCAACGCGCAGCAGGTGCCGCGTACCTACCACTCGACCGGCATGTTGCTCACCGACGGCACGGTCATCAGCGCGGGCGGTGGGCTCGCGGGCGCCGGCTCGGCGGTCAACCATTGGGACGGCGAGGTCTTCTCACCGCCGTACCTCTTCGACGCCAACGGCGATCTGGCGGTCCGCCCGGTCATCCAGGACGGCCCGGGCCTCATGCGCAACGGCAGGGAGCTACACCTTCACGGCGAGCCAGGGCCTCGCAGCGTGGAGCCTCGTCAAGATGGCTGCGACCACCCACACGATGAACACCGACTCACGCTACCTGGCGGTGGACTTCGTCCCGGGCGCTCCGGGTGAGTACACCCTCACGTTGCACGACAATGCGAACGTGCTAACGCCCGGTTATTGGATGCTTTTCGCAATCGATGCGGCGGGCGTTCCATCCGTGTCGGCGGTGGTGCAGATCGTGACCGACGGCATCCCGCGGGCCTCCGCGCCCGCGGACCAGTTCGGGCGTCTCAACGACGAGGTGTCGCTGACGATCGAAGGGCGCGACCCCGACGGCGACGTGCTCGACTACGCTGCAAACGGCCTGCCCACCGGGCTGTCCATCGACCAGAACACCGGCGAGATCTCGGGCGCGCTCGAAGAGGCGGGCGTCTACAACGTCCAGGTGCTCGTCGACGACGGCACGAACGTCGCCGTGGTGGCGTTCCGCTGGTTTGTGACCGCCCGCTCCAACAACAGCGAATTCGGTCGCGAGACCGTCGAGCAGTCCGGCTCTGGCCTCGTCCGACGCGGAGATCGCGCACGGCGCCGAGACTGTGGGCTGGATGGCGATCAGCGCCTCGCTCGAAGAGCTGCCGCTGGTGCGTCTCGACAACGCCGCGCCCGTGGTGGCCGACCCGGGCCAGCAGGTGACCATCGTCGACGAGGCAGACGGACTGCTGGTCGACGCCAACGACCCTGACGGCGACCCGATGACCTTCGCGGCGGTGGGGCTGCCGGCGGGGCTGGCCATCGACCTCGACACCGGCGAGATCGCCGGTACGCCGACGGTGCCCGGCGAGTACCCCGTCACCGTGACTGTCACCGACTCCTTCGGCGCGAGCGGTGAGGCGACCTTCGACTGGATCGTGAGCGAGCGCCTTCAGCTGATCCCGTTCGCCACGCCCCCGCGCGCGGTGGGCGAGGTGATCGTCTACACCGCGCTGACGAACTTCGAGGGCGCGTTCGAGTTCACCTGGGACTTCAGCGACGGAGGGGGCGACGTCACCCAGACGCCAACCACCGGCCACGCCTTCGCGACGCCTGGTCGCCACGTGGTGACCATCGACGTGCTCGACACGCTCACCGGCGTGGAGGAGACGATCCAGCTGGTTCAGATGATCCACCCGGCGCTCGCCGCGAACGCCCCGGCGAACAGCTCCGCGACCGCGTACGACGCGGGTGCGGGCCGCGTGTGGGTGGCCAACCCGGACAACGACACGGTCACCGTGGTCGACGCGGCGACGTTCGCCAAGGTCGCTGAGATCGCGGTCGGTGACAGCCCGCGCGCGGTCGCGATCGCGGGCGGCACGGTGTGGGTCACCAACAAACGAAGCGCCTCGATCACGGTGATCGACGCCGGCGCGCTTGCCGCGGTTGGCACCATCGACCTGCTCGGCGGCTCCGATCCGCACGGCCTCGTCTTCGACCCGGCTGGCACCAACGCGTACGTAGCGCTTGAGGGGACCGGCGTGGTCGCCCGTCTCGTCGTCGCCACGGGCGCGCTGGCGGGCACCGCGGCCGTGGGGCCGAACCCGCGCGGCGTGGCGCTCGGCACAGGCGGCGCCACGCTCTACGTGTCGCGCTTCATCACTCCGCTGCTGCCCGGCGAGACGACGACGAACCCGCAGACCGACGTGGGCGGCGTCCCGGTCGGCGGCGAGGTGGTGCCCGTCGATGTGGGCACGATGACCGCCGGTGCGCCGATCGTGCTCGCGTTCAGCTTCGCCGAGGCGACTGAGCACACCGGTCCCGGCGTCCCGAACTACCTGGGCGCGCCGGTGCTGTCGCCGAGCGGCGGCACGATGTGGATCCCGTCGAAGCAGGACAACGTCCTGGCGGGTCAGGCGCGCAGCGGCGACCTGCTCGACTTCGACTCGACGGTTCGTGCGGTGACCTCCTACGTCGACCTCGGCACGGGCTCCGAGGTGCTCGGTTCGCGCTTCGACCACGACGACGCGAGCACCGCCGTCGCGGCGGCCACGGGGCCGCTCGGCGCCTACCTCTACGTGGCCCTCGAGGGGAACCGCGAGGTGGCGATCCTCGACGCGCTCAGCGGCACCCAACTCGGCCGCTTCGACTGCGGCCGCGCACCGCAGGGGCTGACCGTCTCGCCGGACGGGCGCACGCTCTTCGTGCACAACTTCACCGACCGCAGCATGACCGTGCACGACGTGTCGGCCGTGCTGGACTTCGGCGGCAACAGCGTGTCGCTGCTCGCCACCGTGTCGCTCGTCGCGGCCGAGGCGCTCGCGGCGGACGTGCTCGTCGGAAAGCAGTTCTTCTACGACGCGTCGGATCCGCGGCTGTCCTCGAACAGCTACATGGCCTGCGCCAGCTGCCACAACGACGGCGGGCAGGACGGGCGCGTGTGGGACTTCACCCAATTCGGGGAAGGTCTGCGCAACACCATCGGCCTCGACGGCCACGGCGTCGGCCACGGCCCGTTGCACTGGACGGCGAACTTCGACGAGCTGCACGACTTCGAGAACCAGATCCGCGCCTTCACCCTCGGCTCCGGGCTGATGTTGGACGCGGACTTCAACACCGGAACGCGGTCGGTCCCGCTGGGGGACCCGAAGGCCGGGCTGAGCGCTGATCTCGACGCGTTGGCAGCGTACTTCGCGTCGCTGACCACGGTCGGGAGCAGCCCCTTCCGTGCGGCGGGCGGGGGCCTCGACGCAGGGGCCACGGCGGGTCGGGCGGTCTTCGCCGCGAACGGCTGCGCCGGGTGCCACGGGGGCCTCGCCTTCACCGACAGCGCGTCGGTCGTGAAGCACGACGTCGGCACGTTGCAGGCGGCGAGCGGCGCCGGCGCGGCGGCGGGTCTCGACACCCCGTCGCTGCGCGGCCTCTGGGCGACCGGGCCGTATCTCCACGACGGCTCGGCGCCCACTGTGGAGGAGGCGATCGGCGCCCACGACGGCGTGGCGTTGGCACCGGCTGACCTGAGCGCGTTGGCGGCGTTCCTCCGCTCGATCGACGACGCCGAGCACGCCGCGAACGCGAGCTGCGACGGCGGCGGGTGCAGCTGCGACGCCGGCTTCTTCGGCGATCCGTCGAGCTGCGCGCTCTGCACCCCGGCCGCCGATTGCGTCTCGGTGACGTGCAACGACGCCGCGGACTCGGCCTGCACCGAGTGTGAGCCGGGCTTCGACCTGGTGGATGGCGCGTGCGTCGAGGTGGTCGAGACGGAGTGCGCGGTCGACAACGATTGCGACGACACCGACGGGTGCACCGTCGGCCACAGCTGCAATGACGGGGTCTGCGTCGCCGGCGACCAGGTGGCCTGTGACTCCGTGGCGCTGGTGACCTGCCGCAACGGTCAGACCGGCCGCTTCGTGGCGTGTGCGTTCTACAGCGACGCGAACATCCTGCAGCGCTACATCAACTCGCAGCTGGCCGCGACGCAGGTCGACGCCGCGGGGGCCGGGCCGCAGCAGTTCTTCCACACCGACCTCGATACGGGCTGCCCCGGCTGCACCACCCTCGGCGTCCCGGACGCGCAGATGATGGTCTCCCTCGACGACGAGGCCGGCCCGGCGCCGTCGCGGATCGTGGCGCGCGAGCTCTGCCTCAACGAGATGGGCCTGGGCTACGCAGCGCGCGAGAACTCGTTGCACGGCACCGCGGCCTTCCTCAGCTGGACCGTGGCGCAGCCTGTCCCGGCGGGCCAGCAGCTCGGCCTGGGCGAGGCGTACGCGGGTCGTCCGCTCGCGTTCGCGTGGCAGGCGGAGGCCTCGACCGACTCGAGCCACTGCGGCGCGGGCAACATCCAGCCGGGCATCGACCCGGGCGACCCGGACAGTGACAACGACGGCCTGACAGACCCGGTCGAGAACCAGCTCGGCACCGATCCCTTCGACGTGGACAGCGACGACGACGGGGTAAGCGACGGCGCCGAGGTGGGCGGCGGGACCGACCCGCTCGACGCGGACAGCGACGACGACGGGCTGAGCGACGGCGAAGAGCCGGCGTTCGGCACCGATCC
>PVBE010138395.1_pt1 | contig 37171 bp, 25 predicted proteins | sample 1631181 | NCBI WGS metagenome assembly PVBE01 (sample SAMN08397723, study PRJNA350692) | Marine metagenome, whole genome shotgun sequencing project. | isolation source: water | place: Pacific Ocean | collected 2012-04
ACTCTTCCACCACCTCTCCGACGCACCGATCCCCTGGGGGAAAGGGGGGCCTCTGCGCACCCATCATCCGGTCATCCAAAAAACAACCGGAAGACTACCAGACCGCGGCCAACCTTGGCTCTCATGAATAATCCGGGCTAATCAGTACGACTCGATACACAATGATACAAACTCTAACTTGACATTGACTGGTTACATCCCTGAGAATCATGACTCCACTGGCGAGCGCGACAGGGGCTTTCGTGCCCCCAATTCCCATTCATGTGGTCCGGGTAGGCGATGGTAAAGAAACAAGGGAGGAAACGTAATGTCTAGAACAGCACAGCTTGCAGCGATGGCCTGCGCGCTTTGTGTGTCAACAACGCACGTAGACGCCGCGACGATCAACGGCAAGGTAGTGGACGCCTCCGGAAAGGCGCTAGAAGGCGTAATGGTCTCGGCGTTTGACGGGGACCGTGATCAGAGCATTTCGGTATGCAGCCAGGCTGACGGTTCATTTACGATCGATGGGCTGCGCGACGTGACGTTCGACATGCGCGCGCGTCTTATGGGGCAACTCGACGAGTGGCAGGAAGACGTGAAGGCGGGCGCAACGGACCTATCCTTCGCCATGAAGCCCGCGGAGGGCGAAGAGTTAGAGATTCAGCGGACGGCGGACAGCGGGTTCAGCCTGCTCAAGTGGGACAACATCAAGGACAAAGAGAACTACAAGATGATGTGCACCTATTGCCATCAGTCTGGGTCTCGAGGTTGGCGAACGCCAGAAAAACCGGTGGACTGGGAAACGATGATCCGCCGTATGGACGGTTTCGGTGGCCTGTACAAGCACACTCAGAAGACACTCGTGAACCGACTCGTCGAGACCTACAATGATGACGCCGTCGCGAAGTGGCCGGCGTTCGTGCCGCCACCGGCCCCGAAGGGCTTCGCGACACAGGCCAAGATCACCGAATGGGACATGGGCGAGCAATTCAAGGTCATGATACATGACCTTGAGCTGGGGCCGGACGGCCTGGTCTACGCGGTGGATATGTCTCAAAACGCTGTCGTGACGCTGGACCCGGTGACGGGCGAGCGAGAGCTCTACCGTTTCCCGGGAAGATACAGGGGGCCGCATTCGATCGAACTGGGCAATGACGGCAACATGTGGTTGACACTCTGTATCTCTGGCGAAATGGCCAAGTTCGATATAAAGGCAAAGGAATTCACCATCACATCGAGTGCTGAAGCTCCGGCTCAGCGAGGCTCCTATCCCCATACGCTGCGGATCGACCCCAAGGACCCGGAAGGCCTTATCTGGTATACGGACGCGGGCAGCAACTCGTGCTTCTCACTTCATCCAGAGACATTGAAGGTGAAGAGGTACAGACTTCTCAATAAGGACCAGGCGGTTGGTGCGGGAAAAGGCGAATCGCGCGGCATCACGCCGTATGGCATCGACTTCTCGCCAGTCGACGGTACGATTTGGTACTCCAAACTCAACGGCAATCGTATCGGTCGGATCGATCCCAAGGCCGAGGACGGGAACATCAAGGAATGGAACCCACCGTTCCGCGGGCCACGGCGTCTCCACGTTGCCCAGGATGGCATGGTGTGGGTGCCAGGGTTCGGATCGGGTGTGTTCGGTCGCTTCGACCCGAAGACCGAAGAGTGGAAAGTGTATGATCTTCCCAACGCCGAGAACCAGATCCCGTATGCCCTGAACATTGATCCGAAGGGCTATGTCTGGATCTGTGGCACCGGGAGCGACTCGCTTCACCGGTTCGATCCCAAGACGGAGGATCTTGTCGAATTCCGTATGCCCTCGCGCGTGACGTATACGCGCGAGATCGAATTCGACGCTGAGGGTAACATCTGGACTTGCAACTCGAACGGACCCGCGCGCCACACCGAGCGCGGATACGGGTCCATCATCAAACTCGAAATCGTAGGCGACAAACTCAAGGTCGCGGGCAATTAGCGTCCTAATCCCACGGCCTACGCCGTGCGACTCTGAAAGGCTTCGCCGAACGTGGGCTGGTCGGGAGACAGCCCACAACGTGGTCATCCGTTGGGAGCAACAGACTTCTCATCCCCAGCTACTTTGGTTCTTCTCATCCCCATCTACTTTGGTTGCGGCCGTCGGATCACGGTAAGACGTTGTTGCCCGCAGCAGCGTGTCGACTCGCTTTACTCGATATCTCCGGAGGTATCAAGCAGTTTGGATTTTAGGATGAGGCCGCGAAAATCTGAATCCGAGACGTCGTTGAGTGAATTGAGGAATGCCACGAGCCCCGAAACGTCCTTCTTACTGATGTTCATTTCGGCGTAAGCGTCGTCGATTTCGTCTGCTTCGCCAGATCGTTTTTGACGGCTCGCGGCAATCTTCCCCATGATCGCTTTCCGGATGTCGACCTTCCTTTTCTTGAGATTGCGCAGTGATGGGGTTGCCGTCGACGATCCGCCTTTGGTCACGATATGTGCCTTCGAATCGGTGAATTTCGCGGGGGCGTGGCAGGCAGCACAATTACCTACGTTCATCTTCCCTTCGTAACGGAAGAAGGTCTTGAAGGCGAGGTAGGAATCCCTGTCCATCCCGGGCGGCAACTTGAGGAGAATCCGGCCCTCTTGATTCGCAAGGCGGCCAAAGATGCGCCCGGCAACATCTCTGGCAGACTCGCCTTCCTCCGGGCCCTCCGGAATCCGATTGACGTAGGCAAAGGCGTCGTACACGGACCGTCTGGTGCTCGACAAGCGATGGACCTTCGTCTTCTTCTCGATACTTTGTTTCTCTGCATTAAGTTCCTTCGCATTAGGTTTCTTCGCACCGAGTTCCTGTGCATCGGCCGCCGGTAGCGCGGCGAGTATCATCAGCACGCACGCTGTCGCACAAGTCCGCTTTCGAAGGTCAGCGAAGCGATTCATGACCACCTCTCCTCGATTGGCTCCGCATCGGACGAACTTGGAACCAAATTCGTCGAGATTTCCCAGATTGCACTCGTGATAAACGGGTGCCGGTCTGCTGTGATTGTAGACGCATCGTCCGGCGTCTTCAACGCAGACCATTGGTCAGGCAGGGCATGAGTCGCTCTGGCGTACCGTCTCAAGACGGGCATTAAAACAAAGCCCGTGGCACGCCGCGAAAGTCGGGAATACTCATCGCACGAGCGTCTGGGCGAGCAGCGAGGCCCAAAACGCTGAAGCGAGCAGGACCAACGCGCCGAACACGCGCGTATACCGCAATACGTAGCGATCGACATCTACTCTCTTTTCGACGACCGCCAACGTTGGAAAAGCCTCCACCCATTTGCCGAGGAACGTTGCCAACTTACCAAAGGTCAAGGGCAGGATGACTGCAATGACACCGCACGTCACGCAGCTGGCAAGACCAATGATAGCAAGAGGAACGACAACGGAACTAAAGAACATATCAATGGCCCTGCTGAATGGTCTTGGGGGTGAGCGATGACGTGCTCGTGAAGTGTAGACCCAAAACATACGTCACGTTTTGGAGGTCGTCAAACGCATCTGACACAGATCGCCCACTGTCGGCACTTTTGTAGCCTTCGTTGCCAGGTAAACCTGGCAAATCCGCGATTATCGTTATATCGTGACGGCTGGACGGTTGGCGAACATGGTTTTTATCTTGATCGACATTGTGCAGTTTGCGAGATCCCGTCGCCGTCGATACTTGACATTCCCCCGGAGTTTGACCTCATCTTCGCGCCGACGGAAGAATGGATAACATGATCTTACCCAGGCCCACGTGACTGCGTTACGAATTTGAGACTTGTATGCCCTCTCCCGCCGAACCGCTGCATCTGCTTAACGAACTGCGAGAAGGCCGCCGAGACCTCGTAAAGACCGGAGGACCGGCACTTCTGGCGACGATCGTTGGTTTCCTGATCGCTTTCTATTTCGTTGAACCGCCTCCACCCAGGGAACTCGTGATCGCGACAGGGCCCGCTGACGGCAACTACTATGCAGCGGCGCGACAGTACGCTCCGCTGTTTGAAAAAAATGGCATAAAGCTGACGATCCGTGAGACCGCGGGCACGGTCGAGAACTACGAACTGTTGCTGAACGACGACTCAGTTCAACTGGCAATCGTTCAAGGGGGAACGGTGCCAGAAGTCCCTCAGACCGAACGACTCGAGTCCATCGCCACGCTCTACCTCGAGCCAGTTTGGGTCTTCTATCGTAGTGGGCAATCGATCACGCGGCTGACCGATCTTCGTGGAAAGCGAATCGCCATCGGCGCGGACGGCAGCGGCACGCACGTGCTGACGGAAATGCTGCTGAGAGCCAACGGAGTACAGGATGGACGCGAGGAGACGGTCTTCGTGATAGAGAAAGGAAGGCGTGCCGTCGGAATGCTGCACGACGGCGATGTCGATGTGGCATTCTTCGTGCTCTCCGCCGATTCACCGATCGTCCTCGACCTGTTGCAGGATGAAGAGCTCAAATTACTGAGTTTCCACCGCAGTCAGGCCTACGCGCAGCGGTACCGGTTCTTGGAGAGCGTCATGCTCGCACAGGGTGTCGTCGATCTTCAGGGAGATATTCCGCGGAACGATGTGAATCTCATCGCGCCTGTCGCGAATTTGGTCGCCACGCACAAACTGCACGACGCGTTCATCCCGCTGCTATTGGAAGCCGCCACGGAAGCCCACGAAGCTGGAGGATTGGTTACCGACGCCGGCGAGCAGCCTTCACTGGATGGTGTCGAGTTTCCGCCCAACGCGGTTGCTCGCCACTACCTGAAATATGGTCCGTCGTTCTTTCAAAAGCACATGGGGTTCTGGATGGCATCGCTGATCGATCGCGCCAAGATCATGCTTGTGCCACTGCTCATTCTGTTGATACCACTAGCCAAGCTGGCGCCACCCGTTTACCGTTGGCGCATCCGGTCGCGGATCTACCGTTGGTACGCGTTGCTCCGCGGGATCGACCAAACGCTTCGCGACGGTGACAACGACGCGCTGCAGGAAATCAGAAAGAAGCTGATCGGCATCGAGCGGGAACTGGAGGAGGTAACCGTGCCACTTTCCTACATGGAAGAGTTTTATCATCTACGCCTTCACATCGACCTGGTAAAGCGGCAGGTCGAACAGCGGAAGACCGAGCCGGACGGGGTGTGAGGTAGCGGGTCAACAACGCCCAATTAGATCATCTGTCCTCCGCGATGCAGTAGAGCAACTTTCTGCCGCGAATAAACAGCTGGTATCCTACAAGTGTCGGCGATGCATCAATCCCGTCATCTAGTCGATGCGCCTCGTCGACGGGCGTGTTTGGCAGTCTGGCCAACTGCCTCCCTTCCAGTCCGGGCGATGACTTACGCGGCGGATTTTAGCGGACCTTTGGACGTGCGCAGATTAAACAGGCCGAAGACGTCGTCCTGGGAAAGGCCAAGGCTGGCAGGCGCGTCCGTTTGCGAAAGGATAATATCGAAGAGGGCTCGTTTTTCTTCCAGCACTTGGTTGATCCGCTCTTCAATTGTGTTCAAGGTCAGCATTCGAGTGACGGTGACCGACCCCACTGCACCAATCCGGTGCGCGCGATTGATCGCTTGATCTTCGACCGCCGGATTCCACCAGCGGTCGTAGAGAAAGACGTAGCGGCAGAATTGCAGGTTGAGCCCAACGCTGCCCGCTCCATAGCTCATCAGGATCACGCGTTTCGAGTCGTCTTCGCGAAATTGCTGGAGGATGCCATCGCGTTGCTTGGACGGTATTTTTCCATGATATTCAAGTGGTCCGAATTGGGCGACACGCTGGCGGATTTTGTCGAGCGTGTTGACCCATTGGCTGAAGATGATCGCTTTGCGCCCGCTGGCAGCGACCTCTTCCAGATCGGCTTCGAGTCGTTCGAGTTTGCTGCTGGCCCCGGTGGCAGGATCGAAGTTGCAGATTTGCTTGAGTCGCAGGACCAGTTCAAACACGTGCTGGATGGTCAGTTCGGTGCCCATGCCTTCGAGCTGCACAATCCCTTCGTCTTCCGCGATCTTGTACGCCGCCCATTGCTCGGGCGTCAAATCCAGTTCGGCATCGCGATACAATTTGGGCGGTAGGTCCGTCAGAACTTTGTCCTTGGTCCGCCGGAGAATATAGTCACCGGCCGCCTTGGCCATGCGCCGTGCCGACATCCCGGATTGCAAATAGCCCGGCGAAAGGAATTCGAAGATCCCAACGAGGTCCTCCGAGCTGTTTTCGACGGGCGTGCCGGTTAACGCCCAGTTGCGCGTTCGAGAGATCGCGCGTGTGATTTGACTGGTCGTGCTGGAGCGATTCTTAATTCGCTGGGCCTCGTCCAGCACGACCAAGTCAAACTCTAAGTTGTTATCGAGTACGACTTCTCGGTCGCGCATTAATAGTTCATAGTTCGCGATCTTGATCGGTGCCGACAGCTCTTGCCATTGCCAGTTCCGCTTCGCCTGGTCGCCTTCGATGATGCACAGCGGAAGTTCGGGTGCCCATAAGGCGAATTCACGCTTCCAGTTCGTGACCAGCGGCTTTGGGCAGATCAACAGAATGCTTCTTAGTTGAGCACTATGCAACAACAGCCGAACTGCCGTGATCGCCTGCATGGTCTTTCCCAGACCCATTTCGTCGGCCAAGATCGCTGAGTAACGTGAGTACAAGAACGCGATACCTTGATATTGGTACGGAAATGGCTCGAACGGCATGTGCATTGCCGCGGACGCGAGGATCGTCTCCAGCGGCGGTTGCAGAAGATAATACAGACGGTCTTCGAGTTTGATGATGTCGCGCGGCGGCGCGATACGTGTCTGTGATCTGGCTTGCGCCCCCTTGACACGCTTGCATGTGCGATCGTTCTTCCTTTGTCCGGCGGACGGATCGGTCTGTTCGTCGATCATCGGGAGTTCGGGAAAGGTCAGGCCGATCGTCTTGATTCTGGCCTTACGAAGCGAGATCGAGACGGTCTGAGGACACGCCGCGGCGAGGTTACTGGTTTCGACATCAACCCGAGGCCAGCGCGCTATGGCCGAATTCCAGCCGGTGGGGAAATCGGTGACAGAAAGCAGCACGTCCAGTGACGTGACGTTCGGCACTGACATGTCGCGAGGCGGCATGTTCTGTCGATTAGCGTCGGGGTGATGCATCGCAGGCAATCGACTGTGTTTCCAATGTGTGTTGGGGCTGCAATCTTGTCTTGCCACGTGGCACCGCAGTTGGCTCGACCACGCAGCGCGTTTGCTTGGTTAGCCGCGGGGCGTGGCGCCGCGCTGAGCTTCCCCGATCGCTTCATGAATCCGGCCAAAAGGTTCCCATAGATCGAGTTCGGTTGTCAGCGCCTGCCAGCGTTTTGTCACGGTTTCCTTGTCATCGCCATGCTCAGCCGGCAAGCTGACACGGTTATTGCCCATGGCGAATGTCGCGAAGTTTGTATGCGACGTGGGAGGAGCATCGTGCGCGGAATCATGGCGATACGAGCTTGGAGTCTGGTTGGTCGAGTTTGGCGACACCAGCAAGACCGGACAGGACGTGTGGTCGCTCAATGTCAACGCCGCCTCCACATCCACGCAGACGAAAGCCGGTTTGCTGTTCGCCTTATTCACCAATGTCTGGCCAATCTGTTCACCGTAAATAAACGGCTTGAGCGTGGGGCCGTAGAGTATTACTTGGGCCCGATTCGGTATCACCGGGACTGTGCAATGGAACTCCAAGGGGCGGCCGGCTGGGTTAAGAACCAAATAGCCCCCCAAATAACCGTGTTCCTCGGTCTCGCGAACCGTCAAGAACCCGACGGTCTGCAACGGTTTAGAACCGCTAGCGGTCATCCAGCATTCCTTGTTGTCAAAGCGTGATGTCAGTCGTCAAGATGCAGTGTTCCGCTTGATCGTCCTCGAATTGAATCGGTGTGAGATCGGCTCGGACTTTAACGCCTTTGCGGGTTGCTGCGACAGATCGACTTCTGTTGCCCCAGTTCGCGCCACCAATGGGAGGCGGGGCAGAATGGGGTACGCGGCCGGCGGTGCTTGCTGTGCCAGAACACGATGCCGGATGTGGGCGGAAATCAAGCAAAAAAACTGCGGATTTCCATCGGTTTTTCAAAATACTCGACATGGCCTCGCGATCGTTTATACTGGGGAATCTCATCGACCCAGGAGCAGCACTAAATGTCACACGACTCCAATGAATTTCCTCCCGTCTTTCGCATTGATGTATCGGCGGATCCTTCTTCAACACCGAATCCCGGCGGTCAAAGTACCGATGTGGCGGTCGTTGCGTTGTTGCGACAGTTGGTCGTAGGACAAAATAAATCTAATCAGTTGCTGGAAGAGCTGGTTCAGCAACAAAACGTCGCGCAGCGACAACGAGCGACAGAACTGGGGCAATGGAAAGATGCCAACCCAGATCTCGCTCGATGCTGTCGGTCGGCCGCAGAGACGTTGAGCCGAGTGCAGACCGAGTTTCTGAAGAGCTTGACCGACGAAGTTGTCGACAACGAAGATGCCTTGATGGATGGCGACTTCATGTTCAACGAATTCGTCGATCGATTCGGGCCCCGGCTGGCCCACTTGAATGGCGTTCTGCAAGTTCTATCGCAGTTGAGCACGATGCCGACCCCCAGCAATCAGTCCTAGCGAGGCTCTGCCTCGGACCGACGTCAGCTATCGTTCGATTGCAGCGACCCGCTCCACGACCAACCTGCGGTCGGTGCCCGTCGCTGAAAACGTGACTCATTTGTAAAGAAAAACCTGATACAAGCTTTCTAGTGTATGTTGGTCGAACTCGTCAGGACGACGACGAAGGACGGTCTTCGTTTGGATGGTGCGCTGGCGCTACCAGCGGATAATCGGGCACCGGTCGTTGCGGCTGACGCGTTTGTCTTTCTGCACGGTGTGGGCGGAACGTTTTACGGCGGCGCGCTTTTTCAGACGCTACAAATGTCCTTTTTGAATCTGGGGAGTGCCGTCGTGCGCGTCAACACGCGCGGTCATGGTTCGGTCAGCATGATTGCCACCACCGGTGGTGCGGCCCGGTACGGGGCGGCGTTCGAAGTGGTCGATCAATGTCGATATGACATTCGGGCGTGGGTCGATTGGCTGGTGGAACGAGGTTACCATCGGATCGGCTTGGTGGGGCACAGCCTGGGTGCGATCAAGTCAGTTTATGCGGAAGCCCTCGAATCTCACCCGCACGTGGCCTGTGTCTTGGCAGCCTCACCCCCGCGATTGTCCTACGCTGCATTTCAGAGCGGACCGCGCTGCTCGGACCATTCTGCTTCGATCGCGTCCGCCCGCGAGCATGTCACTGCCGGAAGACCGGATCAGCTGTTCATCGCAAAGTTTCCCTTTCCAATGCTGATTTGCGCCGCGACCTACCTCGATAAATATGGTCCCGACGAACGCTATAATTTTCTGCCGCACGTCGATAAGCTAAGCGTGCCGACACTATTTACGTACGGTCAGTTAGAGCTGGACAATGGTGGTGTGGAATTTGCCGGGCTACCGGATGCCATCCAGTCCGTGGCGACCAGCGCGACCTCTGTTCAGGTCACGACCATTCCAGGTGCCGACCATTTCTATACGGGAAAGTATGACGAATTGGCGGTGGTGATGGCCGATTGGGCATGCGCGGCGCTACCACCAGGCTGAGCGGCATTGTTGCAGTTTTGTCGCTGACTTGGTGGCTCAGGCAGGTTTGGCGATCCGGCAGGAAGATTGCGGGGTTTATTAGGAATCACTATTGCAATTGTACCAGTGCGCCTTCTGGTACAATAAACAGCCTGGATTCACGCCCCCAATCGCCGCGGCGTGGCCAAGCGCCCCCACTCATCCCACCCCGCGGAGAAATCGCGATGCAACTCTTTACCTCGCGTCTGTCCAAGCTTTCTGGAATCGTGCTGTGCGGACTCCTGATATTGTGCGGGCTCTGGATGGTTGTTTCGAACGGGATTGCGCCGGACGATTCGGCCGACAGCCGATCACCCTCCTCAAGCACACACGTCGCAGGTTCTCCTTCTTCGGAGGTGACCGTTGCCGGTGAAACCAACGTGAGGCATGACTGGGCGTTATATCGTGGCGACTCGCATTCGAGCGGCGTGGCGGCGGGCCGGTTGCCGAATGAACTTGAATTGCGATGGAAGTTTACCGTCGACAAGGGAGCTTTCGAGGGCACTGCCGCAATTGTTGCCGGCATAGTCTACATCGGCGACCTGGATGGATCCGTATACGCGTTGAACCTGGATATTGGTGCGAAGCGTTGGGAATACAAAGTCGATAGCGGTTTCATCGCGTCCCCTGCGGTCCGTGATGGGATGGTCTACATTGGCGATTACGATGGCCGGTTCTATTGCCTGAACGCGAACGACGGCAAGCTGAAATGGGGATTTGACACGAACGCGGAAATCGATGCCAGCGCCAACTTCTACAAAGGCAATGTCCTGGTCGGTTCGCAAGATGCGACGTTGTATTGTCTCGATGGCGACACCGGCACACTGGTTTGGAAACACCAGATCGACGACCAAATCCGTTGCACGCCAACGGTGGTCGAAGACCGAGTGTTCCTGGCTGGCTGCGACGGCAAACTGCACATCGTCAATCTCAACGATGGCACGACGGTCGCGCAGGTCGAGATTGGTGCTCCCACGGGCGTGACCCCGGCTGTGTTGGGTGATCGAGTTTACTTTGGGACGGAGAGTGGCGATTTCTTCGGAATCAACTGGCGCAAAGCCGAAGTTGAATGGACGTTCCAGTCTGAACTGGGGACCCAGGCGTATCGTAGTTCGGCCGCAGTGAGCAAGGATCTGGTGACGGTCGGCGCACGCACCAAGCGGGTCTTTGGGTTGGATCCGGTGACGGGGAAGCAGCAGTGGGAATTCGCCGCCAAGCAACGCATTGATTCGTCGCCGGTTATCGTGGGAAGCCGCGTCTTTGTTGGCTCGGCGGATGGCCGTGTCTACGGTCTTAATGCCAAAGACGGCAGCAAAGCCTGGGAGTACGAGGCGGGCGGTGGCTTTACGGGCTCACCCGCAGTCGCCGGTGGATGCCTGGTGATCGCCAGCGATGAGGGAGTTGTGTATTGTTTCGGTGAAAAACACAAGACTTGAACAGATGAGTTGTTTGCGTGGCTACTGATTCCATCAAGACTGAAGTTAGCAGTTTTTTCGTCTCAGAATACCTGGGAGTACGCTATACATGAGCGAACCGCTGGTGTTTATGATGGGAGTGTTCGAAGCCCAGTTTCCAACGGATCGCAAATACGCAATGAACCATATGTGGGCGACCGAAGTGGACGGAGTTTCTGAATTGGACGGCGCGACCGTATTGAACGGCGCGACGTATCGGTTTGGCTTTACCGCCTACGCCGTGCGGTTGTTACAGGACGTGTATTTCTTGGAGTGGATGGTCGATCCAGGAATTCACCTGCAACACCGGCAGGAAATTGGAGCCATCGAAAGTAAGAAGGCAGAAAGTGCGTTGTACGCTCCAGCCGCCGGCCGGCTGGCTCGTTTCAATGACGAGTTGCTCGCTGACCCTTCTACGATTAATGTCGACAAATATGGCGAAGGATGGTTGTTCGAGTTGGAAGGCACGACTGGCGATCTGATCACACCAGAACAGTACATGGAACACCTCGCGGCCGTTTGGGAAGTCACTCAGCGGACCATCAAAGGGCAACTGAACGAATAACGAACTATGGCCAATCGCATCGCTGTTGTTGTTTCGCAGGGACAAAGCCGGAATCCCGCCAAACGCGGACTGGAAGAAGACATCATCGCGACCCTGCTGATGGAATCTGGGATCGACGTCACGGTCATACCACACCTGTATGATCTCACGGCCGACGGCACCGGAATGTTAGCGCTGGATGGCATCAAGGGCAACGTGATCGTGCTGTCGTGGCTCTATGAACGGGCCGCTCGGTGGGTTTTGGACCGCAACGGAATCCGTGGTGCCGAAGGCCAGACTCTGATCCGCATGGAAGACGAGGATGAAGACGACGACGACGAAGAAAACCTCGATGACGACAAGACGCGTGTGACCGACCAGCGGGCGATTCCCAATCGTCGCATCTACTGCCTCGATTTGCGAGTTCACAATCAGACGCAACGGTACGTCGACGAAATCAAACGGATCGCTGACGAAAACCGCCAAAAGCTGGTACCGTTGGGCGACTGGATCCAAGGCGATCCCTCGCCCGAGGCGATGCAGCGATTTGGGCAGCCGACCAACGACACAGCACTGGGCGGCGACGGAATGCCGATTGTGCCTGCCGCAACGCCGGCGCTGGGCGCGGTCTCTAACGTGCCCGCGTCGACGGAGACGGTTCCCGGCAGTCCCACGGACGATGCCTTGGTGGCGGATGTGGTGAGGATTGAAGAGGGCAGAGGCCGCCGCTGGTATCCGGTCATTGACTTCAGCCGCTGTACGAACTGCATGGAGTGCATCGACTTCTGCCTGTTCGGCGTTTATGGTGTTGATGTTGCTGAGACGATTCTGGTCGAACAACCGGACAACTGTCGCAAAGGCTGTCCAGCCTGCAGTCGCGTCTGCCCAGAAAACGCCATCATCTTTCCCCAGCATAAGACGCCCGCTATCGCCGGTTCTCCCGTTGCGGTCGGTAGCTTGAAGATCGATTTATCTCGACTGTTTGGATCGCCGGACGACAATACGTCCGCTGTCAAAATCGCGGCCCTCGAGCGTGACGAACAGCTGATGATGGCTGGACGTGAAACGATTGGTATGAACGTTGGAATTCGCAAGCGTCAAGCCGATCAGCCGGCCGAGCCGAAAGACGAACTGGACGACTTGATCGATGCGTTGGACGACCTCGATCTATAGTAAGGCGCCGCTCGACTGCGCTGCGTTGATCCGACTCGGACCGGTGATGTGAGTTCGCTATTCTTTGTCAACGCGAAATCTGTCAGCGCTGAAGGTGAGCGTGTCCCACCTCGGTCAAGAAACCGCAATCCCATCGGTAGATTGCGATCCCATCGGTAGACTTCGATCCCATCGGTAGACTTCGATCCCATCGGTAAGTTTGCGTGGCGACGGGGGCAAAAAAGGCTGGAAAAAGTCGCCCGCTGGGCGGTCAGGAAGTTGCAGCAGGTGGAGGGTACAGATTATGATTGCTATAAAGCGGTATTCGATCTTTTACAGTCGTTTTTCGCGGAGCGAAGGGCGACTATCGGACAGTAATTCCTCGAATGATCCTAAGCGAAGGGATCTGCCTCATCACTCGTAGGATGGGCGCTTTTGCTCGTCGATCCCTGAGCGACGGCCAAGACTGCCCGTCCTACAGACAATTCTCCATCCACCCGTCCCTTTTTTAGATCATGGATTCATTAGTTCGGTTCCTTCAGGAGATTGAAGAAATGACGATTTCTACCCTACATCGCCGAAGACGGCGAGGTTTCACGCTCGTGGAACTCCTCGTCGTGATTGCCATCATCGGCATTCTGGTGGCTCTGTTGCTGCCGGCCGTGCAGGCCGCGCGGGAAGCGGCTCGCCGAATGAGCTGCTCGAACAATCAAAAACAGATCGTGCTGGCGTTGCACAACTATCACGACAGGTACAAGAGGTTCCCCTGGGCGATGGCCGGCGGTTGGGGCCAAACCTGGCACGCCTACATTCTGGCAGAAGTCGAACAGCAGCCGCTGTACGACATCATTCCCTGGAGTGACAACGGGTGGGGTGCCACCAACCGTCCCACCGATCCGTTTACCGTCCTGGCGAGAACGGCGATTCCCGTTTATTCGTGTCCGTCGCAGCCCGGTGGTCCCGTTTATGGTCCCAGCATGAACGGCATTACCAATCGGGCCATGGGCAACTACGTCGGCTGCGTGGGCAATAACGTCGACCGAGACAACCGCCGTGGCGGTAGTGCAATCGATATAAGAACTGGAAACGGCATTATGCTCACTTATGGCATGACGAGTAGCACGAAACGGATGGGTCCCCATGCGATGCGCGACATTATCGACGGCACGTCGAATACGTTAATCATTGGCGAGTCGCCTTATTCGGTCCAGGCCCCCTGTACGATCTGCGACCGCTTGACCCTGTACAGCAACAACGCCGACTCGAATCAAGGACATGACTTTTCGGAAGTCGTCTGCTCGACGTTCTACCGCATTAACCGGTCGTTGGTGAAGCCCGGCCAGCCGAATCAACCCAGCGGTAACGAACGCGAGCTGTCTTTCGGCAGCTTCCATCCCGGTGGCTGCATGATGGGACTGGCCGACGGATCGATCCGTTTTGTCTCTGAGACTATCGACCTGGCCGCCTGGCGCGCGGCCGGCTCCCGTGGCGGAGGCGAGGCGATACAGCTCGAATAGCGACCCTGCGGGAACAATCGTGGACTCACACCAACAGCAGGAGCAACGGATGACCAAGATCTTCAACTGTTTCGCCCTTACCATGTCGGTTCTCTTTTTTAGTATGACGCTGTCCGGCTGCGGAGGCTCGAGTAACGATACGATAGAACCGGCCCCTGTGGAACAAACCACAACCGATCCGGGCGAGGAACCCGACTTCCCCGATGAGGAATAGAAACACGTCACAATGAACGCAATGAAGAAGGTGTCAGGAGTTTTTCTGACACCTTCTTTTCTTCTCGGCCTCAGACCCAAACCAGGACTGTCATAGTGGCGGAGTCAGGCGACAATTCGCCGGCAACGGGCAGGGAGAGACTAACGGCCAAGGGAAAGGCGGAGCAAGACTGTCGCAACGTGACTTCACCTCAACCAGTAAACCCGAACAGGCGGGCTGCCGTTTTACCAAGTATCTTCGCTTGATCCGACACTGTGAGATGGCCCAGCAGCGATTCAGCTCGATCGAAAGCCGCACGATAGGAGTCGCCCGTCGCCGCGGTACCAAAACCGCCGCCATAGATCATGCGGTCTGCGCCATAACGCTCGGTGAGTTGCTTGATGACTGGGACGATGTCTCGATGTGGGTAGTTTCGATTTGCAGGAATTGATGACAGCTTCATGATTGTATTTGGATAACGCGACCAATTCATCACGGTCGCATGTTCGCGCGGTGTTCCCTGGAACGGGCGCCCGAGATGATCGATGATGACGCGAGTTTCTGGGAACTCGCGAATCAGCGGCTCGAAGCCCGCAGCGTAACGAGGTTCGAAGTGAAGCTGAACGGCGAGTCCAAGTTCGGTCGCCATTTTCCAAAGACGACGCAACTTCGGTTTTCCAAACGGTGGTAGCCGATCGGGGGCATAGGCATGAACGCGGACGGCGATCAAGTCGACCCGTTTCGCTAAGGCAGGCAGTTTCTCAATCGATCCAGTTCGATCCGAGAAGAATAGCGCAGTTCCCTTCAGCCGTTTTCCGCCGACGGACAAGCAGTGCTCGAGGTAGTCATGGTTGTCTTGATACGGCTCGGGATGTACGACGATGGCGAAGTCAACTCCCCCATCGTCCATGCACTCCAGCAGATGCTCGGGCGTTGCCGGTTCCTCAGGTGTGTACGGGGCTCGTGCGTGATAAGGAAATCTCGCATCTTTTTTGCCAGCAAAACAGTGAAGATGTGTATCGACACGAAATGTGCGTGCCGGCGCTGCGACTGCACGCTGGTGATGGCAGATTGCCAGCGAAGTCGAGGCGATGGCAGTTGCGAACTGTCGGCGGTTGAGCGTGTTCATGATCGTTGTTCTCACTTCCGAATGTCCAAAAGTCAAGCGCATGATGCATCAAGAACACTGGTTAGTGCGTCTTAAACCCACAGCCTACGGCCGTGTGGCTCTGAAAGGCTCCGCCAAATGTGGGCTGGTCGGGAGACGAGCCCGCAACGCGTGGCGTGAGACCGGCCGACAACGTGTGACTGGGATGTGTGCGAGTCTGCGAGCTCGCACTTGAGACCTGTAGTGAACACTGGGAAAACTACCGAGGCCGTCCAGGTGTCAACAATAGCAGTGTGCTGGTCTGGAAGAAGACACTTCAGGCGGGCGAGACGTTTCAGCCAACGGTGGACTATCACTTCTTCACGCGGCATTAGCCGCGGTGGGTGACAGTGCCAGAGGCGCCGACGCGACCCGCACACGACCCTGCACTCCGCGCAGAACTCCAGAGCTATGGACACCGCTGACGAGATAGACGACATTCAGTTTCATGGACGAACGCGGAGTTGCATCCGACAGGCACGCCGATTCACCTTTTGCTCCAGTGCAAACACCGCGGATCAGCATTAAGCACCTGATGCTCTGGACTTTATGTAGCGCTGTCATTCTGACATTAGGCCGTGCGTTGACCGTGTACCAAGGCGGTTCGCCGAATGCGTATGGGGCAATCCAGGGCGCCTCAAGTGCAATCAACGGGGTCATTACGGGTGCGATCTTCGCCGGTGCGATTGTGCTGGTGTTCACGCGAGTTCGATCTGGTCCACCGATGCTGAGGCAACCGGGCCATTGGATCCTCTTCATCTTAGCAGTTCAGTACCTGATTTACCTGCCGGTTATTGCCTGGATGCTGTTGGTGAATTACTTCAAAATGTTCGAATCGTCGATCACCTTCGTTTACTGCTCAAATTTCGTGTTTCTGCCGATTGCATATTCGCTGGCCGCTCGGTCCCAGCACACCCGTCGCTGGAGAGTTCTCTTTTTTGTTTTAGCCGTTGTGACTTTGGCGCAAGGTCTCAGTTTCGTTGCGATGATGTGGAGCTTCGATCTACCTGGTTTCAGAGCCTCAATGTCGTGGATCACAGTTTCTGCCGAAGTTTCTGCTTGGGGAAGTCGGTTGTTGGCAGTCGTCATTCTGGCGACGTCGTTTGTGGAACTGGCGGCGGGAGACCGACGGGACTGGTTGCACTGGACAGGGATTGTGACCTTTGTGGCGATAACAGTTGCCGCCCTGTTGTGGACGATGGGGTCCTGGTTTTTTCGTTAAGGCGACGGCGTGGTCTCCCTTGCGACACGCCACACACTCCGACGTGTCAATCCAGGGTAACTTCTTGCTTTCGACTGTCTCCATGCCACGCCGCCGATTGAGGCATGTGGAACATGGCAAAGGATGTCTGGATCGGGTAATTGCAGACACAACCGACCGAAAAGCACGGTGCGTTGAGCAGCCCGTCGGCCGCCACCAAGCTGTTGCTGCAGCCCGACCTCAGGTTTCGGATCGCGTATTCCTGTCGACTCTCGATGTCGACGTACGTCGCACAGTTCGAGCGCAGGAACAACAGATTCTTTCCCCCCACCGCATAATTGCATCCACCTCGACGGAACAGCGCCGACCCGCTGACCAGATCTCCCGTGCCGACACTGTAGGTGTGCCCCGTCTGGTTGATAAACGTCTCGGGTCCGAGGATCAATGGCTGTTGGCCTCGCACCGGTTTTTGCCACACCTGCTTCCCTGTCTTGCCATTCAGGGCGAACGTCCGATTCGCTTTGCCGCCGAGCAGCAGACCCTGATCGATCGAATACGCCAGCCAATCGTCCTGCGTTCGCAGGCCCATAAAGTGGAGTGACGTCAGGTTGGCCGGAGGGTCGTTTCGGACGGTCTTCCACAATTCGCGGCCGCTGCGAGTGTCGAGTGCCAGGATCGTCGATGGAAGTGTTGCAACATCCTGTCCGCGGCGACGCATAAATCCGATCTCTTCGGGCGAGTGCGAATCAATACAGAATACACGTTGACCTGACACAGCAATCGCAGCGGTATTGTATCGCAGTTCGGCGGGGCGACTCCACAGCTGCCGCCCGGACGAACGATCCAGAGCGACCAGCAATTCGCTGTTCCAGCATCCTTTTTCGATCTGATTTTCTTTGTTGAATCGCACCCCGATCAGGATGATCTCGTCTCCAACTCGAATGTCTGTCGCGCTGATCGGGACCTCGAGTGGCCGATTCACATCGATCTCAAACGTCTCCTGTATCTCGCCGCTTGCCGGATCGAGAACCAGGCATTTTCGCTCGTCGGCGACATACACGGCTTCGGGCAATGACGCGTAGCGGGCGGAGCCGCCAAGTTTGCGCGACCACAGCAGTCGCCCCGTGTAGGCATCGACCGACTTGAGTGTATTCGTGGCGATTTGAAGCGCGAACAGCCGCCCGCCTGCGACCTGCGGTTTAAGGCCGTGACCATAGTCCTTTCGTTTGTAGAAACCGTGATCGCGACCGTCGCCGTACCATAGCACTGCCAGTGGAGCCTGAACCAGTTCATCGCGGGAGAAGAATGACCTTTCGGCGTCGCCAGTTTCGTGAGACCATACGGAACTGCCTGGTAACGGCCCGGTCCGGCTGAGGGTCGACAGCTTGCCTGTCGTTTGAATCTTCACTCCAGAAAACTGGTCGGGTGTGGCCGTCTTTAGGAGTGCATCGTGGCGTGATTCGTCAAACGGAAGACATAGTGTACCGCCATAGGGTCGTAAACTGTCATAGAGAGACAGTAGCTGTGATCCGGCGTCGAGTTGCAATTTCTCTACATCTTCGGTCGTGATCAGATTGGCGATATATGGCGGCAGCCTGACGTCAGCTGGGTCATCGACGATCGCCTGAAAACGTGTGCGGAATCGCTCGTCAGATCCGAATGTTCGACGCAGCTGATCAATGGTCTTTGAGTTGGCATCGACCGCGATCACGTTGAACTCACTCCTTCGCAACAGTTCTCCAACAAGTCGACCGTTCTTTAGTCCCGCGACAATCGCATAACCGTCGTCGTCGGCGACTGCGTCGAGAACTGATTTCGCAAGTTCGCTCCAACCATCCCGTTGCACTTCATCGACATACCGTGCGCGAGCATGTTGCCGTGGCTCGACCTTCTGGTTACCGAAACAGTGAATTGACCCATCACCCGTGACGACAAACAGCTGGCCATGGGCCGCCAGCATACTTGTTGGTTCGGCCGGCAGTTCCTTCGTCCAAGTCACCTCACCGGGCTTGTCTTTGTTGGCATCGAGTTCGATCGCAAAGAGGTTCCGTCCGCTGTGAGCGTAGAGTTGATTTCCTGCCTTGATCAGCGACGTTGTCTCCAGTTTCTTTCCGAAGAATTGTGTCTCCAGTCTCCATAACTCCGGCGCGTTCCAGCGGGCCGGCTTGATGTCCTGGCCGTTGAACTGCTGATCCTGGAGTGAAGTTGTCGAATCTTTCAGGTCGTAGGCATAAACGGTGCCGTTCTCGACGCCGTAAGCGATGCCATCATTGATGACGGAACGAAAATCGCAGCCGGGAAGAAATTTGTAGGGGAACAAGGGACCTTCGAAAAGATCGGCCTTTGAACCGCTCCAGCCCTCTGGTGCATCTTTGCCGGCGGCCGCCCAGCGGCTGGCGATCTCACGGCCATCAGACAGGCTTACGACACCGGTCCGGCCAACTAGCGCGATGTCGCCACTTATGACGACGCGGCTGTCGCCGTTGCGGTAGCCCTGGACAAAATAGTGCAGCTTGCCGGTGTTTCGATCGAGCCGTGCCGGCATCGACCGCCCGTTTGGAACAATCAGCATGTCTCCGCGGACCAGCATGTGTCCCTGCGGCGAGATGCCGGATTCCTGCAGATAGTTGTGATCGACACGGACATTCTCGATCGCGTGACTGTCATCGTTCGTCCAGATCACACGTCCGGTTTGGGCATCGACGGCGCGGACAAACACACCAAGTGTTGGCCAGATGCCTGCTCCGAAATACACGGTGCCATCTGCGAAAACAGGTCCTCCTCGCACCGGCCAGAACGACACAAGGCGCGCATTGCCGAGGTGCCGATACGGCTCGCGATCTTCTGGTGCACCGGAGACTTTCCACAGCAATCTGCCGTCGGCCGCATCGACGCAATACAGCCAGCCGTCGTCCGAGCCAAAACAGACGCGTCCGTCAAATGCGGCCGGTGCCAGGCGAACGGGGCCACTGGTGTAGAAACGCCAGAGTTCGTCGCCGGAGGCGCAGTCCAGTGCCGTGACACTACCGTCGACCATCGATCCGACAAACATCCGCGAGCCGAGCACGACCGGTTCGTAAGATGCATCGAAATGCAAACGTGACTCATTCGGCCAGGCAGGGATCGGACCTGAAAGCTGTCGCGTCCACTGCAAGTGCAGTTTCGTCGGCAGCGCCGCGGACGAAGCGCCGCTCCTGGCCACATCGTTTCGCCACATCGGCCAGTCGGCGGAGTACGCATTGCCGGCACAGGAAAGGGTGACAACAGCAGACAGTATGCAAAGCAGCCGCAAATGGACCATCAAGTCAATCTCCGAGTTTCTCGTCCGTTGTATTCACATCGTTCATTCAGAATCGCCAGCGTGGTTCCTAAGAATAACCTCTTTCAACGCGTCTTTCCTCGTACTGCCAGCGAAATCCTCTGCTGGCGATTTGGAATGACCTGTTTTGTAGACGCAGGCGGCGAAACGCGGTAGCCTGAAACCTCGCAATTTAGGTTCCAGGTTAGAACCAACCATTTGTTTCTCGGCTGATCCTTCCATGATTCCGTTCCCCCAGCTTTTCACGCCCGCAACATTAGAACTCGTTTTACAGTCTTGAATACAAAATCAGGAACTTGATTATGCTCCGCGTCATTCTGTTTTTTTTGTTGATGGCTCCATGCTATGGTCACGCCGACGAGAAATACGATCTCGTAATCCGCAACGGGAGAATCGTTGATGGAACGGGCAATCCTTGGTTCTACGCCGATGTGGCCATTCGCGACGATCGCATCGTGACGATTGGGCAACTGGACAACACCGAAGGCGAAAACACCATCGATGCAGATGGTCTGGTGGTCGCACCAGGCTTCATCGACATGCATTCACATTCCGACTTTTTGCTGCTGGAAGATGGGAACGCGCAAAGCAAGATCCGGCAGGGTGTGACAACAGAAGTTCTGGGTGAAGGTAATTCGGCAGGCCCGTATCAAGGAAAACTCCCGCCACGGAGGGCACAGATTAGTGGCAAGATTGTCGAGTTGAAGACGTTGGGCGACTACTTCGACACGATCGAGCGAGCGGGCATCTCGACCAACGTATGTTCCTATGTGGGCATCAACAACGTCTGGCGCAGTGTGATGGGTAGTACGTTCGATCGTCCCACGGCTGAACAGATCAAACAGATGCAGAGGCTTGTCGACGGTGCGATGCGCGACGGCGCGATGGGGCTGTCGAGCCAAGTGATGATGCCGCCCGGTTCTCTTGCGACGACTGATGATCTTGTCGCGTTGTGCAAGGCCGTTGCCCCGTATGGAGGGATCTATTCCACTCACATTCGCAACGAAGGAACGGGCGTATTTGACTCGGTCAAGGAAGCGATTGCCGTCGGCGAGCGAGCAGGTGTGGCTGTCGACATCATCCACCTGAAGATCGCGGATCAAACGTACTGGGGACGCATGAGCGAGATTGTCGATCTGATCGAAGATGCGCGCACTCGCGGCATCAACGTCCAAGCCAACGTCTATCCTTACACCCGTGGAAATAACAACCTGGTTAGCATCATTCCACCTTGGGCCCACGAAGGTGGACGCGGCGAATTGCTCAAGCGGCTGAAAGACAAAACGCTACGCGAGCGATTGAAACGTGACATCGAGCACGGGATCGATGGATGGTACAACCACTATACGGCAGTCGGTGGCGATTGGAGCCGTATGCTAGTCAGTGCCAATAACCAATACAAAGGCCTGACGATGGATCGAGTCATGTCGCTGCGAACGCAAAGCAAAGAGAACGCCGACCTGCTCGATGAATTGTTCGACTTGCTGATCGAAGAAGGCGGCTCGGTCAGTACCGTGTACGCTCATCACGAAGAACAGGATATGAACCTCGCCCTTGCACAAGCCTGGTGTTCCGTCGGGTCCGATGGTTCGGCCTACGCCATCGAAGGCCCGCTTCGTCGAGGCAATCCGCATCCGCGCAACTTTGGTACATTTCCTCGCGTGCTGGGACGATACGTTCGGCAACGAGAAGTGCTCACGCTGGAAGATGCCGTTCGCAAAATGACGTCCTTGAATGCAGCCAAGATTGGGATCAAAGAACGCGGTCTGTTGAAGCAAGGTTTCTTTGCCGACATCACAATCTTCGCCCCCGATCGTGTCATCGATCAAGCGACTTACACGAACCCATTTCAGTATAATGACGGTATCGAATTCGTGATTGTTAACGGCAACCTTGTTCTTGATCGAACGAAACACACTGGCATTCGTGCTGGTCGAGCGATTCGACATCGGTAATCGTCGGCGTTTGGCCTCGAGTGCCGTCCACGCTGCCGACCCCGATACCATTCGACACACCATTGGACGGTATTGGGCTTAACTTTCAGTTTCTTTGAATGGCCTGCCGTACCGCATCAATACGGTGCTTACGTTGCCGTTCGTATCGACCGTGATGATGTACAGCCGGTCAAACTCACCAGCTTCATTGATGACACTACCAGGTTTTCCGCCAAGCATCTTGACTGCAGCAGGAGTTGACGTGCTGTGACCGACAACAAGATGGCGATCGCCTGTTTGTCGCAACTTCTTGAGGAGAGTCGGCAGGTCGTTCGGATCGTACAATTCCACTCTCAGCTTAAGGCGTGCGGCGAACGGTGCGGCGGTGTCTCGCGTTCGGATAAAGTCACTGCTGTGGATGTGCTTTATGTTGGCATCACGCAATACCAGGGCGAGTTTCTTCGCCCGCTCTTTCCCGACGGAAGATAACTCCGGGTCTCGACTCGCATCCACTTTCTCGGCGTGACGCACGAGAAAGACCACCAGGCGAGGCTTTGCCAGAGTTTCCGCCGCCGGCAGATAGTTCGACAAGAGCACTAAGAGTGACCCGACGACGAAACTAAGGCCATACTTCAATCGTGTCATAAGAGACCTTTCTGATACAGGGATTCTCCTCAAATATTATCCATTCATGGCCTTATGGCAACGTTGAACTGGCTTTTACAAGGGAAGCCGTACAAGTTAGAAGCGTGTTTAGCGCATAGCCTCGCCGATCGTCCCACCGGTGGAAGCCAATGAAGTTATTAGCCTACGTCGTCTGGCGCGTTATAATCCGTGCGGACATTTACTCGGCCCTTTGGATCTCGCAATGGATTTGTCATACGACGCTCGGAGTTTGTCGCGCCGCAGCTTTCTCGCGCAGGCTGGAGGTGGCGCGGGGCTGTTGGCATTGACCAGTTTGCTCGCGGATGAACAGACTGCGCTAGCTGCTACGACCGATCCAGGGGCGCCGATCGAACCAGACTTTGCCCCGCGTGCTAAGCGCGTGATCTGGTTGTTTATGCATGGTGGCCCCAGCCATGTGGATCTGCTGGACCCGAAACCAGAACTCGCCAAGTACGCCGGGAAACCTGTCCCAGAGAGTTTCGGTCAGATCATGACGCGTCGCAATGTCGCGCGCAACCCGCTGCTGGGACCGATCAAACCGTTTCGTCCGCGAGGCAAATCAGGATTGCTGATCAGTGACTGTTTGCCGCACATTGCTCGTCATGCCGACGACCTGGTGGTGATTCGTAGCATGCACGGGGACAGCGTTAACCATCCGCAGGCGGTATACCAGATTAACACCGGCAACATTTTGATGGGGCGTCCCAGTGTGGGTAGTTGGATGGCGTATGGGTTGGGCAGTGAGAATCGCGATATGCCCGCCTTTGTTGTTTTGCCTGATCCAGGTGGCGGTGCGAAGGGCGGCCCTCCCGCTTGGGGAAGTGGCTTCCTGCCGGCGACTTATCAAGGCGTCACGATGAGAACCGGTAGCACGCCGATCCTGAATCTCCAACCACCGACGGGCATCTCTTCCGCACAACAGCGTAGCACCTTGAATCTGATTCAGCGTTTCAACGATCGTCACCTGGCAGCCAGATCTGAAGACGACGAATTGTCGGCGCGGATCGCGGCTTACGAATTAGCTTTCCGTATGCAAGCCGCCGCGCCGGATCTCGTTGACCTTTCTCGTGAAACCGAGACAACCAATCGACTCTACGGAATCAACCAACCGCAAACACGTGAGTTCGGACAGCGCTGCCTGCTCGCGCGGCGGATGATTGAGAGCGGAGTCCGCTTCGTGCAGTTGTATTCGGGGGACACCAACGGTTGGGATGCGCACAATGACATCTTGGACAACCATTCGCGGCACTGCCGTCGCACGGATCTACCCGTGGCCGGGCTCCTCGCGGATCTCAAACAGCGCGGGCTGTTAGACGAGACGTTGGTGGTCTGGGGTGGCGAATTCGGCCGAATGCCGATGAGCGAACAGGGGAAGGGCCGCGATCACAATCCTTGGGGCTATTCGTATTGGTTGGCAGGGGCGGGATTGCGAGGGGGGCGAGCGATCGGAGCCACTGACCCGATTGGGCTACGAGCCGCCGAAGACAAGGTTCATGTCCGCGATTTCCACGCAACGTTGCTCCACCTGATGGGCCTCGATCACGAGCTGCTGTCGTTCGAGCATCATGGTCTGGATGAACGGCTGATCGGCCCCACCGAGGCCCACGTAGTTCGAGGATTGTTCAGTTGACGAATCTGACTACCCATCTCGGCCGATCAGCGTGCCGCTTGCCTCCCTTAAACATGCTGGTTCTGCCAGTCGCGTTGGCTGTGGTTTCCACGTTTTTCGCGGCCCTGACGCATACATCGCACGCCGACGAGGCATCCGATGGGATTCAGAAAGCTGGCGAGATTCAGGAGGCGCCCATCACCGCCTCGGACCGTGACCACTGGTCGTTTCGCCCGCTCCACAGGCCGGCGCTGCCGACCTTGCCTCCGTCCGAAAGATGGAACAACTGGCCGTGCAACGCAATCGACCGGTTTATTCTCGCGCAGTTGCAAGGCCTCGAATTGACGCCGCTGCCCGAGGCCGACCGGGCCACGCTGATTCGCCGTATTTACTTTGACGTGACCGGCCTGCCACCGACGACCGATCAAGTTGCCGCATTTGTCGCGGATTCTGCCCTTGATGCTTACGAGCAGTTAGTAGACCGTTTGTTGGGATCACACCACTACGGCGAACGATGGGCGCAACACTGGTTGGATCTGGCCCGGTTTGCCGAGACAGATGGCTTCGAGCATGACAAGATGCGGAATGAGGCCTGGCGTTATCGCGACTGGGTGATCAAGGCCTTCAACGAAGATATGCCCTACGACACGTTCGTGCATTGGCAACTGGCGGGTGACGAGATCGCTCCAGACATCGAGGCGGCGCGCACGGCGACGACGTTCTGCGTCGCCGGCCCTGACATGCCGGACATCAACTCGCAAGACGAACGACGACACCATCTGCTCAACGAGATTACGTCCACCGTCGGAGCCGCTCTGATGGGCCTGCAGATGGGCTGCGCACAATGTCACGATCACATGTATGATCCGGTCAGCCAGGCTGATTTCTATCGGCTTCGTGCGGTTTTCGAACCGGCCGTCGTGCTCAAGAAGAATCAGTCGGTCAGCGTATTGCATGGCGCCGAGCGCTCGGCGCCGAGCCACTTGATGATCCGCGGGGATTGGCAACGACCTGGCCCTGAGATTGATGCCGGCGTGCCGCGAATCGCCAATCCGCTAGGCGCAGCCGAACCCGTAGCCGATGCGCCTCATCCTCGCACCGCGCTGGCGCAGTGGCTGACCCGATCTGACCACCCGTTGACATCACGCGTGATTGCCAACCGTCTGTGGCAACATCATTTTGGGAACGGTTTGTCGCGCTCGCCGAGCGATTTTGGGCTCGTCGGCGAAGAACCATCGCATCCGGAATTACTGGATTGGCTGGCGACTGAATTGATGCACCACGACTGGCGTTTGAAACATCTGCATCGGTTGATTCTGACCTCGGCTACGTATCGCCAGGCAAGTCGACCATCGCAAGTCGGCTGGTCAGACCGACAGCGGGCCGAGGCGGCAGAATCGTGGCGACGCTCGCAAGACATCGATTCCCCGAACTACTGGCTGGCCCGGTTTCCTCGCCGCCGGCTAACTGGCGAGGAAGTTCGCGACGCGATGCTCGTTACTTCCGACTCACTTCAGTTGCATCGAGGTGGCCCCGGCGTCCGCCCACCGTTGCCGGATGAACTTGTCAAGACGCTGTTGAAGAACCAATGGAACGTCAGTCCCAAGGTCTCGGACCATTACCGCCGCAGCATTTACATTTTCGCTCGACGCAATCTTCGTTTCCCAATTTTTGAAGCCTTTGACCGCCCAGATGCCAATGCCAGCTGTCCGCGGCGAGGCCGCTCGACGACGGCCCCGCAGTCGCTGCTGTTGCTGAATTCACAAGCGTCGTTAGATGCTTCGCGTCGGTTGGCCAGCGTCGTGCTTTCGGCGTCAACCGAACTCCAGCAGCGCTTGGCAATCGCCGTTGGCCGTGTACTCGGGCGAACGCCCACTACGGAGGAGCAACAGTCGCTTGCCGAATTTCTGACCAAGCAACGCAGCTCGCTCGCCAGCGAAGCACGTCCAATTGACGAACTCGCTCTGCCCAATCCCGTCATCGCCCACGTCGATCCCTATGAAGCGGCTGCTTGGACCGACCTGTGCTTGGCACTCTACAACCTTAGCGAATTCCTGTACATCGACTGAACTCTACTGCGAGCTTCGATCATCATGCCACGCCTCTTGCTGCTTTTCAGACGACCCGTTTCTGTAGGCTGCGAACGAGTGAAGTGCAGTTATGGAAGAATCGTGAGACAACAAAGTTCTATTGCCACAACGGCACTGCTGACGATTCTTATTGTCAGCCTAATCGCGACGTCGCTGGTAGCCCAGACGACGACACCGCCGGTGGACGTCGATTGGCTGAACGATGTGCAGCAACCGCCTGCTTCAGCGAGCAACACTCCGCCACCTCGTATGGCACTGCTCGTCGATGGAGATGGTCATCCCGTAGAATCGGTCGAGCAGTGGGAGAGGCGGCGAGCTGAACTGGGTAAAGCGTGGCTCGAGTTTCTCGGCACGCTCGGGCTCGACCGCCACGATCCGCCCGAACTGTCCGTGGTCACCGAAGACCGCGTGGGCGAGGTGATTCGTCAGCTGGTGCGATACGAAGTCGAGCCGGGAATCATCACCGAAGCCTACCTGCTAAAACCCGCCAAGGCCAAACACCGTGCTGGTGTGGTGGCGTTTCATTCGACGATCAACCATTCGATTCGGCAACCGGCGGGCGTCGAAGGCAAACCGGAAAAGGCCTTTGGGCTGAAGCTTGCCGAGCGGGGTTACATCACGTTTTGTCCCCGCAACTACCTGTGGCCCGACAACGACCACATTGCAGCCGGCCAGGAGGCATCGCGGTTTCTAAAACGGCATCCGCATGCCAAGGGAATGGCCAAAATGCTCTTTGACGCTCAAGTGGCTGTCGATATTCTGGCGAGCCAAGGTGAGGTCGATCCCACTCGGATTGGTGCGATCGGGCATTCGCTGGGAGCGAAGGAAGTTCTTTATCTGGCGGCCTTTGATCCGCGCGTCAAAGTGACTGTCTTCAGTGAAGGGGGGATCGGCACAACATTCTCAAATTGGGACGCGGCCTGGTACTTAGGCGACACGATCAAAGGTGCGGACTTCAATCGAGAACATCATGAACTGCTGGCCCTTGCGGCACCGCGCCCGTTCCTGTTGCTCGGCGGCGACTCCGCTGACGGCAAACAGAGTTGGCCGTTCATCACCGCTGCCCTTGATGTCTACCGGCTGTACGGCACACCGGCCCGGCTGGGCCTGCTGAACCACCACAAAGGTCACGCCGTTCCGCCCGAAGCCGAACGCCGTCTGTACGATTGGCTGCAAGTCTATCTGCCACCCGGCAGCGTCGAACAATAACTGTCGCCTTATCATCTCTCTCAGTTAGTCTTAACTCTAGTACGTTGTAAACCCATGGCCTACGGACGTGCGACCCTGAAAGGCTCCGCCGATCCGGCGTGAGAAATCCACAGTTGTTGTGGCACGATCTCCCGACCGTGCCACGGTGGCGACTCACCGATTGACCTTCCCGAACGTGGTCCGGTCGGGAGACCGGCCCACAACGTGTGTCACGCGTTTCCCTCGCTCGCGCGCTTTGAAGTTGCGTATTTCGACTGTTGGCCGAAGGCCTCCTGTCAACGTAGCCTGGGGCATCGCCCCAGGGAGGTCCGATCACCGTGGTGCCGGTACCCCCAGCGGCAAGTCCAGATCAAGCAAATCTCCGTTAGGCTTAAAGCCGTTTCCATCCACGTCGACGAAGATCGGATTGGCGACGGCCACAGGGGGCTTCTGGCCCCAAGTCGGCCCCATGATGCGGCCCAGGCTAAGCCCTTCGCCGATTGCGGCGACGATTACGTGGGCATCAGTCTTCAATTCCAAAGGCAACATAGCGTCGAATTTGACGACGCCATTTCCAAACAGTTTGGGAGTGGTTCGGCGAGTGAAATTCAACGACTCAACCGCCCGGCCATTAACGAATACTTGAACTCGATTGATGTCCAGCCAGTTTGCGCACTGAACGCGGACCTGCAGATTCGCCTTGCCACCAGGCGGCGCAACTTCGTCGCCTGGGAGCACCGCTGGGCCGTCACCACTGGCGCTGGGCCGAAGAGAGACTTCCAAGAACGGGCCAGTCGTCATCACAACGTGCCCCTGTTCGGTCGTATGCACCACATCCATCACGTCGATTTTGGCAGGGTCATCGGTGGCGCTCTTAAGGTAGTTTCGCAGCCAACCCGATTCGTGAAAGTTGTAATGTGCGTCCGTATTCACAACGCCGGGAATGCGGTAACCCAAATTCAACATCTGCATCCAATGAAAAATTGGATTTCGCGCCAACTTGCCCTGCTCGTCACGCTGGGGCTTGGCAAAGATCCCTTCGGGCGGGTGCACCTCCATGACATCCATGAAACCGAACATCTTCTCGAAGCCGCCGTCCGGTTTGCCGTTCAAATCGCGATCGCCAAGGATCTGCACCAAGTTAGGGTGATTCCCTTGAACAAGTTTGTCACTCTTGCTGTCCCACATCGCCAGTCGTTCGATTTGGAGCAGTGGGTTACTGTCCGTGATCGGTCCGCCACCGTCTTGCGTGTGTGGGCGATGCAGCAGCGGAAACGCGTTTTGGTGATTCACCGGTAAGGGGCGGCCGGTCAGCTCCATGCCGGTGCAGGTCGCCATCAACTGTTCCACACCCAACCGCTGGAGATGAGGCAGATAGCTGTCGATGCGATTATGTTCTGTGCAGGGACCGAATTCGATGTTTTCGCAGAGTAGATTGAGTACTCGGCCAAGTTGCCGCGCGGTGTTGTCGCCCGATGGTGTCGAGTGGCTATGGAAGTCGCTACTGACCCACCCGTCTGTATCGACCACGCGCTCGAGCGTTGCGGCAAGTGCAGTCTCTTGGCCGCGTTTAACTTCGATTTCGGTAAACACGGCGTCATATTCCGGCCCGCGGCTAATGATGATTTCGTACTTGCCGGGCCCAATCTCCTGGCGAAATGTGCCGTTGTGACTGTAGTGGAGATTGCCGACGGAGACGGCTTCCGAATTCGGCCCAAAGTCGGGTGTCGGTGTTTCGCCCAAGCCATGGAAGGCCACCTTACAAGGAATCGGTCCACCATCTTTGTCATGGATCCGGCCAACGACGTAGCCGCAACCATCCAGGCGGGCCAACGCGCGTGTTGACAAGAATGTCGTTCCCTTGAGTTCCACGGGCGTGCGGCCCAAGGCTTGAACCAGAAGATGATAGGGGCCCGATGAGATATCGAAGTTGACGAGCCCAGCGGAATCGGTGCGTGCCGAACCAACCGGTTTTCCGTCGTGCATGAGCGTTACCTTGGCGTGCGCGACGGCACCCGTCGGGTCAGTGACTTCGACCTGCATCGGCACACCAGCGTTTCCAGTCAATTGGTTTGCCAGCCCTTGCAAATGCAGTTGGTGATTCGCCGGAAAGACTTTGCGGCGGATCGTATGCGTTTTGCCCGGAGCCAGAGTCAGCTTTGCCGATCCGTCTGCCTCCAGCAGGAGGACCGAACCTCGACTGCCGCTGCGTTTGAGCGTACGGCCTTCGACAATGACGCCATACGCCTGCCGATACCAATCGTCATACGCCCAGAACATGCCCGTTGCCGGGTCGTTGCCAAACGCAAACGACCCGTCGGCGCGGATCAAGTCGCTAATACTTAGCGAGATTTCCTTTTCTTGCCGGTTGTTGATCTCCGTCTCGATCGACAGATAGGGCTGCCCATCGACTAATGTATAGTGAATGGTGACATCGAGACCATGTCTTGACTGCGCGCTTGCTTGCCAATCGATCTGCCGACCCGTCCGTGAAACCAAATCGCTGGTTGGTGTCGTGTTGCCATCGACCTTGATCGCGACACTACTTGGATCGCCCACCACCAACGGCATACCATTGGGATGGTACGAGCTGAGCTGATCGCACTGTCGATCAACTCGCGTCAAGTCAATGATCATCGCGCCGACGCTACGCACGGTTAGATTTGCGTTGCGCGTGCGCAGGGGCTCGCCAATGACAACAATAAGTTGGTCGTTCCTCATCACGTAGTCACCATAGATGCAGTCAACTTCCTTGCCCCGTGGTGCAAAGGCGTCCCACGTTTGCGGCGTCAACCGCGCGATCTCGGCGGCAGCACTGATGGTGGGGACGCTGACTATGGCGAGACCAATCAACATCAATCGGGTGGTGGAATTCATGGGGCTCTCGATGAGTTGCTGGGTGGGGAGGCCATCACAGGATACACGCCGGAAACTTGCGATCCAAGCCGCCACGAATTACCGTGGATTGACAATCGATGGGCAAAACCGTCATATTCTCTCACGAATGCCACACCGCAATTCCTTCCCAGGTGATTGCCGATTGTCCCGCCATCGTTCGGAGCTTGGAATGGTCTCAGTTGTAGGTCCCTTTGCGTCGTTCATCGGTTCACAAGGTATCGGTCTGACATTCGGGATGGTCGTCGCCAGCATGGTCGCGTCTGCCGACGTTTTGGGTGCGGACGCGACAGGGCGTCCGATTGTGGCTGGCTTCGAGCGATTTCACGTAGACGATCAACCGCCGGCGGCCGCCGGCGGCCGGTTACTGTTGGGTGAATTGAATTGCACTTCGTGCCACGTGACCAGTGCAACGGCGCAGCTGTTGAAGAAACAAGCACCCATTCTCGACGAGGTTGGCAGGCGCGTCCGCCCGGACTACGTGCGCGAGTTTTTGACGGATCCCCACAAGACCAAGCCTGGCACTACGATGCCGAACGTGTTTGGCGGGCAGTCGGCCGCACAAACCCAGCGGCAGGTTGAAGCGTTGGTGCACTTGCTGGCCTCGACGGGAGACATTCGAGAATCCGCGCCGATCACGGCAGCAGCTCGCCGAGGCGAAACTCTGTTTCATACCGTCGGGTGCGTGGCATGTCACAACCCGCAAACTCCAGACGCTCTGAAGCTCGGCACATCCGTTCCCTTGCCGCCGGTGATGGAGGAAAAATATTCCGTGCCTGGCTTGGCCGAGTTCTTGTCTAATCCACTTCATGCCCGGCCAGCGGGGCGCATGCCACACCTGAATCTGACGCTGGACGATGCGCGGGATCTGGCTTGCTATTTGCTGCGTGACCTGGAAATTGAAGGCACGTTGAAGTTCGCCTACTACGAAGGTAACTGGCAAAACCTGCCTGATTTTTCCAAGCTGACTCCGAAGTCCAACGGAAAGGCAACCGGCTTCGACGTCAACCTTGGTGCCCAGGATCATTTTGGTGTTGTCTTTGACGGTCTGTTTCGTGTCCCACGCGACGGCAAGTACAAGTTTTTTCTCGGTTCGGATGACGGATCCCGATTGCTGATCAACGGTAAGCAAGTGGTCGAGCGTGACGGAATTCACCCGATATCGTTTGGCGAGGGAACGATCGATCTAACAGCTGGCGTTCACGAGATTCACGTCGAATACTTCGAGCAAGGCGGCGAGCAGGAATTGCGTGTCGACTATGAGGGGCCTGAACTCAAACGTCAATCCGTCGAATTCGCTCTAGTGGCGTCACGCGAGCAGACGAAACAGGATGAGCGGCTCGTCGTCAACGCCGAGCTGGCTGCTGAGGGGGAGCGACTGTTCGGGTCGCTCGGTTGCGCCGCCTGCCATCAGCTCCGCCGCGCTGGAAGCGAAAAACAAATTGCATCACAACAAAAAGCCAAACCGCTGGACTCCCTGAATCTGTCCTCCTCGGATGCCACTGCCGGCTGTCTGGGTAACGACAACAGAATCGGAATTCCAGGCTACCGGCTGACCCGGCACCAGGCTCAATCGATTGCCGCGGCGATGACCAACCTGCGGACCGGCGACAAGCCGTCAGGCAACAATGTCATCGCAGACACCTTGACTGCATTCAATTGCCGTGCCTGCCACGCGCGTGACAAACTGGGCGGCGTGGAATCGGCCCGCAACGCCAGCTTCAAATCGAATCAGCCGGAAATGGGTGACGAAGGTCGCATACCACCGAGCTTGGATGGAGTCGGTGCCAAACTGAAAAGCGATTGGCTGCGACACCTCTTCAACAACGGTGCCAATGATCGACCCTACATGTTTACACGAATGCCACGGTTTGGCGAGGGTAACGTCGGTCAGCTCGTCTCGGCATTTGAAGCCGCCGACGCGGTGAGATCGCTTCCCCAAGTCAAGACCGAAATCCCCGATCGACGTTTGAAGGCAGCTGGCAGAAGACTGGTTGGCGCGCAAGGTTTCTCGTGTATCAAATGCCACACTTGGGGCAATGTGAAGGCCACAGGTATCCAGTCGATCGGAATGACCACGATGACGCGCCGGCTGAAACAGGGCTGGTTCGAGCCGTACCTACTTGATCCACAACCCTACCGCCCCGGCACGCGGATGCCAGCCGCCTGGCCGCAAGGTCAGGTCTTGCTGCCGAAGCTACTCGACGGCAAAGCGGCGACGCAAATACACTCGGTTTGGAAGTATCTAAGCGATGGCGACAACGCCCCGATGCCAACTGGTCTGGGAGGAAATCCCATTCAGTTGATCGCGGTGGATGAACCAGTGCTGTATCGCAACTTCATTGCTGGTGCGGGGCCACGAGCCATCGGTGTGGGATATCCAGAACGAGTGAACATTGCTTTTGACGCCAACAACATGCGACTGGCGATGATTTGGCACAATGCCTTCATCGATGCCGCCAAGCACTGGCTAGGACGTGGCCCGGGCTATCAAACGCCGCTGGGTGACAACGTCCTCGAATTGCATGACGGCGCGCCGCTGGCGACTCTCGTCGATCCCAAGGCACCTTGGCCGACGCAAACCGCCAGGCAGCTCGGGCACCGTTTCCTCGGCTATCGCTTGGACGAACATCACCGTCCGATTTTCAAGTACCGATTTGGAGACGTGCAAGTCGAAGACTACTCCGAGCCGGTCAGTGACAAAGAGTTCGCGCCGCTACGGCGAACGCTGCAATTCACCGCTCGTCAAGCCAACAAGGATCTGTGGTTTCGCGCACTAGCGGCCAAATCGATTGACAGCAAAGGAAACGGCACCTACCTGGTTGACGGCCAGTGGACCATAAAGCTATCAGCCTCACACGGCCAGCCGCTTCTCCGTCAAACAAGAGGAAAGGCAGAACTCCTGGTGCCGATCCTCGCAGAATCCAGTAGCGAAACCGTCAGGCAAGAGTTCTTCTGGTAAGGTCGAAGTTTTCCTCTCTGACCACGCCGGTTATGAACAGGAGTTGACACGCAGGCCTTCGAGAAGTTTGCAGCGAAGCAGACATCCAATTAGCAGGTGGAAGATGGTTATGGCGATAAGATATCACTCGACTAGACAACACTCAGCGGTTGCCTTTCTATTCTTTCTGATCGTGGCCATTGTCTCGATCTATTCAGTCTCCGCGCAATCACCAATGGAGGAAGACTACTACTACCGCATCATCTCGCTTCCCATTCCGGAAGGTATCGTCTTGGAGGCCGGGGGATTGGAGTTGATGCCCGATGGCCAGTTGGCCGTCTCGACGCGGCGCGGCGACATCTACATGGTGGATCGACCTTTCGCCGACCCACCGAAGGATGTCAAGTTCACTCGATTCGCCGCTGGGTTGCACGAAGTCCTGGGGATTTCACAACACGATGGCTGGCTGTTTGCCACACAGCGGTGCGAAGTGACACGTATGAAAGACCTCGATCGGGACGGTCGCGCGGACCTATTCGAGACCGTGTGTGATGGCTGGGAAATCAGTGGCGACTATCACGAGTATGCCTTCGGCACGCCACCTGACAAAGACGGCAACATCTGGGTCGTGCTCTGCCTGACCGGATCGTTCAACAGCAATGTCCCGTATCGCGGATGGTGTGTCCGAGTGACGCCTCGTGGCGAGATGATCCCAACGTGCAGCGGCATCCGGTCCCCAGGCGGAATTGGAATGAACGCCGTTGGCGATGTGTTCTACACTGACAATCAAGGACCGTGGAACGGTACGTGTAGCCTCAAACATCTCAAGCCCGGTTCATTTCAGGGGCATCCCGGTGGGAATCGATGGTATGAATTGACCGATGCAATCGGCCCTAAACCGGAAGAGCCGACCAGCGGCAGCCGGATGATGGTCGAGGCTGCCAAGATCCTAGAACTCGAACCGTCGGCTGTTTATTTTCCCTACAAGAAAATGGGGCAATCGGCCAGCGGTATCGCTTGCGACACAACTGGAGGCAAGTTCGGCCCATTCCAAGGCCAGTTGTTTGTCGGTGACCAGACGTTTAGCACCGTCATGCGTGTCTCTTTGGAGCAGGTGGACGGGCACTATCAAGGTGCTTGCTTTCCCTTTATGAGCGGATTCGGATCGGGTTCGCTGTCATTACGGCTGACCGATGGTGGTATGTTTGTCGGTGGCACAAATCGTGGTTGGGGCTCGCGCGGCAACAAACCGTTTTCGCTCGACCGCCTGGTCTGGACGGGCAGGGTCCCATTTGAAGTCCTCCAAATGAAAGCCAAACCGAACGGATTCGAACTGACCTTTACGCAACCCCTCGACGCAGCGACCGCCGCAGATCTTAGCTCATACGCAATGCAGTCGTACACCTATATCTATCAGTCCGTTTATGGCAGCCCCGAAGTCGACGCCACCACACCCACGATCAAAACCGCGCACGTTGCAGACGACCGACGGAGCGTGCGACTAGAGGTCGACGGTCTGCAAGTCGGCCACGTCCATGAACTGCACATGGAGGGTCTGCGATCCGATCAAGGATTGCCGCTGCTACACAACGTCGGTTACTACACGTTGAACTACATTCCCAAGTAGCGTTTCTCGATTGGCCTGTTGACACGCAATTCAGCGTCGGTCGGTGTTGTCTTAGCGACGCCCGACGGACGCAACCATAGTAGTAGGTACACTCCGTGTGCCGTCCGCAGGCGCTGTGGCACATGGAGTGACAAATCTACTCAATCGGTGATGGTGAAACTCGGTCGCGTGTCTGGACCCAAGGGGTGGTTTCCAATTCCGCAAAAGCCTAACTTAGAGGCAGTTTCGCCACGAGACACTAACGAGGCAGGATCTCGAACCAATCCGAGCTACCGCTCGGTCTTGTTAACCCGCTCCCCGACCAACCTACGGTCGGTGCCCGCCGCTAAAACTTGATTCAAATACGACAAGTTTCCGACCATAACGAGACTAAACTGGAGGCCAACGATGCGACTGTCCAATGCTATTCTGACACTCGCCGTCTTACTAGTCTGCCACATCGCGGTGGCGGACGAGCCGCAGTACTTTCGCCGGGATGGCGGTATCTTTGGCGGCAAGCAGCCGTTGCCGGATAACCTCTCCGCCGACACTGCTGAACATTGGCGAACCGATTTGCCTCCCGGCCACTCGACGCCCTGCGTCCATGGCGATTCGATCTTCCTGACTACTTGGGACGAGAGTGAGAACGAATTGGCGACGATCGCGCTCGATCGCGTCTCAGGAAAGCTGCGTTGGAAAAAGGTTGTGCCTGCCCGGGAGATCGAAAAGGTGCACCTCGTCGGCAGCCCGGCGTCGTCCTCGCCCGCCTGTAACGGAAAACAGGTGTTCTCTTTCTTCGGCAGCTTTGGAGTGTTGTGTTATGACCTTGACGGAAAGCTGCTGTGGGAAAAGAAGATGGGGCCGTTCCAAGACGAATTCGGTGCGTCCAGCTCGCCCATCCTCGCCGAAGGGTTGTTGATTCTCAACGAAGATCACGACATCCACAGCTTCCTTATTGCGATCGATCAAGAGACGGGCCAGACCGTCTGGAAGACTCCTCGACCCGATGTCACTCGCAGTTACTCGACGCCGGTCATCTGGGATGACGGCGACTCGAAGCAAGTCGTGGTGGCCGGCGCACTGCAACTGGCGGGCTATGACTTGGCAACGGGCAGGAAGCGGTGGTGGGTGAACAGTCTTTCCCGGATCGTCGACCCCACACCGAATGTGTATGACGGTCTAATTTACATCGCCACATGGACGCCTGGCGGCGATCAGACTGAACGGATTGCGATGGAACCGTTTTCCGAGGCGCTCGCGAACATGGACAAGAACCAAGACGGCCAGATCGGGAAGTCTGAACTTCCGGAGGGGAGTCCCGTCGTCCCGCGTTTCTTCCGCGTCGATCTCGATCAAGACGAGAAGCTGAATAGACTCGAGTGGGACCGACATGCCAGTGTGTTCGCGCGGGCTCAGAATGTCGCACTCGCGGTCCAACTGGGTGGCGAAGGCGACGTCACGAAGAAGAACGTCAAGTGGGTCTTTCACCGCTCGCTGCCAACGGTGCCGAGTTCTGTCGTCTATGAGGGCGTCCTGTATATGGTCAAGAACAGTGGCATCATCACAAGCCTGGACGCATCCGACGGCAAGCTGCTCAAGCAAGGCCGGGCGCGAGGACCGGGAAACTACTACGCATCGCTGGTGGCTGGCGATGGCAAAGTGTACCTGGTCAGTGAACGCGGCGTGGTCACGGTATTAAGAGCGGGACGCCAGTGGGATATTCTCTCGTCGCATGACTTCGGTGAACGGGTCATGGCGACACCCGTAGCTGCCGGCGGACAGTTGTTCATTCGTACTGACGAAGCGCTGTACTGTTTTTCCAAGAGGTAGGCATGTGCTCTAGTGAGGCGGCCCGCTCCCTGACCAACCTGCGGTCGATACCCGCCGCTGAAAACTTGACTCACTTGTAAAGAAGGATAACCTGAAGGGAAAGAAAGGGGATGAGTCCAATACTGTGTTCAAGTAAGCCGCTATCGCGGCGGGGTTGTTTGGACTCCTGAGTTTAGCGGACTTTCACGGCGTCGTCGAATTCTATCAGGAAGACTTTCCTTGTTGACGTTTCTTCCACTCTCAACAAGGAGATTTTCTCATGGCTA
>PVBE011515795.1_pt1 | contig 37170 bp, 34 predicted proteins | sample 1631181 | NCBI WGS metagenome assembly PVBE01 (sample SAMN08397723, study PRJNA350692) | Marine metagenome, whole genome shotgun sequencing project. | isolation source: water | place: Pacific Ocean | collected 2012-04
CCACTTCGTTGTCGATGTCTCTGGAGGTCGGCCCTTCGTCCGAGCGCAACGCCGCGGCAAGCCGGCCGAGGAGTGATTTCATTACCATGATAAACCCTCGTCAATCTCAACTTGACGACATTTCCCCACGGGCGCGGCGTATCCTAACACGACTTACATACGGTCCGTGTGTTGCTCGTTGGTGAAAGGCATGTGAACAGGAAATAAATGCGTGTTGATGGTGTGGATGTCGTCGCCCGCGCCTTTGTCGAGCCAGCACGTCACCAAGGCCGTCGCCTGTGGTTGAAGGACGGATCGTCGGGAAAATCAGGTCGCCCGGGCGAGCAGCACCGCGTCCCCATCGTGATAGTGCAAAGCCGGGTGCCCCACCACGGCGCGCCGATCGATCTCTTGGAAGCCGAGGCGCCGATACAGCCTCATCGCCCCTTCATTGCGTTCGAAACAGATCAGGCTGACACGCGCCAGCGACAGGCCTTTGGCGCGCTGGTTCACCGCTTCCATCAACGCCTTTCCGATGCCCGCGTTGCGGCATTGCTCGACGACCGTCAGGCCGGACAGGTAGAGGCTGCCGTAATCCTCCAACTCGCTATAGGGTTTCAGCACCGGGTCGCTTTCCGGCTCGCCGCCCGCATCGTCTTCCATGGCAAAGCTGTGGGCCATACCGACGGTGGCACCGTCCCGCTCCGCGATCAGGCAGTTTTCATAGGAAAAAGCCACGCCTTGGCGGGCATAGTGGCGCGTACCGGCGTCGATAACCGTCTCTCCCGGTTCGGCGACCTTGCTCCAGATGTATTCGGCGAGACCTTCGGACGAGATGACAAAATGGCTGGCGATGTCGGGACTGTCTTCCCTCACGGCTTGGCGGATATCGACCATGTCGTCCTCCGCTTCCCGCCCTAGGTCAGGCGCTCGATGGTGTATTTGGCGAGCTTGTCTTCGTCGACATCGATGCCAAGGCCCGGTGTGGTGGGCACCTGGACCTTGCCGTTCACGACGGGAAAGGGGGCCGCCAGGATGTCTTCTTTCAGGTAGTAGGTGGCCTGGTAGAACTCGCACCCCAATGAGATGTTGGGCGTCGCCGCGATGACGTGGGTGCCGGCCAGATGGCCGAGGCCGCTTTCCGCCATGTCGCCGCCGTAGCACGGGATGCCGGCCGCCTGGGCGACGGCCGAGATGCGGCGCACGTTGAGCATGCCGCCCTTCATCACCTTGATCGAGATGATGTCGGCGGCGCGCAGGCGGGCGATGGCCAGGGCGTCGGCCGGCGAGAAGGCGCTTTCGTCGGCCATGATCGGCGTGTCGAGGGCGCGCGTGATCTCGGCCATGGCGTCGATGCGGTCGATGTTCACCGGCTGCTCGATGAAGGTCGGGCGGAAGGCTTCCACGTCGCGCAGCTTGGGGATGGCATCGAACACGTCGAGGGCTTGGTTGTAATCAACCCTGAGATCGACATCAGGGGCCAGCTCGGCGCGCAGGGTTTCAAGACGCCGTAGGTCCTCGGCATGGCCGGCGGCACCGGTCTTGACCTTGAAGATCCTTAGACCGTCGTCATAAAGCCGCTTGGCCATCTCCACGTCGGCCCCAAGATCGGGGTTGGCGATGGAAAAGCTCAACGGGATTTCGTCGCGGTACGCCCCGCCCAGGAGGTTGCACACAGGCGTGCCGAGCGCCTTGCCGACGATGTCGAAGAGCGCCATTTCAAGTCCCGCCTTGGCCTCGGCACCATGAACGACGGCGCGCTCGGCCTGCTCCATAATCTGTTCGATGCGAAACGGATCGGCACCCATGACCAAAGGCCGGAAATAAATGTGAAGCGCCGCCATATGGGCCTCGGTTCCGCCGGGAAAGGTGGCCGAGGTTGCCGCCTCGCCCCAGCCGACGATGCCGGCATCGGTGTCGAGTTTGACGAAGATATTGGTGACCGCGTCCTTGGTGATGCCCGAGCCCTGGCGGCGCTCGGATACCACTGGCAGCCTGACTTTGAACACGGTGACGCCGGTGATTACGATATCGCTCATGTCTCGGTTCCCCCCATACCCTTCTTTGTTACAAGGCACTAGTGTAGCCGCGATGCCCCGGTGTTGGGTATAGTGCCCTCCATGCCCCCCATCGACTGGATACTGCTGACCGCGGTGAGCTTCGTCGCGGCCCTGGTCCAAGGCGCCACCGGCTTCGGCTTCGCCGTCGTGGCGTTGCCCTTCTATCTGCTCATTTTGGGTTCCTTGTCGGCTGTACAAGTGACCATCATCGTCACCTTGGCCCTCACCATCTCGGTCGCCTTGCGGGAGTGGCGCAACGCGCCCAAGGCGTTACTCGGACGCCTGGTCGGCGGCACGCTGATCGGCTTTCCCGCCGGCATCTTCGCTTACCGCCATGCCGACCTGGAAACGGCCAAGCTTGCCGTCGGCCTTCTGATCGTCGGCTTCGCCGTCTGGCTTTTGCTCACCCGGGGCGACCGTCCGGCAAGGGAAAGCCCCGCGACCCATCCCATCGCCGACATCGCCGTCGGCACTATATCGGGCGCCATGGCGACCAGTCTCGGCATGCCGGGTCCGGTCGTTCTCATCTACCTTTCGGCGCTCGGTGCCGGGAAGGAGACCATGCGGGGGACGTTACTGGCGCTTTTCGTCTTTTCCTATACCGGTGCACTTGCCTTGCAGGGCTGGCAGGTGGGCATCGATGGCGCCACCTGGACGACGGCGGCCATCCTTATTCCCGCCTGCCTGGCCGGTGCCGCCACGGGCCACGCGGTCTCAAAGTTTCTCGACCAACGGACGTTCCGCTTCGTGGTTCTGGCGATCCTGGTGGCCACCGGCCTCTATATGACGTGGACGACCGTGTTGTGAGCGGGCCGATCCGGGGAGCGCTGTGGATCACCTTGGCCAATATGTTCTTTACGGCGATGGCGGGAATTATCCGCCACGTCTCGGCCGACATACATCCCTTTGAGATCGCCTTCTTCCGCGCCCTCTTCGGCCTTATCCTCATGGCGCCTTGGTTCCTGCGCCTCGGCGTGGCCAGCGTGCGGTCACGCCGCGTCGGTATGCACGTCTGCCGCGCGCTCTTCATGTTGGGGGCGGCCATGGCCTGGTTTACCGCCATTTCCTTGATGCCCATCGCCGAGGTCACCGCGCTGACCTTCACCACGCCCTTGTTCGCATCGCTGGGCGCCGCGCTCTTCCTGGCCGAAAAGGTCGGATTGCGGCGCGCGGTTGCGATCGGTGTCGGTTTTGCCGGTGCCATGATTATTCTCAGGCCGGGCGTCGAGGCCCTGACCATGCCGGCCATGGCGGCCTTGGCGTCGGCTGTCTTCGGTGCCGTCGGCATGCTGATCGTCAAGTCCCTGTCACGCACCGAATCGCCGGCCACCATCGTCATCTACGTCGGCCTTTTGCTGACGCCCCTATCCTTGGTGCCGGCATTGTTTGTTTGGACCACGCCATCGCTCGAGACCTTGGCTTGGCTGGCGGCGCTTGGCCTGGTCGCCAATCTGGGTCATATGCCGTTTGCCCGTGCCATGGCCTCGGCTGACGCCACCGCCATCCTGCCCTTCGATTTTCTCAAGTTGTTTTTTTCCGCGACCATGGGTTATCTGCTTTTCGCCGAGGTTCCCGATGTCTGGACCTGGATCGGCGCGACGGTCATCTTCGGCGCCGTCCTCTATACCGCCAGGCGCGAGTCCAAGGCGGCCGGGCCGCCGCCGGCCAAGTAGGATATAGTCCCGGTGATGTCAGAACGCCCCAATCGCCTTGCCGCTATCCCGCTACCCGTCAGGGGCGCCATTTGGATGATCACCTCGGCGGCGCTGTTCGCCCTGATGACGGGGATCGTGCGTCACGTCTCGTTTGGTATGCACCCTTTCAAGATTGGCTTCTTCCGCTATGTCTTCAGGGTCGTGGCGTTGATCCCGTGGATTGTCTATTCCGGTCAGGCGAAGATCAGGACGCGGCGTTTGGGCCTGCACTTTGGGCGCGCCCTTCTGGCCTTGGCCACGGTGATGTTCTTTTTCGCCGCTGTTTCATGGATGCCCCTTGCCGAGGCCACGGCGCTCAGCTTTACAGCGCCGTTCTTCACCACGTTTGGCGCCGCCGTCGTTCTTGGCGAAGTGGTGGGGTTGCGCCGCTGGACCGCCGTCGTCATCGGCTTCGCCGGCGCCATGATCATTCTCAGGCCGGGGATCGGCGTTGTCTCGCCGTCCGCCCTTCTGGCCCTTGCCTCGGCGGCCACGCTGGCCGGCGGTGTCCTTGCCGTTAAGAAACTGGCGCGCACCGAAAGCGCCGACACCATCGTCCTCTATCAAAGTGTCCTGGTCCTGCCCCTTGCCGCAGTGCCGGCGGCGGTGGTTTGGACGACCCCCGACGGGGAGGCTTTGATGTGGCTGGCCCTCATCGGCCTCCTGGCGACGCTCGGCCAGTTGGCTTACGTTCGCGCTTATGCGGCGGCCGACGCCGCGGCGGTGGTTCCTTTCGATTTCTCACGCCTGATCTTCGCCGCCCTGATCGGCTTCGCGCTGTTTGGCGAACAGCCCGACGTCTGGACCTGGACCGGCGCGGCGGTCATCTTCGGCGCCGCCCTGACAGTTGCGCGGAGCGAATCGCGCCGCACCGATACCAGCTAGGGGTTTCTTGTGTCGAGAGAAACCGGGCCAGCCCGCTCCCCATCCTCCATTCCGGCCGCTGTGCGGGGCGGGCTTTGGATGATCTCGGCTAGTTTCTTCTTCACCGCCATGGGCGCCCTTGGGCGCTACGTCGCGGCTGACCTTCACCCCATCGAAGTGACCTTTTTCCGTACCGCGTTCGGGCTTTTGTTCTTGGCCCCGGTGCTGTTGCGCGGTGTCCGTCTCCACACCCGGCGGTTTGCCCTCCACGCGACGCGCGCCGTCGTCGTCGTTATCGCCCTGGTGTCGTGGTTCACCGTCCTTACCATGATGCCCCTGGCCGAGGTCATGGCGATCGGCTTCACCATTCCCCTGTTCGCGACGGCGGGTGCCGCGCTGTTTCTCAAGGAACGGGTGGGGCTCAGGCGCTGGTCGGCCATTCTTGTCGGCTTCGTCGGCACCGTGATCATCCTGCGGCCGGGGGCCGGCATACTGACCCTGCCGGCCCTTCTGGCGCTCGGCAACGCGGTGCTGATCGCTTTTTCGTCGCTGGCCGTGAAGTCTCTGTCGCGGACCGAGGACGCCGACAGTGTGGTCTTTTACATGACGGGCCTGATGTTCATTCTCTCCCTGCCGCCGGCGCTTTTTGTTTGGACCATGCCGTCGCCTTCGGCCTGGGGCTGGCTGGCTGCCCTCGGGCTGGTCGGCACCTTGGCCCAGATGTCGTTCGTGCGCGCTTTTAGGGCCGCCGATGCATCGGTGGTGCTGCCCTTCGATTATTTCAAGCTGTTGGTTGCCGCCGTGATCGGCTACGTCTTCTTTGCCGAGGTGCCCGACCTTGAGACCTGGATCGGCGGCAGCATCATCTTCGCCGCCACGCTCTATACGACCGGGCGCGAGGCACGCCTGGAAAGGATGCGCGGTGCGGAATAAAGCCAAGCACCGATGGTATAGGGTCTTGCCATGAAGCGACGTTTCACAAATGCGCCGGGGCTCGCCGAGGTTGAGGCCATGGCGCGCGCCGCCTTGGCCACGATCCCGGACAAATTGCGCCGCCACGTCGGCGATGTGATCATCCGGGTCGACGACTTTCCCGATGCCGAAACCGAACGCGAGATGAACCTGGAGACCTCCTTCGACATCCTGGGCCTATACCGGGGCGTTTCGCTCGACCGCAAGAGCGTCCACAACACGCCCGACGACCTCGATATGATTTTCCTCTACCGCCGGCCGATCCTCGATTACTGGTGCGAGACGGGCGAAGAACTAAGCCACGTCATCCGCCACGTCCTGATCCATGAAATCGGCCACCATTTCGGCCTCAGCGACGCCGACATGGACCACATCGAGGAACAAGGCTGAGGGGCGAGACCCGCCGGCCCTTATCAGGGGTCGCGCCGCGGTTCCAAAGAGCCATGCGCCTTCTGCATTGCTGCACTGCACAATAATAGCTTTCCCCGGGGTCCTGAATGGACCATATCATGGTCTCACCGGCTTCGCGTGCCGGTATTTTCTCAAAAAAGGAACTTCGAGACATGACGAGCATCTTCCAACCCACCCGGGTCACAAGCCTTCTTCGCGACCGCCTTATCCAGCCGCTGGTACGCTGGCACCGCTGTGCCGCGACGGTGCGTCAGTTGAGGGCGCTTAGCGACCACACCTTGAACGACATCGGTATCAGCCGCCATCAGATACCCGACGCGGTGGCCAGGGCCTATGCGGTACGCTTGGCGGAAGAAACCGCACCGGCGACGGCGCGTATCCATATCCTGCCCTTGGACGTTAAAGGCCAGGGCATGGCACGGGCCGACGTTCTTCGATCCAAGGCTGCCTAATCCCTGGAGCATTATCCGCTCGCTCGCGCTCACGGAGAATGCTCCAACATAGTGATTTTACGCAAATGCGTCGTCGCAAACTGTCCGTTTGCTCGGGATTTGCTCGAGTCTACCTCTCGTACCCGCCGGCCGTCATGCACGCGGCGACAAGCGCCCGCACGCGCTTCGCCGCCGCGACGCGCGCCATGGCGTTCTCATAGGCGGCGCCTTGTCCCCAGCCCCGATTGCCCGCCACGGTGTCGCTCAGTGCCGTTTCTCTGTCCACTTTTTGCATGGCCCGGCGGTTACAGGCCGCCTCGTCACGCCGCCACTGGTCCTCGGGCAGGCTGGCGTGGTGCCAGCGGACGGGTGCCGCGCAGGCTGCGAGGAGCAAAACGGCGGCGATTATTCGCGTAGAGGCTTTCATTGCGGCTCCTACCCTAGCCCACGGCGGTGGCGCGGCAAAGCCGTCGCCGGCCGATTAGACACGCGCCCGGGGCGCCGTTAAAGTTCGCGCCGGATTTCGCATGGGGAAAGAAGGATCTATGACGGAGCTTCTGGAGCAGGTTGCCAGCCGGGTGGACCGGGACCGGGTGGTCGAATTGGCGCAGGGCGTCCTTCGCATTCCCAGCCTGTCCGATCAAGAGGAAGAGGTCGCGCGCTACCTGGCCCAGCGCATGGAAGAGATCGGCATGGATGTGGAGCTGCAGCCGGTCGCGCCCAACCCTTACATGAACCAGCCCAGCGTCAACGCCATCGGCCGTCTCAATGGCACGGGCGGCGGGCCGACCCTTCTGTTCAGCGGCCACATGGATCACAACCCGGTCTGCGATGGCTGGACCAAGGACCCCTTCGGCGCCGTCGTCGAGGACGGGTGGATCTATGGCTTCATGCACATGAAGTCGGCCAACGCGGCCTACATCGCGGGCCTGGAGGCGGTCATCGCGGCCGGCATTCCGCTCACCGGGGACGTTGTCATCGCCAATGTCTGCGGCGAGCTTAGAGGCGGTGCGGGCACATGCCATGCGCTTGAACACGGGCTTGAGGCCGACTTCTTCGTCCTTGGCGAACCGTCCGAGTTGGAGCTGGCGCTGAGTCACACGGCATCGATCGTGGTGCGCATCCACACCCTCGGCCAAATGAAGCATTTCGCGACCTTCGCGGCACCCGGTTTCAAAGGCGTCAACGCGGTCGAGAAGATGGCGCCGGTGATCGCGGCACTGACGCCGAGCCACACATTGATGGCACCCAGAAACGAAGGCGGCTGGCTGACGTTTGAGGCCTGCCCCGGTTTCGAAGGCCTGCCCCAGCTATGCATTGGCAGCATTCGGGGCGGCATTTCGCGCGACCATGACGCGTCGCGGCCGGGCCTTCTTCCCGATGTATGCTCAATCACCGTCGATATACGCATGATCCCCGGCATGACCCGCGACAGCGTGCGCGCCGATCTGGAACGCCTGCTCGACGGGCTGGCGGCGGACGATCCCGACTTTCGCTATGAGTTGGAATTCATGCCCGACTTCTTTCCCTATCCCTTCCAAGGCGACCGCGAGGCCTATGTGGTGCGTTCGCTGGCCGCCGCCCACCAGCATGTCACCGGTGAGGAGCTGCGTGAAACCGATATCCGCAAGTTCGGCGCCACCGATGCCTCTTTCATGGCCCGGGCCGGCATCAAGGGCCTGATCTACGGCCCGGCGGGACGCTATCTAAGCCGCCCCGATGAGCGCGGGCGGGTCGACGACCTGGTCACCGCGGCCAAGGTCTACGCCTGCATCATCGCCGACATCTGTACCAAGACGCGGGCCGAGGTGGGACTCGGTTAGAGCAAATCCCGAGCAAACGAATTCGTTTGCGACGACGAATTTGCGCAAAAGCAATATGGTCTAGGCACTTATGACGCCGACCCCGGCGGCGGCGTGAGGCAGCGGCGCAGGAAGGCGACGGCGCCGTCCGAATCCCATTCGGCGACACCGACGACGCGGCCGACCTCGTTGCCGCTCGCATTGATGAGTACCGTCGTTGGCAGGCCCTGGACGGCAAACCCGGTGAGCAGCTTGCGCCGCTTGTCCATGAGCACCGGCAGGTTTCCGATGGCGTGCTTCTTATAGAAAGTCTCGACCACCGAAGGTTTGCCGCGATCCTCCGACAGCGCCAGCACCTGAATGCCGTCGTCGGCCACCAATGAGCGCAGGCGGTCGAGGGCCGGCATCTCGCGCACGCAGGGCGCGCACCAGGTGGCCCAAAAGTTGAGCACCACGGCGGAGCCCCGCCATTCGGCAAGGGTTCGGGCGGCACCCTTGGCGTCGGTGAAGGCGGCATCGACGGTGGCGCCCGGCGGCTCGGCCTTTTGGTAGTTGCCCAACACGCCTTCGTCGGCTGTGCAGGCCAGCGCTTCCCTACTGGATCGCGGGCCGGTTATACTCTCGATCACCGCCATCGCCAGCGCGGCGAGGACGACAGTGCCAAGGACAACGACAACGATGACCTTATTCACGCCCTTCACTCCGCCGGCCCCGTCATGACCGGCCGGTCGCAAAAGGCGAAGAAGAAGTCCGCCGCCGCCAACGCGCTGTGGGGCGGACGGTTCGATGCTGCGCCGGGCGCCGTCATGGAGGAGATCAACGCGTCGATCGATTTCGATAAAAAAATGTTCGCCCAGGACATCGCCGGCTCCAAGGCGCACTGCGCCATGTTGATGGCCCAAAGTATCATATCCGCCGAAGACGGCAACGCGATCCTGGCCGGCCTGGACACTATTCTGGGCGAAATGGAAAGCGGCGGCTTTGCTTTTGATCGGGCGCTCGAAGACATCCACATGAACGTCGAGGCAAGACTCGCCGAGCTGGTCGGCGATGGGGCCGGGCGTTTGCATACGGCGCGCTCGCGCAACGACCAGGTGGCGACGGACCTCAAAATTTGGGTGCGCGATGCCCTTGACGGCCTGGACGGTGCGGCAAAGGACTTGCAATCAGCCCTCATCGACAAGGCCGAGAGCCACGCTGCGACCGTCATGCCCGGCTTCACGCACTTGCAAACGGCGCAGCCGGTTACGCTTGGTCATCATCTTCTCGCCTACGTCGAGATGTTGGGACGCGACCGCGGCCGCATGGCGGATTGCCGCCGGCGCCTCAACGAATGCCCGCTGGGCGCCGCCGCCCTGGCCGGCACGGCCTTTCCCATCGACCGCGATGCGACGGCCTCGGCGCTTGGCTTCGACGCCCCGGCAGCCAATTCGCTGGACGCCGTTTCGGACCGCGATTTTGTCGTCGAGTTTCTGTGTCTCGGCGCCATCCTGGCCGTTCATATGTCACGCCTGGCCGAGGAAATCGTGCTCTGGTGTTCGGAACCGTTTGCCTTTGCCCACCTGTCCGATGCCTTTTCGACGGGCAGCTCCATCATGCCCCAGAAGCGCAACCCCGATGCGGCGGAACTGGTGCGCGCCAAGTGCGGCCGGGTGATCGGTGCGTTGACGGGCCTGCTCGTCGTGCTCAAGGGCCTACCGCTGGCCTACGGCAAGGATCTGCAAGAAGACAAAGAGCCTGTGTTCCAGGTTGCCGAAACCCTGGCCCTTGGCTTTGCCGCCCTCACCGGCATGATCGCCGACATTGCCTTCGACGCGGAGCGCATGAAGAACGCCGCCGGGCGCGGCCATTCCACCGCCACCGATCTTGCCGACTGGCTGGTGCGCGTGCTTGGTATGCCCTTCCGCCGTGCCCACCACGTCACCGGCGCCCTGGTTCGGCGTGCCGACGAAAAGAGCTGCGCGCTCAACGAATTGGACCTGGCCGACATGCAGGCCGAAGAGCCCGCTATCACCGACGACGTGTTCGGCGTCCTCGGCGTTGACAACTCGGTCAACAGCCGCACCAGCTTTGGCGGCACGGCGCCGGCCAATGTTGTCCGCGCCGTTGCCGAGGCCAGGCGGCGCTTTCTTTAATCTTCGAGGGTTGGAACGGAGACACGAACCATGACGCGACGCCTGTTGATACTGCTTTTGGCCCTGGCCATGGCGACGTCCCTCGCCGCTTGCGGCCGCAAGTCGGCGCCGGCTCAACCACCGAGCAGCGACCATCCGCGCAAGTATCCGACTCAATGACGGGGCCGCTCGGCGAGGACCAGAGATGAACGCATTTCACCGCCCCGACGGCCGGCTGCACGTCGAATCCGTATCCCTTGAGCGCATCGCCGACGACGTCGGCACGCCGTTCTATTGCTATTCCACGGCGATTCTGGAAAGCCGCTATCGGGCCCTGGACGAGGCCCTGGCCGGACTGCCCGCGACCATCTGCTTCGCCGTCAAGGCGAACGGCAACATTGCCGTCGTCAGTACCCTGGCGCGCCTTGGCGCCGGGGCCGACGTGGTGTCGGCGGGGGAGCTTACGCGGGCGCTCCGGTCGGGCATTCCGGCGTCGCGCATCGTCTTTTCCGGCGTCGGCAAGACAGATGACGAGATGGCGGCCGCCCTCGACGCCGGGGTCATGCAGATCAATGTCGAGTCCGAGGTCGAGATGGAGGCCCTTTCCCGGGTGGCCACGGCCAGGGGCGTGACGGCGCCGTCCGCCGTCCGTGTCAACCCCGACGTCGATGCCCGGACCCATGAAAAGATCACCACGGGCCGGCGCGAAAACAAGTTCGGCATCGAATGGGCGCGGGTGTCAGAGGTTTTCGCCGCCGCCGCCGCACTGCCCGGTATCGCGCTGACCGGCGTCGCCGTTCATATCGGCTCGCAGTTGACCGACCTTGAACCGTTCCGCCATGCCTTTCGGCGCATTCGCGGTTTGGTGACCGACTTGCGTGCCCAAGGCCACCGGATCGATTGCGTGGACGTGGGCGGCGGATTGGGCATCGATTATGGCGATCCTGCCGACGAAGGGACTGGACCGCCCTCGGCCGCCGATTATGCCGCCGTAGTGCGCGATGAGGCCGGCGACCTGGACTGCCAACTGCTTCTAGAACCAGGCCGCTATCTGGCTGGCAACGCCGGCGTTTTGGTAACCCGCGTCGTCTATGTCAAGGAAGGCGAGACGCGGCGATTCCTGATCGTCGATGCCGCCATGAATGATCTTTTGCGTCCGGCCCTCTATGGGGCGTATCATAGGATCGAGCCGGTGGGGGACATTGCCGGCGGCGATGTCGGAGAGTTCGACGTGGTCGGACCCGTTTGCGAGACGGGCGATACCTTCGCCACCCAGCGGTCGCTCCCCCGAGTGGAGCCCGGTGCGTTGCTTTGCGTGCACGCCGCCGGTGCCTATGGGGCGGTAATGGCCTCGACCTATAATGCCCGGCCGCTGGTCCCCGAAGTGCTGGTCAAGGATGGCGCCTACGCCGTGGTGCGCCGGCGTGTTCCGGTCGAGGAAGCCCTGACTCTCGAAACCGTTCCCGACTGGTTGTCGGCGCCCGCTACCCGGAAAAAGGTCTCATGAGGTTGCGGCGCAAGAACGCCTTGCCCCTGCCCTTGGGACGGGCGTGGGCCGCCGTCTTGTGGGAGCGCCTGTGGCCAGCCATGGTGCCGGCGCTCTTGGTTCTTGGCTTGTTTGCGGCGCTGGCGCTCTCGGATCTGTTGGTATTTCTACCCGGTTGGCTGCATGGAGTCGTGCTGCTGGCTTTTGCCGCGGCCTTGGCTTACGGCGTTTATCGCGGCTGGGGGTCCTTCCGGCCAGTCGAAGAGGGTGAAGCCCGTCACCGCCTGGAACTGGACAACGCCCTCGATCACCGGCCCTTGACCGCCCTTGACGACCGCCTTGCGGCGGGTGCCGACGATGCCGCCGCCGTGGCCTTGTGGCGGCTCCACCTCCGGCGCATGGCCGAGAGGGCTCGTAGCCTCAAGGTCGGGCCGCCGGCGCCGGGCCTGGCCCGCCTCGATCCCCTTGGCCTCAGGGCGCTTGTGCTTTTGTTTCTGGTGGTTGGCGGCGTCGCCGGGCGCGATGATCCTCTCGATCGCTTGGCCCGTGCCCTGGTGCCCCAGTTCGAAGGCGCCGCCGGCGGACCGGTAACGGTCGAGGTTTGGATCACGCCGCCTGCCTATACCCGTATGGCGCCGCTGTTCCTGGACCGGTCGACGCCGTTGCCCGGTGGTCCGCTCAAGCTGCCCGCTGGTTCGGCGGTGCTGGCCCAAGTGGGCGGCCTGGACGATACACCGCGGCTAAAAGCGGGCGAGCTGGACGTCGCCTTCGATCCCATTGGGGCGGACGGCGGGCCGATGAGCTATCGTGTCGAGGCGGTTATTGAGGCGGGCAACCGTCTGACTGTCGAACGGTCGGGCAGGGAACTGGCGGCCTGGCCCATGGACGTGCTGCCCGATAATCCGCCCGAAGTTTCGTTTGTGACACTGCCGGTTGGCAACGACATTGGTCATCTCAGGATGGAATTTCAGGCCAGTGACGACTATGGCCTGACCAGCGTGGTGGCTGAAATAAGACGGGCGGATGGACCCGGTGGGACGGCCGCAGGCGACGCTATTTCAATAGAAATGCCCCTCGGTTCTCCCGGAATTAAGGCGGCCAAGGGCCGTAGTCAGCGTGACCTAACCGCCCATCCGTGGGCCGGACTGCCGGCGCGCATGCGCCTGGTGGCAACCGATGCCAAGGGTCAGACGGGGACCAGCGACGATGTCGTCGTGGTATTGCCCGAACGCGCATTCCGCCACCCGGTTGCGCGTGCCATCATTGCGGAGCGCAGGAAACTCAGCGCGCCGCCCCCCATCCCTCGGGCCGAGGTAAGCGCCGCCCTGACGGCCATCGCCAACCGCCCCGAACGATTTGCCCATGACACGGTGGTCTTTCTGGCTCTCAGCGTTGCCCGGTCGCGCCTCATGCGCGATCAACGCGATCAGGCCATCGCGTCTGTCCAAGACATCCTTTGGGACACGGCCTTGCGCGTCGAGGACGGCGAGGTATCGGTCGCCGAACGGCGCCTCGTGCAGGCCCAGGAGCGTCTTATGCGGGCCCTGAGAGAGGGCGCCGATAACGCCGAGATTGATCGTCTGATGGACGAGTTGCAGCGCACCTTGGACGAATACATGCAGGCCCTGGCCGAGCAACTGATGCGCCAAGGCGCGCCACAAATGCCGATGATGCCCAACATGCGCATGATTGCCCGCGACGACCTCAGCCAGATGATCGAACGGGCCCGGGAATTGGCCCGCATGGGATCGGCCGACGCGGCCCGCAAGATGCTCTCTGAACTGCGCAAGATGTTGCAGAACATGCGCGCCGGGATGCGTCCCGGACGACCGGGGCAGGGCGCCAAGGACTTCGCCAAGGCCCAAGAGGCGATGAACCAACTGCGCGATCTGGTCCAGCGTCAGCAATCCCTCCTCGACAAGACCTTCCGGCGCTTGCAGAAGGAACAAGGTTCCGCCGGGAAACCGGGCGAAGGAGCAGACGCCCAGGGTAAGGCGGATGCCGCCGAGCAAGAGGGGCTACGCCGCAGCCTCGGCGATCTGATGGGGAAATTGGACGAGATGCTGGGCCGCATTCCGCAGTCCATGGGCAAGGCCGAGCGCGCCATGCGCGGCGCCGCCGGGGCCCTTGAGGCGGCGCGTCCGGGCGCTGCCGTTGGCCACCAGACCGAGGCCTTGGAACAGTTGCGCAAAGGCGCGGAGAACGCCATGGAACAAATGGTCCGGGGCATGGGCGGCATGATGGGCTTCGGCCCCGGGCGGCCGATGCCGATGGGCAGCGGGCAACGACCTCCCGATCGCGATCCCTTCGGCCGCTACCGTGAAGGTGAATTCGGCTCCTATCTCGAAGGGGATATCGAGGTTCCCGACGAGATGGAAATCCGCCGGGCGCGAGAAATCCTTGACGAACTGCGCCGTCGGTCGGGCCAACGCCAGCGCCCAAAGCTCGAGCGCGACTATATCGAAAGACTCTTACGCCAGTTTTAGTGACCTGGATCGGAAGTCCGTGGCACGCCAGATGCCTGTGGCGCCATCCGGGCCAGGATCCCGGCGAGCCACCTGAGACCGGCGTCGATTGCCTGACAGCGAATGAAAAAAATATGACGCCTGGAATCAATCCAGGAATCGGCGGCCGTCCGAGCTGTGGAGGGCCGAGCGGTCCGGTTCCGGCGGTGGCCGGTTTGCCGTACGCCATGCCATTGGGTCATGGTTCATAAGTCCTCTTCTGCCATTTGAACGCGCCGATTTTTCGGCGTCATTGCCATTGTCGCGAAAGTGTGTCGCGTAAAGGTTCCAGCAAAAGGCGTGCCACATGGGCATCGACGCCCAAGGGACGGCGGTTTAGGGTCCCCACCGATCAAGGATACAATGCACTCGTGATAGGAAAATTTTGCCTACTTTCCACTTTAGTAGGCAAATAATGCCGTATATTAGGAATTATAGACTAGCGGAATAAGGGCGTCCGGCGACAAGCGCCAGCCTTCATGACCCTTTCTTGCTTTCCGCCGCCGGCGCCTTCATTTCGCCTTCCGGTGCCGTCCGTTTGGTGAAGGTTACTTCAAGGCGGCGCGCCGTTGCCGCCGGATTTTCCAGGCGCGCCCTAAAACCGATGTTGTCACCGGCGGGGATCTCGGCCTTGCCCGGTTTTACCGTCGACATCTGGACTTCTTCCTCGCTGGCGTCGAGGAGCACGACACGAATGAGAGGCACGGCGCGGGGTTCATCCGAAATATTGACGATCATGCCGCGCACGACAAGGACGTCGGCTCCTTGTTCCTTCAAACGTTCGGACTTCACGTTGCGGATATCGAGTCCCGCGCCCAATGTATCGACGCTGAGCCCAACCATGGCGTAGACGGGCGCCACCGCGGGAACAAGCGCGACGATCTGAACGCGAGCGAAGTACAGCCCGGCGACAATCAGGGCCAACACCCCGACGCCCACGGCGGCAAAAATCAAGCCGCGTCCGCCTCCCTCTACCTCGTCGTCATCGTCATCGGACGAGGTGAAAACCTCGGGAATGGGTTCGGGGTCGGGCAGGTCATCGGGATCAAGCGCGTCTTCGGGCTCGTCGTCGTCGCTTGGGCCGGCGACCAGGGACTCCATCGCTTCGGGCTCGGTATCCGGCCCCAACATGGCATCCAGTTCTTCGTCCGATAGGGATTCTTCTTCCTCTTCCGCCGGTTCTGGTTCGGGTTCCGGCTCTGGTTCTGGCTCGGGTTCTGGCTCGGGTTCCGGCTCGGGTTCGGGCACCGGCTCGGGTTCGGGCATTGGCTCGGGTTCGGGCGCTGGCTCGGGCTCCGGCGCCTCCACGAAGGCCTCGGCAACATCGGCCGAGAAGTCGGGTTCGGGCACCGGCGGCGGGGGTGGCGCGACGGGTGGCGGTGGCGCAGCAGCTGGCGGTGGCGCGGCCGCTGGCGGTGGCGCATAGGCCGGCTGCGGCTGCGGCTGTGTCTCGGCGACCGGCAGTTGCAGCCAGGTATTGCCACAGTTGAAACAGCGCACCGTATTGCCTGCGCCGTCGATGGCGCCAGGCGCGACAGTGTAGTGGGTGGAACAGGCCGGGCAGTTTATAATCATCGGTGCTGAACTGTGTTAATATTCTGTCACTTATAGGCTTTTGACCCGTTCAAGGCAAGCCAGGGTGGCCCGGCGCATGGTGCTGGACGGAGAGGCTTTGCCCATGCCATTGTCCCTGCGACGGGAGCGCAAACGGTGACTAACGACGCCGACGACTGTGTCATTCAATTCGAGAACGTGGGCCTGCGCTATGGCCTTGGGCCCGAAGTCTTGCAAGATGTGTCGTTTGCCCTTAAGTCCGCCTCCTTCCATTTTCTGGTCGGCCCCAGCGGCGCCGGCAAGTCGTCGCTTCTGCGGCTTATGTACCTGGCCCTCAAGCCCTCGCGCGGCTTGGTCACCTTGTTCGGCCGTGACATTGCCACCACGCCGCGCCGCCAACTACCCGCCCTGCGCCGCCGCGTCGGCGTCGTCTTTCAGGACTTTCGCCTGCTTCCCCATCTCTCCGCCTTCGACAACGTCGCGCTGCCGTTGCGTGTCGCGGGTGCGCGCGAGGACGAGGTGCGCCGCCACGTCGTCGAGCTTTTGAGTTGGGTCGGCCTCAAGGATCACCTGGATGCCCGACCCCCGACGCTGTCGGGCGGCCAGCAACAGCGCGTCGCCATCGCCCGCGCCGTGATCGTGCGGCCGACGCTGCTTCTTGCCGACGAACCGACGGGCAATATCGACGACAAGATGGCCATGCGCCTGATGCACCTGTTCGAGGAGCTCAACAAATTGGGCACCGCCATCGTCATCGCCACCCATAACGAGAACCTGGTCGGGCGGCTGGTCCATTCCTGCCTGCGCCTCGACGGCGGCCGTCTGGAGGTTGATGAGACCGCCCGGGGCCCAGCCCCGGCCCTCGCGGCGAACTTGCGACAAAGCTCTGGGAACGCCGCCTGAATGTTTGCCAAACGCACCGATCTGCCGCTCGACCGTGATGCGCTGAGTCGCTATTTGCCGTGGCTAATCGCGTTCATGGTTTATATGGCGGTATTGGCCCTGGCCGGGTTGCTGGTTCTCGCTGCCATGGCCCGCTATTGGGACGCGGACGTCAGCGGCACCATGACGGTGCAAATCCCACCCACGGGAAGCGCCGCCGACGACGACAAACGCGTGCGCGCCGCCGTCATCTTGCTGCTTGGCGAACCCGCCATCGTCCATGCCGAGGCGATAACCGAGGGGCGCCTGATGGCGCTTTTGGAGCCCTGGCTGGGTACCGCCGAGGTGAGCGCCGACCTGCCCTTGCCGCGCCTCGTCGACGTCGAGGTCGAACCGGGGGCCGATCTGGATATGGCGGGGCTTGCCCGCCGCCTGGACGCCGCCGTGCCCGGCGCCACGCTTGACGACCACAGAATTTGGCTCGATCGCCTGGTTCGTCTCGTGCGCTCGGTCGAGGCGCTCGCTGCCTTGGTTCTCGCTCTCATGTGTTCGGCCACCGTCGGCACCGTCGTCTTCACGACGCGTACCGGCCTCGCCATTCACCACGACGTCATCGAGGTGCTGCACCTGATCGGCGCCCACGACGGTTATATTGCGCGCCAGTTTGCCCAGCGTGCTCTTACACTGGGCTTGCGTGGCGGCCTCATCGGACTGGCCCTCGCCGTGCCCACCTTGCTTGGCATCGGGTCCCTGGCGCGGCACATGGAGGCCGGCATCATGCCCAACCTGACACTGACGCTGACCCATTGGCTGGCTATCGTCAGTCTGCCCCTTCTGGCCGCCGCCATCGCCATGCTGACCGCGCGGTTAACGGTGACCCGCACATTGGCCAGGATGCCCTAGTGTCCTGGATCAAAAGTTCGTGGCGTATACGACGGCCTTCCGAGTTCATCCGGCTAGGCGCGGGGTGCGCCGTGATGCTGGAGCATCACAAGTGCCGCGCAACGACGCCGGGGGACTTGGAAGACCGCCCTTCGGGTCGCTTTTCCCGCCGCCTCGGTGCGTCAGAAAAGCTTGCCGATGCAAAGGCATCGCCTGCGCCTCCCTTCCTGCCGAGCGAACGGGAAAAGCGATCGTATAGGCCACGAACTTCTGATCGAGGACACTGTCGATGGTAGTCGGTGGCCGTGATCGGCGGAGCCGGGGCCGCCGCCTGATCGTGCGCCTGGCGGTGTTGGGTGTAGCGGTCGGTGCCGTATGGGCGGCCGGTTTGGTGCGCTTCGCCACCCAAATTCCCGATACCGTCGCCGAGCCCGACACCCTCACCGATGCCATCGTCGTGTTGACCGGTGGCAGCGGTCGCCTCGATGCCGGTCTTGAGCTGTTGGCCGGAAGGCGGGCGCCCAAGCTGTTCGTCTCCGGCGTTTACCGTGGCGTTGATGTGACCATGTTGCTCGACGTGTCGAAGCACTCGCCCGGAGACATCGAGTGCTGCATCGAAATCGGCCACAGCGCCGACGACACCGCCGGCAACGCCGACGAAACGGCGGCTTGGATGAAAAAAGGCGGATACCGCTCGCTGCGCCTGGTCACGTCAAGCTATCACCTGGCCCGCGCTCTGTTGGAATTCCGCCTTGCCATGCCCGACGTGACCTTGGTCCCTCATCCGGTGTTCGCCCGAACCGTCAAGCAAGACCGTTGGTGGGCGTGGCCTGGCACCGCCTCGCTGATTGTCGGCGAATTCAACAAGTATCTCCTGGTCTGGCCACGCCGCGCCGTCCACGGATTTATTGGCCGGCGAACCAAATCGGTGACGGCGCCATGACGGTTCTACGCTCCTTAGTCTTCAACGTGTTTTTTTTCGCCTGGTTGGCTTTTGTGCTGGTTGTCATGTTGCTGTTTCTGCCCCTGCCGCGACGGGTCATGCAGAACGCGGTGCGGGTCTGGACCCACGTCATGGGGCTTGGCCTGAAGGTGATTGTCGGCCTGGACTATGAGGTGCGCGGGCGCCAGCACATTCCGTGGGGCGGCGTCATATTTGCCTGCAAGCACCAGTCGGCGTGGGAGACGATGGCCTTCCACATTCTTTTTTCCGACACGTCCTACGTCATCAAGAAGGAGCTTTTTGCCGTCCCTCTCTTTGGCTGGTACGCCCGCAAGTGCCAATCCATCCCGGTTGACCGGGCCGGCGGCGGGGCGGCCCTGAGACGGTTGATCCGCGACGCCCGGATCCAGATCGCGGCGGGGCGGCCCCTGGTCATTTTTCCCGAAGGCACGCGCATGGCGCCCGGCACGCGCGGCGCCTATCATCCCGGCGTCTTCGCCCTTTACAAGCAGGCCCGGGCGCCGGTGGTGCCGGTGGCTCTCAACTCGGGCCTGTATTGGGGGCGTCGCCAATTCGTCAAGCGCCCGGGCGTCATGGTCATCGAGTTCTTGGAAGCCATGCCCGAAGGCCTGGACCGGCACCAATTCATGGCCGAGCTGGAAAGGCGCGTCGAAGCCGCGTCCGGGCGCCTGGTCGACGAGGCCCAGCCCCACCATCCGCCGGTCAGTGGATAAGACTGTACACGGTGGTGAAAGACGGGGATCGTTGGGCCAAGTCCCCGAGGCGCCAGGCGATGCCGACGCTTGGCGTGGGGATAAGCAAGGGAAAACATAAAGGGAACAATGCTTGACGTCGGCACCCCTATTTTGTAGGCTGGGAGGTCGGAAATCATTGTAAACACTCGCGTTCTTCGGAGACGGTCATGGTCGAAGTAGCGCCCATCTCACAGCAGATTTGGGACATGAAGTATCGGCTCAAGGGGGCCGACGGGGAGCCTTTGGACAAGATCATCCCCGACACCTGGCGCCGCATCGCCCGCGCCCTGGCGGCGGGCGAGGAGGATAGCGAGCTGTGGGAGGGCCGTTTCTTCGAGGCCCTTGAGGATTTCCGTTTCCTGCCCGCCGGGCGCATCGTATCTGGCGCCGGCAGCGAGCGTGCCGTGACGCTGTTCAACTGCTTCGTCATGGGCGAAGTGCCCGATGATATGAGCGGCATCTTCGACGGCCTCAAGGAGGCCGCGCTGACCATGCAGCAGGGCGGCGGCATCGGTTATGATTTCTCAACGCTGAGGCCCAAGGGCGCTCCGGTCAAGGGCGTCGGCGCCGATGCCTCGGGGCCGCTGTCGTTCATGGATGTGTGGGACGCCATGTGCCGCACCATCATGAGCGCCGGGTCCAGGCGCGGCGCCATGATGGCGGTCATGCGCTGCGACCACCCCGATATCGAGGCCTTCGTCGAGGCCAAGGGCGAGCCCGGGCGCCTGCGCATGTTCAACCTCTCGGTCTTGGTCACCGATGCTTTCATGGCGGCGGTGAAGGAGGACGGCGCCTGGGAGCTGACTTTCGACGGCGTTGCCTACAAGACCGTCCAGGCGCGTGATCTGTGGGACAAAATCATGCACGCCACCTACGCCTATGCCGAGCCCGGGGTGATCTTTATCGACGCCATCAACCGGTTCAACAATTTGGCTTACTGTGAAACCATTCACGCGACAAACCCGTGCGGCGAACAGCCCCTGCCGCCCTATGGCGCGTGCCTCCTGGGTTCGGTCAACTTGGCGCGCCTTGTCGATCAGCCGTTCACCGAGGCGGCCGGGCTCGACACCGATGCCCTGGCGCAACTGGTCGCCACCGCGGTGCGCATGTTGGACAACGTCATCGATGTGTCGGGGTTTCCGCTTCCCCAACAGGCCCATGAGGCCAGGGCCAAGCGGCGCATCGGCCTTGGCGTCACCGGACTGGCCGACGCCTTGATCATGTGCCGGGCGCGCTACGGCGGCAGCCGGGCCGTGGCTCTGACCGAGGAATGGATGCGCGCCATCCAGCGCGCCGCCTATCTGGCCTCGGCCGAATTGGCGGCCGAGAAAGGCTCGTTTCCCCTTTACGACGCCGAGAAATTCCTGGCCGGGGAAACCGTCGCCCGCCTTGACGCCGACGTCCGCGACGCCATCGCGCGCCACGGCATACGCAATGGGCTTCTGACATCGGTGGCGCCGACGGGCACCATTTCGATCCTCGCCGACAACGTGTCTTCGGGACTGGAGCCGGTGTTCAGCTTTCAATACGCCCGCTACGTCCTGATGCCCGACGGCACGCGCAGCGAGGAACAGGTGAGCGACTATGCCTATCGGCTTTATCGCCGCCTCGAAGGCGAGAACGCGCCGCTGCCCGATTATTTCGTCGATGCCCAGGGCTTGAGCCCAACCGACCACTTGGTCATGCAGACGGCGGTGCAGAAATATATCGACAGCTCGATCTCGAAGACCATCAACTGCCCCGAGAGCATGGCCTTCGACGACTTCAAGGATATTTACGCCCAGGCCTACGAACTGGGCTGCAAGGGCTGCACCACCTATCGGCCCAACGACGTCACCGGGGCGGTGCTGGAGGCCAAGACGGACGCCACCGGCGCCGGCCAGGCCGAACTGCCGCTTGAGAAGCCGGCAAAAAGCGTCAGGCCGACCGATCTCGGCGACTCTGGGCCCATTCACCAGCTGTTCCAGCCCCTCGACCGGCCCCAGGCCCTGGACGGCGCCACCTATAAGGTGCGCTGGCCGGAAAGCGACCACGCCATCTATATCACCATCAACGACATCATCGACGACCTGGGACGCCAGCGCCCGTTCGAGGTCTTCATCAATTCGAAGAACATGGAGCACTACGCCTGGACGGTAGCGTTGACGCGCATGATCTCGGCGGTCTTCCGGCGTGGCGGTGATGTCTCTTTCGTCGTCGAGGAGATGAAGGCGGTGTTCGACCCGCGCGGCGGCCACTGGGTCGGTGGGCGCTACGTACCCTCGCTCTTGGCCGCCATCGGCGAGGCCATCGAACGCCACATGATTGCCACCGGCTTCCTGGCGGCACCCGGCGAAATGGCCGAGGACCGGGGCGCCCAGCCCCAGGTCGCGGCCGTTGGCGGCGGCGAGGAAAGCGAAGACGGCATGGCGCCCAGCGCATCCCCCTTCCGCCAGTGCCCGAAGTGCGGCCAGGCCAGCCTGGCCCGCCAGGAAAACTGCGACGCCTGCATGAGCTGCGGCTATTCGAAGTGTAGTTGAGGCGTTAGCCCTATCGCCCCGCCTTTTCCCGTGCCATTTCCAATATTTCGTGCAGCGGGCCTTCCTTGATGCCCATCTCGTCGAGGTGTTCCAAGGTGTTGGCCAGGTATTCGACGGCCGAGCCCTCGAAGCCGTGGCCGCGGGCGACGCGGCGCGCCGCTTCGTCGGGCGCCAGCTTGCCGGCGTATTGCGCCTCGTTGGCGTGATTGGCAACGAAGGCCCAGGCGGTGACCCGGCCCTTGGGCAACGATAGCGTCAGGCGCTTCGCGACATAGGAATCGGTGTCGAGTTCACGCCTCCACAGATAATCCAGCGTCGAGCCGGCGTCGGCTGGGTCAATCTTGTACGCCCGCCCCCTGCACGAGCCGCCATGGTCGAGGCCGACCACCAGTCCCGTGCAATCCGGTGTGCCCCGATAGCGGGTCGAGTGAATGCAGAGCGCCCGGTGATAGCCGTATAGGAGCGCCGCCTGGCAATCCAAATAGGGAAAATTGGGCCGCCACATGAGCGAGCCATAGGCGAAGACCCAGATATCCCCGCGTGTCTTTTCGGCCGGCCCCATCATTGCCTCGTCACCAAGGCGACGCCGAAGACCGAGACCGCCATACCGGCCAGGGCCAAGGCGCCGAAGGTCTCATTGAACAAGGTGAAGCCGATCAGCGCCGTCACCGGCGGCACCAGATAAAAAAGGCTGATCACCTTGGAAGCCTGGCCGCGCCTGAGCATCACGTACAAAAGACTGACCGCGCCAAGCGACAGCACCACGACCAGCCAGGTGAGTCCGAAAATGAACTCACCCGTCCAGTGGATAGAACCTGTCTCGAAGGCCAACGAGAAGGCACCGGTGAGAAGTGCCGCGGCGGCGAACTGGATGGCATGGCCCGAGCGCAGGCGCATGGTCCCGCCGTGGCGCTTTTGATAGAGCGTGCCGGCGGTAAAGCCCGTGACCGCGACACAGGCAAGCGCGATGCCGGGCAGGTCGGCCCCGGCGACGTCGAGCTTATCGGTGATGACGACGGTGACGCCGGCGAACCCCGCCACCATGCCGAACCACTGGCGCGCCTTCAGGGTCTCGCCTAGGAACGGCCCGGCGGCGAACGCGGTAAGCAGCGGCTGAAAGCCCATGACAAGGGCGATGACCCCCGATGGCAGCCCCCGGGCAAGGGCCGAAAAAAGCCCCATGAAGGTAACGCCGTGGATTAAGACGCCGGTCATGGCCAGGTGGCCGGCCTCGCTCCTGTCGGCGGGCCAGGGCGCGCCGGTGGCAAGGCTGATCCCGGCCATCAGAACGGCAACGATGGCGAAGCGGACAAAGAGAAAGGTAAACGGCTCTGCATAAGGCAAGCCATAGAGAGCCCCCATATACCCGGTGCTCCACAAGACCACGAAGAGCACCGGCACACAGGCGATCCAGGCGCCGCCGGAACGGGGGTCGGGGAAAACGTGGGCTGGAGGGCTCATGGTCAGGGCCGGAGGGAAGCAATGGGGTCGGGCAGGCTATCTTCTCGCTCCCCATCGCGCAACGCACTATAAAGGGGACGTAAACCTTCAGCAGCGGAACCCCCGACACCGATCATGCTGTCGCCTAGGAAGACTTCCGGCCGTTCCCACCCGTCGCTTACCTATCGGCCGCCGACTCACTTGAGGACCCTCAAGATCGGGTTGATTGCCTTTGTCGGCATCGCCGGCCTGGCGGTGCTGTGGGTCGTCGCTTGGTTTACCTTGGCCTCGAACATGCGCACCGAGACCCTGGCCTGGATCGAGGCGCAGCGGGCCGCCGGCTTTACCGTCAGCTATACCAAGTTCGAACTTAGCGGCTTCCCGTTCAAACTGGTGGCCACCATCGACGAGCCGGGGCTGGGGTGGCCCGACACCCGGGCGCCGTGGGTCTGGCAAGGCAAGCACCTGACCATGCAGGCCCGGCCCTGGACTCCGTGGCGACTGCGCCTGGCCCTTGCCGGCGCGCAGACGGTGCGCCTGGCGGACGGCGCCGGACCCACCACCTATAAAGGCGCCGCCGACGTGCTTGCCCTCGACCTCGTCTTCGGTGGCGACGGGGCGGAGAGCGGCCGGCTCACCGTCGGGGGGCTTAATTTCTCAACCGCCGAGGGGACACGGGCAATTACCGTCGAACGGGCCGAAGTCGCGGCACGGCGCGGCTTTCCCGATCCCGAGGACCACCACGCTTCGACCTTGAACGTGGAACTGTCGGCCCTGGGTCTGGGGTTTCCGGAAAGTCTCGATCTGCCGCTCGGGCGGATAATCGGCGCGCTGCGCCTGCAGGCCGATGTCCTGGGCACCGTTCCCACCGCATCGTGGCCAGCCGCGTTGGCCAAGTGGCGCGACGACGGCGGCACCATCGAGGTAGCGCGCCTGGCCCTCACATATGGGCCCCTCGATGTGCGGGCTAACGGCACCCTGGCGTTCGACGGCGACATGCAACCCATCGGCGCTTTCACCGCCAAGGTCCAAGGGTTCTTTCCCCTGGTCGACGCGCTTAAGGACAAAGGGCTGGTGCGGGCCCGCGACGCCGTTACCGCCAAGATCGTTTTGGGCGCCCTTGCAAAAAGGCCGGCTCAAGGCGGGCCGCCGACCCTGAACCTGCCCCTGACGGTGCAGGGCCGCAAGGTCTACGCCGGGCCGTTGGCGCTGGCCGAGGTGCCCGCCATCCCCTGGTAAGGTTTGGTACGGCTCTTGTGTTATCATGTCACCCATGGGGAAATCCGCTGCCATCGGCGCCGTCCTTGCCGCCCTGGTCGTCCTTTTTATTGCGCCCTCTGTCGGGGACAGCGCCGACGGTGGGGCGACCCAGGGCGGTCGTAGCCTCAGGGGCCAGTTCCTGGTGGCGACGCCCAACATGGGGGACCCGCGTTTCGCTCAAAGTGTCATCTACATGGTCGACCACACGCCGAGGGGCGCCATGGGTTTCATCGTCAACCGCGCCTTCGGCACCGGCCCGCTTGGAAAATTCCTCAAGGGTTTTAACATCGAGAGCGAGAAGTCCGACGCCACCATCACCATCCAATATGGCGGTCCCGTTACGCCGGGCCGCGGTTTCGTCCTCCATACCAGCGACTATGCGGGCAAAGGCACCATCCGGGTCTCGGATAAGGTCTCCATGACCATCGAGATGAGCGTATTGAGGGACTTGGCGGCGGGCAAGGGACCGAGCCGGGTGCTCTTCGCCATGGGCTACGCCGGCTGGGGCCCCCAACAACTGGAGGGCGAGATGGCGCGCGATGACTGGCTGACGGCGCCCGAAGATTTGGGGCTCATCTTCGGCGACGACCAAGACACGAAGTGGGAGCGCGCCAGAACCGGCGCCGGGCTGAAGCTATAAGACCAACGCTCAGGCCTGCTTGGCCGCGATGACGCCGCGGCGGAGTTCACGGGCGCGGGTGAAGATTTCGTGCAACGTGTCACCCTCGCCTCGGCGGATGGCCCGCTGTACGGCCGTCAGGTCCTCGCTGAAGCGGCCCAGCATCTCGAGCACCGCCTCACGGTTATTGAGGAAGACGTCGCGCCACATGACCGGGTCCGAGGCGGCGATGCGGGTGAAGTCGCGGAAGCCGCCGGCCGAGTACTTGATCACTTCGGACTTCAGGTGGTCTTCCAGGTCCGTCGCCGTGCCGACGATGGTGTAGGCGATGAGGTGGGGCAGGTGCGAGGTGATGGCCAGGACCTGATCGTGGTGGGCGGCGTCCATGGTCTCGATCAGCATTCCGGCCCGTTGCCACAACGTCTTCACCCGCTCGACCGCTTGCGCGTCGGTGCCGGCGGACGGTGTCAGGATGCACCAGCGCCCATCGAACAACTCGGCAAAGCCGGCTTCCGGTCCCGAATGCTCGGTACCCGCCACCGGGTGGGCGGGGACCAGGTGGACACCATCGGGCAGGTGCGGCGAGACATCATCGATCACGGCCTGCTTGACCGAGCCCACGTCGCTGACGATGGCGCCTGGCTTGAGCGCCGGTCCGATATCGGCGGCGATTCCGGCATAGGCGCCGAGCGGCGAACACAGCACGACCAGGTCGGCATCCAGGGCGGCTTGACGCGCATCCAGGGTTACGCTGTCGGCGAGGCCCAGGTCCACGGCCGTGTCCAAGGTCCGTTGGGTGCGCGCCGCGACGGCGATGTGCCCGGCCAGGCCGTCGCGCCGAATCACGCGGGCGAGCGACGATCCGATCAGCCCGATGCCGATCAGCGCAATGCGCCCGAACAGGAGATCAGAGGGTTTACCGGTCATGGCTCAGTCCAGGAATTCTTTCAAGGCGTCGACGACGGCGCGCATTTCGTCCTCCAGGCCGATGGTGATGCGCAGGCTGTCGGCAAGGCCGTATCCGGCCATGCGCCGGGTAATAATACCCCGGCTTCTCAGAAAGACATCGGCGGCCTCGGCATCGCGGCCGGGCTGATCGGGGAAGCGCACCAAGGCGAAGTTGCCGACGCTGGGTGGAACCTCCAAGCCAAGGTCCCGCGACTGCTTGGTGAACCACGCCAGCCAGGTATCGTTGTGGCGCCGCGAACGCTCGGCGAAGGCCTCATCGGCGAGCGCCGCGCATCCCGCCGCCTGGGCCGGCGCCGAAACGTTGAACGGATTGCGCGCGCGGCTCAGGACGTCGGCCACGCTTGGCGGACAATAGGCCCAGCCCAAGCGGACGCCGCCCAAGGCGTACATCTTGGAGAACGTGCGGGTCATCACCACGTTGTCGCCGCCGTCCACCAATTCAATGCCCGGCGTATAGTCGCCGTTCGTCACGTATTCGGCATAGGCGGCGTCGATGACCAGAAGGACGTTGGCCGGCAGACCGGCACGCAGGCGCGCGAGCTCGGCGGTGGGCAAGTACGTCCCCGTCGGGTTGTTGGGGTTGGCCACGAAGACGACGCGCGTCTTTGCCGTTACCTGGCCAAGGAGGGCATCGACGTCGGTGGTGAGGTCGGTTTCGGGTGCGGCGACGGGCGTTGCCCCCACCGTCTTGGCGGCGATCGGGTACATGAGAAAGCCGTGTTCGCTGTGTAGAACCTCGTCTCCCGGTCCGGCATAGGCGCGGCACAACAGCCCGATCAGTTCGTCCGACCCGGCGCCGCACACGATGCGCTTTGCATCAAGACCGTGGTGGCGGTCCAGGGCCTGGCGCAGGTCATCCGAAGAACCGTCGGGATAGCGGTGCAGAGAGGCCGCGGCGTCACTGTAGGCGGCGACCGCCTTGGGACTGGGACCGAGTGCACCCTCGTTGGAGGCAAGCTTGATCACGCGTTCGACGCCGGCGACGTCCGCATCGCCCCCGACATAGGGCGTAATCTCCATGATCCCGGGTCTGACCGACAGGCCGCTCATGATTTACGCCTCCGCTTCGCTGGCCTCTCGGCAAGTTCCTCGGGCGTCAAGGGCACCGCATAGGAGCCCAAGACGACCACCCGCTTGATCGGCAGGCTTGTTGAGTCCATGAGCAGTTTGACGCGGCGGTCGTCGGTAGCGACGAAATCGTCCACCTCGGCCAGATAGAGCCGCGTGCCGCGAGTCTCCTTGTCATTCCACAAGGCAGTAAATGTGACCGGCAGACTGGCTTCGGTGAGTGCCGGTCCGAGGCTGGTCAGGGCAAACCTCTCGTCGGCGTCGAGGGCGACGAAAGACCGGTCGCGCCCCGTCTCCTCTGGAGCAACCCGGCTGATGACCAACGCCTCCAAGGAGTCGGCGCGGCAGTTGCCGGGCCCGGCGAAGGGCAAGCGTGCAATGACCAGCGGCGCGGCGGCGTCACGGCCCATCAGGTGGGGCCACCACGGTTGGGTATCGTCGCGAACCGGAACCGCTAGAACACCAACGGTTGCCTGCCCGCGCATGACCTCGTCGATGACGCGCGGTGCCGAGGAGTGGGCCGTCACCGGGGTTTGGCTGCCGTAATGGCTGCGCGCCAAATCGCCGAAGCCGCACGAGTCCTCGGGCTCGTGGACGGCGACCGAAAACGGGCCTTGAAGACTGACGAAGGCGGCCAGGATCTCACGCCAGACGCGCACCAGGGCCTGTTTGGGAAACGCCCCCCCATGGCGATCGACCAGGCGGCGGATGATCTGGGCTTCGCGTCCGGGGCGGTGGGCGCTCTCGGCGTCGCCCTTCGATGCACCGACTTTCTCGACCACGCGCGTACGCCGCACCAAGAGGTCGTGAATCTCCTCGTCGATGGCGTCAATTTCACCGCGCAATGCGTTGAGTGATTTCTTCGCGCTCATAGTGGTTTCCGGATCGGTAAAACCGCGGTACGGCGGGCCCCCGTTCGAGGACGCATAGTGATAATGGCTCGCCTCGGCAAAAGCAAAGAAAACATTGACACTTCCAGGCTTGCTTTCTAGCTATGGTGCCCTTAATCGCGATGCGGGAAACGGCCGTAACGTTATGGATTCGCCCAATCACAATAGCGCCCAAGGAACCGATTTGCCGAAGCTGGCGGATGACCAAGTGCGCCTGGACGCCGAGGGACCCTTGCGCCTTGACTGCGGAGTCGCGCTTGACCACGTCACCGTCGCTTATCGGACCTATGGCACGCTCGACGCTGAAAAGTCGAATGCCGTCTTGGTCTGCCATGCGCTCACCGGTGACCAGTACCTGGCCGAGAGCCACCCGATTACCAGCAAGCCGGGATGGTGGGAGCTGATGGTGGGGCCGGGCAAGGTCCTCGATACGGACCGCTATTTCGTCATATGTCCCAACATCTTGGGCGGCTGCATGGGCACCACAGGTCCCAAGGAGATCGACCCGGCGACGGGCCGGCCATGGGGCCTTTCGTTCCCGGTGATTACCGTCGCCGACATGGTGCGTGCCCAGGCCATGCTGATCGCCCACCTGGGTATAGAAAAACTGTTCGCGGTCATTGGCGGTTCGCTGGGCGGCATGCAGGTGCTGGAATGGGCAGCGTCTTATCCCGAACGTGTCTTCGCCGCCGTTCCCATCGCCGCCGCCGGCCACCACACGGCCCAAAACATCGCCTTTCACGAGGTCGGCCGCCAAGCCATCATGGCTGATCCCGACTGGTGCGGCGGCGACTATCAGAGCGCCGGCAAGCACCCCCACCGGGGACTGGCCGTGGCGCGCATGGCGGCACACGTCACGTACCTGTCGGAGACGGCGCTGCATCGCAAGTTCGGGCGCCGCCTACAGGACCGCGCGGGGATAACCTACGGCTTCGAAGCCGACTTCCAGGTCGAGAGCTATCTGCGCCACCAGGGCAGCACCTTTGTCGAGCGCTTCGACGCCAATTCATATCTCTACATTACCCGTGCCATGGATTACTTCGACCTGGCCGAGGCCCACGGCGGCGTTCTGGCCGAGGCCTTTCGCGAAACGCCGGTCCGATTCTGCGTCATCTCGTTCACCTCAGACTGGCTCTATCCGACCTCGGAAAGCCGCGCCATCGTCCACGCGCTCAACGCGGTCGCGGCCAACGTGAGCTTCGCCGAAATCACGACCGAGGACGGTCACGATTCGTTTCTCCTTGATGAGCCGGAGTTCCGAGAGGTTCTGCAAGGTTTTCTCAACGGCGCCGCCGACCATCGCGGCCTGCCCAGGGGACGGCGGTGATGATGGCCGATCAGCGCAAGACGATCCGCGTCGATCTTCAGCTCATCGCCGATATGATAGAACCCAACACGCGGGTGCTCGACGTGGGCTGCGGCGACGGCACACTCTTGGATTATCTTGGCGCCTTCAAACAGGTCGACGGACGCGGCATCGAGATTTCCATGGAAGGCGTGAACGCCTGTGTTTCGGCAGGCCTTCCAGTTATCCAGGGAGACGCCGACACCGATCTCGCGGACTACCCCGACGATGCCTTCGATTACGTCGTGCTGAGCCAGACCTTGCAGGCGACCCACGCCCCGCGTCAGGTATTGGAGCACCTGACCCGCATCGGTCGTCGAGCCATCGTTTCGTTTCCCAACTTCGGCCATTGGCGAGTGCGCGGCCACCTTTTCTTATTCGGCCGCATGCCGGTCAATAAGACCCTGCCCTACCAATGGTACGACACGCCCAATATCCACTTTTGCACGATCAAGGATTTCGTAGTCCTGTGCCGCGAAATGGGCGTGACCATTGAGCGTAGCCTGTCCCTCGACCATGGCGGGCACCGGCGGCGCATCGGCTCGCATGTATTCTTTAACAATATATTGGGTGGGCAAGCCGTCTTCGTGCTCAGCCGTTAGTGGCCGTTTGAACGGGCCCAACCTGGGAGCTGTTATGACCGGCAAGGCAAAAAGTTCCTCGGACGCTCCTCTCGAGTCGTTGCTGCGCCAATCGGGAGCATCCCTGAGTGTGGCCGAACTGCGTGAATTGGTGCTGGGCGTCGCCGCGGCTCCGAGCGCGCTCGACCCTGACGCCTGGATGTGCCTGGTGGCACCGACCATCGACGAGGCGTCGAAGGTGCGGCTTCGTGCCCTCCTCGATGAGGTCTCTGAGAGCGGTGGAGACGACCGGGCGCCGGCGGCGCGCCTCACCGCCCTTCGAGGAGAGTTGGAGAAGAGCGGCCTCGACGGCTTAATCGTGCCTCACGCCGACGAACACCAAGGCGAATACATGCCGGCCCGGGCCAAGCGCCTGGCCTGGCTGACCGGATTCACCGGATCGGCCGGACTGGCGGCGGTTCTCAAGGATAGTGCCGCCATCTTCGTCGATGGCCGCTACACCCTGCAGGTACGCGATCAAGTGGACGAAAACCATTATGTCATCCGCCATCTGACCGAGGAACCGGCTACCGGATGGATCACCGAAACCCTGCCCAAGGGCGCCCGTCTCGGCTACGACCCATGGCTTCATACGAAACGCGAGGTCAAGCGCTGGCGGGGTGCTTGTGAAAAAGCCGGCGCCACCCTGGCCGCCTGTGAAGAGAACCCAATCGACGCGGTGTGGACCGACCAGCCGCCGCCACCGGTGGCGCCCGTCGTTCCCCACGCCATCGAATTCACCGGCCGCACTTCGGCCGACAAGCGCGGCGATTTGGCCCAGGCCCTGGCCAAGGGTGGTCTCGACGCGGTGGTGCTGACGGCATCAGAATCCATTGCTTGGTTGTTGAACATTCGCGGCGCCGACGTCCCGCGTACGCCGTTGCCTCTCTCGTTCGCCATCCTTAACGCCGACGCCAGCGTCGATCTGTTCATCGATCCGCGCAAAATGGCACCGGGCCTGGCCGAACACCTGGGCGGCGACGTGCGCCCGGCGCCGCGCGATGCTTTTGGGCCGGCCCTCGACCGCCTGGGCGGCGCCGGCAAGGCCGTCAGTCTGGACCCAGACACCTCGCCTTCCTGGGCCCTCGATCGGGCGAGTGGGTCCGGCGCACGCATCGTCCACGGCGCCGATCCGTGTCTATTACCCAAGGCGCGTAAGAACCCGGTCGAGCTGGACGGCACGCGGGCCGCCCACCGGCGCGACGGCGCTGCCTTGGTCCGATTTCTTGCCTGGCTTGACCGCGAAGCACCGGCCGGCCGGCTGACCGAGATCAAGGCCGCCGAAAAACTCGAGATCCTGCGCCGCGAGAACGACCATTTCCGGGGCCTGAGCTTCGACACTATTTCGGGCGCCGGCCCCAACGGCGCCATCGTTCACTACCGGGTCGGTCCCAAGACCAATCGGCGGTTGGAGCCGGGGTCCCTCTATCTGGTCGATTCGGGCGGGCAATATCTGGACGGCACCACGGACGTGACCCGCACCATTCCCATCGGCACCCCAAGCGCCGAGATGCGCCGGCGCTTCACTTTGGTGCTCAAGGGGCACATCGCCTTGGCCGTGGCGCGCTTTCCCAAGGGGACGACGGGGTCACAACTCGACACCCTGGCGCGCCGCCACCTGTGGGCGGAGGGCCTCGATTATGACCACGGTACCGGCCACGGGGTGGGCAGTTACCTCGGCGTGCACGAGGGACCGCATCGCATCTCCAAGGCGCCCAACCGGGTCGCCTTTGAGGCCGGTATGATTGTTTCCAACGAACCCGGCTATTACAAGACGGGTGAGTATGGCATCCGTATCGAGAATCTTGTCACCGTGGTTGCCGTCGCCGCCCCGGAAGGTGCCGATAAGGACCTGCTGGGCTTCGAGATATTGACACTGGCGCCCATCGATCTGCGATTGGTGGACGGGGCGATGTTAAGCGCCGACGAGATCACCTGGCTCGATGAATATCATGGCACGGTGCGCGATGCGCTCTTGCTCCACGTCGATGTTGACACCGCCCGTTGGTTGGCTCAGGCGACACGGCTCGTGGAGACGCCATGACGGCGAGCACCCGCAATCCTTATTCGGGCATGCGATACAAATAGACCGTCGTTGCGTACAGATCGTCGGCGCGCCGCACCGCTTCGGGCCGCCAGCCGGGCACGGAGAAGGTGTTGGAGAGTACGTAGGCGCCGGGCTTCAGTTCAGCCTCCAGCTTGGTCTTGAGGGTGTCCATCCCGGCGGGAAACAGATAGCAGACAACAAGGGCGGCGTCGCCCAGCGCAACAGGGTGAAAGTCGGCGCGCCGAATCGAAAGGTTGGTCAACGGCTCGACCCTGTGACGGACCTTGGAAAACAGCCACGGCAGGGGTGAAATTTCCAGAGCCCGCACCGTGCAGCGGGGCAGGCGCCGGGCCAGGGGGAAGGCCAGGTTTCCCCATCCCGATCCCAGTTCGAAGACCACGCCTTCGATGCCGGGCGGAATCAAGTCCAGCATTACGGAGGCGACCCGGGGCGATGTCGGTGCTGGCACCACGCCCGTCATTAGGGCATAAACGACAAGCCCAAGGACCACAGCCAGGGCGGCAGCGAGAACGCCCAGTTCCATCACGCGACAGGCCCGCCATAATAGGGAGATGAAATCGGAAATAATTGGCCCATATAATGTTAACAATATCACAACTATTACCCTCAATATTGGGAGATGGATTAAACCGCCGAGTGTCGCGGGGTGCGTTGAGCGCGGCGACTCAATGTTTTGCCTCAATGGTTTAACAAGTATGGAGATGTGGTTTCGTGGCTTTTTTAAACTTTACAAAAGCACAAAAGGAGCTGACCGACCCCCATTGGGCGCGTACCAAGAATGGGTCCTTTCACCGGCTTCTCAGTCTTGATCCCGAGGCTAACGGCTTGTCCAAGGCCAACGGTGTTTACGTCGTTTGACACGGCGGCATCAAACCCGGGTGGATATTCATCGGTCGCAGTGATGACTTGGCCCGAACGTTTCACGAGGTCGCCGACGACGAAGAGGTCATGGCCTACGATGCCCACGGCGGCATATTCGTCGCCTGGGCAATGATCAAGAAGGAGTTTCAAAATGGTGTCGTCCGTCACCTGAACGACGCCCTGGGTCCCAAGATCAAGAACAAAGCCGGCGCCCTAAAAAAAGCTAAACCGGTCCCCGTCCAACCGCCCCGGCCCAAATCCGCTTCGGAATGACGCCCAGAACTTCCGGTGTTCCCCGGAACTGAGCGTGACCGCGATCACCGTTGGGCTTTCGCGTATGACTCTGGGCCGATTTTTTCCCTAGATGACGATGGGGACTTGAACGGGTGAACAGGCGCGAGCGTCGGCATCAAGCCAAATTGGGTGGAAAGCGCAAATCAGTGCGCCGGCCCGTCGCCGTGGACGCGCGCTTTCAGGCTGCCCAGGCTCACCAGGTGGCTGGGCGTCTTGGCGAGACCGAGACCTTGTGCCGCTATCATTGCCGAACATCCCGCCCACGCCGACGCCCATGGTCTTTTGGGTGTGGTCCTGGCGCTTGATGACAGGAACGCCGAAGCCGCCACTCTATTGGAGCGTGCCGTTGCTCTGGCGCCCGCCGTCGCCGCCTACCACAACAACCTGGGCAATGTCTTGTCGGCGCTCGACCGCGGCGAGGAGGCGGTGGCCGCCTATGGTCGTGCCCTGGCGCTGCGCCCGGACGACGCCCAGACCCACAACAACCTGGGCACGGTCCTCAAGGCGGCGGGCCGTTTGGCGGACGCCCGCGACGCCTATGAACGTGCCTTGGTTCTCAATCCCGATTATGCCGAGGCGCACAGCAATTACGGTAACGCGCTCCTGGATCTAGGCCGCATCCAAGAGGCCGTCGAAAGCCATCGACGGGCACTGGTCCTCAACCCCGACTACGCCGTTGCCCACAATAACCTAGGCAGCGCTCTGAAGCGTCAGGGTGAATACGAGGCCGCCGCCGCTTCCTTCGAGACGGCGCTCAAGCTAATGCCCGCCTATTCGGACGCGCTGAGCAACTTGGGCGAGGTCCTGCGCGAAAGCGGCGACGCCGGCGCCGCCATTGACTATTACCGCCGTGCCCTCGACGCCGATGGGGCCAGGCCCGGCATCCATTCCAATCTTCTCTACGCCTTGAACTGCGTCCCAGAGTTCGACCGGGGCGCCCACTACGCCGAACATCGCCGCTGGGCCGAACTGCACACCCGGCCCGCCACCGTGAGTCATGGCAACGACCCCAACCCCGAGCGGCGGATCAGGATCGGTTACGTATCGCCCGACTTCCGCCGTCACTCGGTGACCTATTTCATCGAACCCGTGCTTGCCGCCCACGACCCGGGCGTTGTCGAGGTCTTCTGTTACGCCAGCTCCAACTTACGCGACGAGGTGAGCGATCGCCTGCGTTCCATGGCCCATGGGTGGCGCGACATTCACGCCCTTGGTGACGGCGAGGCGGCAAAGCGCATCGGCGCCGACGGCATCGATATTCTGGTCGATCTTTCGGGGCACACCATGAACGGACGTCTGGCGCTGTTCGCTCAGCGACCGGCACCGGTGCAGGTCACCTACCTGGGGTATCCCAACACGACGGGCCTGGACGCCATGGATTACCGCCTCACCGACGCCCGGGCCGACCCCGAGGGCGACGGCGAGGCTTTTCACACAGAGGCCCTGGTTCGGCTCCTCGACGGCTTCTTGTGCTATCGCCCGCCCGACGACACTCCTCCGGTGGCGCCGCCCGGCGATGGCCCCGTCACCTTCATCTCATGCAACAACCTGGCCAAGGTGACGCCGCCGGTGGTTGCCGCCTGGGCCGAACTGCTCGCCCGGCTGCCCGATTCGCGCTTGTTGCTCAAGGCCAAGGCGCTCGGCGATGCCGGGACGCGGCGCCGGATGGCTGAAAGCTTCGCTCGCCTGGGCGTGGCGGAGGGCCGCATCGACATGATGGGGTGGGTCGAAACGGGCAGTCACCTCGACGTTTACGGCGGTGTTGATATCGGTCTCGACACCTTTCCCTACAACGGCACCACCACGACCTGCGAGGCGCTGTGGATGGGTGTCCCCGTAGTGACACTTTCCGGCGACCGCCATGCCGGTCGGGTTGGCACCAGTCTGCTAGCCCAGGTTGGTCTTGGTGAACTCGTCGCTCCTTCGACCGCTGCCTACGTCGAGACGGCCCTCAATCTCGCCGCCGACCGCCAGGCCCTGGGTCGGTTGCGCGGCAGCCTGCGCTCGATGATCGCGGACGGGGGCCTGACCGACGGAAAAGCCTTCACTGCCGAGCTGGAGGCGGCCTACCGTAATATGTGGCGGGACTGGTGCGGACGGCGGACGGCGTGACGGGCGTTTTGCCAAATCACCCCATTTGCCTTTATATGGTGCGCCCTCGGTACTGGAGTGGAAAACGATGGTGCGCCTGACCCGAATTTACACGCGCGGCGGCGATCAAGGCGAGACCTCGCTGGGGAGCGGTGAGAGGGTCGCCAAGCACGATCTACGGGTCTCGGCCTATGGTACGGTGGATGAGGCCAATGCCGTCATCGGTTGTGCGCGCCTGCATACCTCGGGCAGGGCGGACGACATGCTGGAACGCATTCAGCACGACCTGTTCGACTTGGGCGCCGACCTGTGCATGCCCGAAGATGACCCGAAGGGCGCCGCAGCGTTGCGCGTCTCCATGGTCCAGGTGGAGCGCCTGGAGCGAGAGATCGATGCGGTGAACGCCGCCCTCCAGCCCCTCGATTCCTTCATCCTGCCGGGCGGAAGCGCCGCCTCTGCCGAGCTTCATCTGGCCCGCACGGTAGTGCGTCGGGCCGAACGCGGGGTCTGTGAATTGGCTGGGCGCGTGGCGCTCAACCCGGCCGCCGTTGCCTATCTCAACCGGCTCTCGGACCACTTGTTCGTTCTCGCCCGCCACCTCAACGACGACGGGGCCGATGACATTCTGTGGCGGCCCGGCGTTAACCGCTGAGCGGTGCCGTCCCGGACTCGCGGTCCCGGTGAAATTCTGATCCTAAGGGCGGGCAGGAAAATGGGGCAGGGAGTGGCCCCCTGCCCCTTTGCCTCGTAGCGGCGCGTCTAGTCTCTGAGCTCGATGGCGTCGGAGCCTTTCTGACGCAGGCCGACGGAAGGACCGTCACCCTCGGAAATTTTAACCACGCCAACGAGAATTGGGTTTGAAGCGTTGACTTGCCAACGACTATACTCAGACCACCTACGTACCGTGAACGGCAACCTGCCCGACTCTGCGGGCGTGTTACTGTTTTTCTACCGGGGAGCATCCTGCTCCGCGGCAATAATCCTTAAACGGGAGGATAGTCCATGAAAAGTTCTCTAATTTCACGCAGGCTGAGGATTGGCGCCGGCGCCGTGGTGGCGGCGTTTGCCCTTATGAGCGTGACGGCGGCCAACGCCGATGCGCCCAAACAGGGCCCCGAGGTGTGGAAGTACCTCAACGGCCTCTCCAAGGCCGAGCGTCTGGCGGTGCTTGAAAAGGAAGCCAACCGCGAGGGCGGGTTCACCGTCTATGGCGCCATCGGTATCGACAAGTTCCAAATCTTCACCAAGTTGTTCAACAAGCGCTATCCCAAGATCAAGGTGGACTTCGTCCGCTTGCGCGGCTCCCAGGTGCCCGACAAGGTGATGATCGAGCACCGCAGCGACCGCATGAACGCTTCGGGGGCCCTGTCGACGGTTGATTACATGGCACTCTTGAACGAGGCCCTGGCACCTTACGAGCCGACCACCTGGGGGGACACCGATGCGCGCTTTCGGGTTGGCGGCTACAAGGACGGCTGGACCGCGATGGTCTTCTATCTGACCCCGACCAGTCTTGCTTGGCGCACCGACCGCGTCGCCAAGGGCGATGTTCCCAAGACCCTCAACGATGTGATGGATGCCAAGTGGAAGGGCCGGGTCGGCGCAACGGCGAACCTGGAACGCTTCATGGATGCCCTCATCCAGGCCGACGGCGAGAAGGCGGGCATGGCGAAGATCCGCAAGCTGGCGGCGCTCCAGCCGCGCATATACCGCTCCAACGCGGCGCTTTCCAAGGCCCTGGCGGCCGGCGAGTTCGACCTTGCCTTCAATTTCAACTCCGACCGTCCGAAGGG
>PVBE012511935.1_pt1 | contig 37155 bp, 30 predicted proteins | sample 1631181 | NCBI WGS metagenome assembly PVBE01 (sample SAMN08397723, study PRJNA350692) | Marine metagenome, whole genome shotgun sequencing project. | isolation source: water | place: Pacific Ocean | collected 2012-04
CTGGAAGTTGCCACCGAAGATGTTGATGAATTTATAAACTGTGTGCGCTATCTGGAACCCAGTTTCGGCGGTATAAATTTGGAAGACATCAAGGCGCCGGAATGTTTCATCGTTGAGCAGCAATTGCGCGAGCTGATGAACATCCCGGTGTTTCATGACGACCAGCACGGCACGGCGATTATTACCGCAGCCGGAACGGTAAACGCCCTCGATCTCACGGGGCGGCGACTGGAGGACACTCACTTTGTTGTAAATGGCGCGGGTGCATCGGGCATCGCCGTTGTTGAATTGCTCAAAAGCATGGGCCTCCCCCACAACAACGTGATCCTATGCGACAGCAAGGGCGTGATTTACGAAGGCCGCGAAAAAGGCATGAACCAGTGGAAATCGGCTCACGCCGTCGACACCGAGCTGCGCACGCTCGAAGCCGCGGTCGCCGGCGCCGACGTCTTCCTCGGGCTTTCCGTCAAGGGCGCGGTGAGCCGCGAGATGGTCGCGTCCATGGCCGGCAAGCCGATGATCTTCGCGATGGCCAATCCCGACCCCGAGATCACGCCGGAGGAGGTCCGCGAGGTGCGCCAGGACGCGATCGTGGCCACCGGACGGTCGGACTATCCCAACCAGATCAACAACGTGCTCGGCTTCCCCTATATCTTCCGCGGCGCGCTCGACGTGCGAGCGACGACGATCAACGACGAGATGAAGATCGCCGCCGCCCGGGCGCTCGCCGACCTCGCGCGCGAGGACGTGCCCGACGAGGTCGCTGCCGCCTATTCGGGACGCCGGCTGCGCTACGGGCCGGACTACATCATCCCGGTGCCGTTCGATCCGCGGCTGATCTCCGCCATCCCGGCCAACGTCGCCGAGGCCGCGGCGGCGAGTGGCGTCGCCCAGAAGCCGATCGCCGATCTGGCGGCCTATCGTCACGACCTGTCCGCGCGGCTCGATCCCACGGCATCCAGCTTGCAGGTGATCCACGAGCAGGTGCGCGCCAATCCCAAGCGGGTCGTCTTCGCCGAGGGCGAGGAGGAAGCCTCGATTCGCGCCGCGCTGTCGTACCGCAGCGTCGGCTATGGCAAGCCTGTTCTCATCGGCCGCGAGGAGCCGATCAAGGAGGCCATTACCCGGCTCGGGCTGACCGGCGCCGAGGATCTCGAAATCCACAATGCGCGGCTGTCGAAGGACAACAAGGCCTATACCGATTTTCTATACGCCCGCCTCCAGAGGCGCGGCTTTCTCTACCGCGATTGCCAACGGCTGGTAAACCAGAACCGCAACGTGTTCGCCGCCTGCATGTTGATCCACGGCGCGGCCGACGCGATGGTGACGGGCCAGACCCGCAGCACCGCCGTTTGCTTCGATGATGTCCGCCTCGCGCTCGACCCGAAGCCCGAGGCACAGTTGTTCGGCGTCTCGATCGTGGTCGCCCGTGGGCGCACGGTGTTGATGGCCGATACCGCCGTCAACGACCGCCCCGATTCCGAACAGCTCGCCCACATCGCCGAGCAGAGCGCCGCCATGGCACGGGCCATGGGGCACGAGCCCCGGGTGGCATTCGTGTCGTATTCCAATTTCGGCAACCCGCCGGGCGCGCCGACGACGGCGCTGCGCGAAGCGGTGGCGTTGTTGGACACGCGCAAGACGGATTTCGAGTACGACGGCGAGATGGCGGCCGACGTGGCGCTCGATCCGGACCTGCGCGGCGCCTACCCCTTCATCCGGCTGTCGGGCCCGGCAAATATTCTCGTCATGGCCGGCCTGCACGCCGCGTCGGCGGCGTCCAAGATGCTTCAGAAGCTCGGCGGCGCGACGATCATCGGGCCGCTGCTGAGGGGGCTCGAGCGGCCGGCCCAGATCGTCTCCATGGGGGCGACGGTGTCCGATCTCGTCAACCACGCCGCCATCGCCGCTCACGAGGCGATCGACGCGCCGGCCAAGAAGCCCCGGTCCCGCAAGAAGGCGGCCACGGGCTAAGCGTAAGCGTGGGGCTTGGTGACGGTGCCGGTGTGCTTGTCGAGCCACAGCTCCAGGATCATCAGGTCCCAGGTGATGCCGCCAAAGTCCCCGTCGGAGGTTAGCGAATCGATGTAGCCGGGGCGGAAATAGCCCCGGCTCTTGAGTGCCGACAGGCTGTCCCGCGCGAGATCACGGAGCGGCGGATGGCTGCGCACGAAGTCGATGAACGGCAGGCCGAAACCGTGCTTCTTCTTGGTGATGATCTCGCGCGGCAGGAACTCGCCGAACGTCTGTTTGTAGAACTGGCGAAGCTCGCCGTTGCCGATCAGGAGCCGCTCCGGGACGCGCGCCGAGAACGCTACCAGGTCGTCGTCGAGCATGGGATAGCGGACGCGGACGCCGGCCGCCTCGCACATGCGGTTGACCTTGCGCAGATCGCTGTCGGCGAGGGTGAGCCGCATGTCGACGGCGAGGCAGCGTTGCAGCTCTGTCGCCGAGACCGGATCGTCGAACATGTCGACCACGAGCCGTTCCGGCTGGCGCGGATCGATCTCGGCCAGGAAATCGGGCGTGAAGATCTCGCCCAGCGAGGTCCGCTGGAGCGTCGTCGAGCCGGTCATCCGGACCGCGGTCGGAAGCTTGGCCGCGGCGACGTAGTTGCGCGCTCGGCGCAGGATGCCGCCGCCCAGCGATGACGGCATCGCGGCCATCAGCGGCTTGATCAGGCCACGCCGCAGGACCGCCGGCACCCGGCGGTAATGCCAGAAGACACGGTCTTCGAGGTAGCGCGAATTGCCGGCGAAAAGCTCGTCTCCGCCATCGCCGGCGAGCATCATCTCGACGCCGGCTTCACGGGCGATCCGGGCGCAATGGAACGTCGGTACCGCGGAGGAATTGCCGAACGGCTCGTCGTAGATCTCGGTGATCGCGGCGACGGTGTCGCAAACATCGTCGGGCGTGAGGCGGTACTCGTGATGTTCGGTGCCGAAGTGTTGCGCCGCGATGCGGGCATACTTGGATTCGTCGAATTGGCCGTCGTCGAAGGTGATGGTGAACGTCTTGGCCGGCCCGGTCCCGGCGAGCATGCCGACGACGGTGCTCGAATCGAGCCCGCCGCTCAGGAACGCACCGACGCGATCGGGCGCCTCGCCGTCGATCTGCCGCTCGACCGACGTCCGCATCCGATCGAACAGCTCGGGCCCCAGGGTTTCTTGCGAGCCGCCGCCATCCGCCTCGTAGGGCAGCCGCCAATAGCGTTGATGCCGGACGGCGCCGTCATCGATCAGCACGCATTCGCCCGGCAGCAGCTTGGTCTGCTGCTCGAAGATGGCGTGCGGCGCGGGGATGCGGTCGACGAACTTGATGTAGTCGAAGAGCGACTGCAGCCGCACCGTCGAGTCGACGGCGGGATGCGCCGCGACGCTGTCGACGGTCGCGCCGAACACCACCGTCCCGGGCGCCGGCGTGGCATAGGAGAGCGTACGAATGCCGAGCCGGTCGATCGCCAGCAACGCCTTGCGCGCCTTCTCGTCGATCACGGCGAGCGCGAAATCACCGGCCATGGCGTGCAGCAGTTCCGCGCCCCGTTCGCGAAACGCCTTGGCGATCGCCGCACCGTCGCCGTGTTGCGCGGCGACCCGGCCAAGTCCCGCGTCGGTCCAGCGCGGATACCCTTCGACGGCGACGCAGATCCCGTCCGCTTGATGCCACGAGGACTCGCCCATGCGCCCGCGATGTGCCAACTGGGCTCGATCGCCGATCACCCGGTCAGCCCGACAGGTGCCGTAATTCGGCAGCCGCGCGGCCATGGCATTCAATGCTTCCGCCCGTGAGTGGGCTTCGCCCGCCTCGCCGACCGAGCCGCAAAATCCGCTCATGCGGCGTTCTCCTCACTCGAATTCAGTGCGCTCCCCCGCCACGATCACAAAGATTACTTAACCTACTCTTTCGAGCGTCCGGTCCCGTCCATTGTCGCCGATTAAGGGGATACTAAGGAGTTTGTCGCGTATTCAGACGTTCCAATTCCACCCCTCCGGCACCGGCGAGCGTTCCGATCGAGCAGACGATGCGACGGCAGGCACCGAAAAGGTTCATCCGCTCGATGACCGTTCCCGGCGACGGGCCGAACGTTCCTCGGCCCGGCCGCCTGATCCCGGTCCCCGATGCGCCGGTCAAGCCGATCCTGTCGCTGACCGGGTTCGCGCCCCGCCCGTCCGCCCGGATCCCATCGGTGCTCGACGCCGGGGACGTCGTTCAATTGACCACCGGGCGTGTCGCGATCGCCCTGGCGGTCCAAATCCTGGGTTTGCGGCACGGCCAAAAGGTGCTCGTCCCGTCCTATCATTGCGCGTCGATGATCATGCCTCTGTCGTGGGTCGGCGCGGAACCGGCGTTCTATCGCATCCGCGAGGACCTGTCGGTCGATCTCGACGATATCGCGGCGAAGATCGACGACCGCACCAGGGCGCTGATGGTGACCCACTATTTCGGGTTCCCGCAGGACATGCCCCGCATTCGCCGCTTCTGCGACGATCACGGCCTGAAGCTGATCGAGGACTGCGCGCATAGTTTCTTCGGCCGCATCCATGGCCGGCCCGTCGGTGCCTATGGCGACTTCGCGATCGGCAGTCAGCGCAAGTTTTTCCCCATGTTCGACGGTGGCTGCCTGGTCTCGCGCGATGGCGCGCTGAAGATGATCCGCACGCGTGAGCAGGCTCGGGGCGCCAATCTCAAGGCGATCCTGACCCTGTGCCAGGACGCCATCGGGTTCGGACGGCTTCCCGTGTTGCGCCCCGTCGTCGATGGCCTGAAGACGCTCAGGAACTGTGTGCGTCGCTCGAAGGCAGAGGCGGGCGAAACGTCACCGCGAACCAACGGCAATCCGGCCGCCAACAATTCCGGAGATTTCGCCGAGTTCGACGGCGACTGGATCGACATGAAGCCGATGGCCGTGTCGAGGTTCGTGATGCGCACCTTTTCGAAGGGGCGGGTCGTCGACCGTCGGCGCCGGAACTACGAAATCCTGCTGAACGGATTAGCCGATCAGGCCGGTTGCCGGCCTCTCAACAGCGAGCTGCCCGATGGCGTGGTGCCCTACATGTTCCCATTGTGGGTGGACAAGCTGGATGACGTATTTTCGCGCCTCGAAGACGATGCCGTTCCAATGCAGCGGTTCGGTCAGTTCCTGGCGCCTGGCATCGACGAGTCGGCCTGCGAGGTGAGCGCCCAGCTATCGCATCATGGGCTGCAGTTGCCGTGTCATCAGGAACTCACGGATGACGAGCTCGCCTCGATTATCGACCGTGTCCGCCGTGCACTCCGGGAACGCTCGCACTCCAAATCAGCGGAGCAATCGCCCGAGAAGGTAGCCGTTTCATGAAATGGTCCATCCGTCCCCTCAGTGAGTTTCCGGCGCTTCAGTCGGAGTGGCAGGAGATTAAAGCCTCCGCCTGGGATACGCCCCTGCTGCAGCCCGAGTTCGTCAATCCGCTGATCGAGGGATTCGCGTCCGGCGACGAGGTCGTCGCGGTGCTCGAAAACGGTGCCGGACCCGTCGCAATGGGGATCTTCCGCCGCGCCAGCCGGTTGGGCTGGCAGACATTTCAGCCCGCCGTGGCGCCGCTCGGCGCCTGGATTTGCGGCGCCGGCGTCGAGCTCGGCGCGGCGCTCCGCGACCTGACCGGCGCGCTGCCCGGGTTCAACATGCTGGTGGCGCTGAGCCAGCAGGACCCGTCGTTGCTCGCCCGGCCCGATGATCGCGGCGCCATCCGCTCATTCGACTACATTCCGACGGCGCGCATCGAGGTCACCGGCAGCTTCGACGACTACTGGCGCCAGCGCGGCAAGAACCTGAAACATACCGTCAAGCGCCAGCGCAACAAGCTCGCGCGTTCGGGCATCGCGACGCGGTTCGAGATCGTTACCGATCCGGGCGCGATGCCCGGCGCGGTGCGGGATTACGGCGATATGGAATCGTCGGGCTGGAAGGGCGAGGCCGGCTCCTCGGTGCACGCCGACAACCATCTCGGCCGCTTCTACATCCGCGTGCTGGAACACTTCGCCGAACGCGGCAAGGCCGAGGTGTGGCGATACTGGTACGGCAATCGGCTGGTCGCGACCGATCTGTGCATCCATCACGCCGGTGTGGTGATCATCCTGAAGACCACCTACGACGAATCCGAGCGCGCCACGTCGCCGGCCCATCTCATGCGCCACGAGGCGCTGCAAGACATCTTCGACAACGAGCGGTTCCGCCGGATCGAGTTCTACGGCCGGGTCAAGGACTGGCATTCGAAGCTGACCGGCGACGTGCGCACCATGTTCCACGTCAACCGCTATCGCTGGCCGCTCCTCGCCCGACTACACAATACCAAGTCCGAAAGCTGAGCGCCCTTATCGGCGGCGCTTGATCGCGCTGAGGATGTCGGCCGCGCGGAGCCATCCGGGCGAGCCTTTCTTGAGCATGCGCTGCGCGCGCTCTGCCATGCGGCGCGCCTCCTGCCGGCGGCCCGTGTAAAAAGCGTACTCGGCCGACGCCAGCGCCGACTGACCGAGCTGACCGTCGCGCCCGTACGCTATGGCGGCGAGGCGCCACGCGAGGGGCACCGCGCGATCGATGCGAAGCGCCTGTTGCAGGTTGGCCAGGGCGGGCTTGATCATGTCGGCGCGATTGAGCTCGATCTGGACATGCGCCAGCCCGATCCGCAGCAGCCGCGCGTTTGGCAAACCGCGCACGGCTTCCTGGTAGGGACCGAGCGCCTCGGCGATGCGGCCGTTCTCGAACAGCGCCTGGCCCTTGAGCTCGAGAAAATAGGGATCGCCCGGCCGCTCGGCGAGCAGGCCGTCGATCAGCGGCAGCGCGCGGTCGAGGTCCGACTGTCGGTAATAGGCGATTGCCCTCGCGTAACGCGCGGGAATGCCCTTGTCCGTCGCCTTGTACTGCGACAAGGACCGCCGCGGGTGGTCGAGAAATCCGTGCAGCTTGGCGACGATCCGGGCGTGCCGGCGGACGAATTCCGGCTTCACCGGCACATTCGAGTAGCGTGACTGCTCGACGTGCTGACGAACGTAGGCAATGCGCCCCGGAGTCAACGGATGGGTGACGTCGTAGCTCAGCTCCTGCTGGCGGGCGCGGCTGATCACCAGTGCCTGCTGGTCGTCGAGAAACTCGAGAAACTCCATCAGCCCACGGGCCGACTGGCGGGTGTCTTCGAGATAGCGGACGGCGGCGCGGTCGGCGGCCTGCTCCTGGTTGCGGCTGAACGACAGCAGCCGGCGATTGATGGCTTGTTGCCCGCCGCCCATGACCGCGACCCCGGCCGCCGGGTCCCTGGCCAGGACGCCGACGGCGACGGCGAGGAGGCTCGACAACAGCGCCGGCGTCGCGGCATCGCGCAGCATGGTGTCGAGCCGAGCGAGATGGCCTCCCGCGATGTGACCCGTCTCGTGGGCCAGCGTGCCGATCACCTGGCCCGGGTGTTCGGACGCCGTCAACAGCCCGGTGGTCACGAACAGCCGCTGTCCGCGCGATACGAACGCGTTGGGCGCCGATGAGTTGACCAGATGGACGCGGACCGCCTCCGGGTCGAGGCCGGCCGCCAGCAGCACTGGCGTGGCAAAGTCGCGGATGGTATTTTCGATCTCGGTATCGAAGATCTGCCGTGGCTTCTCGGCGGCCGCGGCGGAGCCGACGGCGAGCGACGTGAAGGCCAACACCGAAAGCACGGCGCCGAGGGTAAAAATGCGCATGGTCAAGAGTAGATTTTCCACCTCTCACCGTCAACGTAGGGGCCTCCACCGGCTCCGTCAAATAACGGTTTCGTTCGCCGTCATCCTGATTTCGGCCTGCTCCGACGATCCCCGGCCGCTCGGCGTGGTCGGTCACGTCGAGGGTGATTTCGGCGGCGTCGTATCGGACGAGCCGGCGGCGTCGCTGATCGCGGGCGACGTGTTGTCGGCCGGCGGTACGGCGGCGGATGCCGCGGTCGCGCTCTATTTTGCGCTGGCGGTCACCTACCCGTCGGCCGCCAGTCTCGGCGGCGGCGGCGTGTGCGTCGTTCACCGCCATCTTACGGGCAAGGTCGAGGCGCTCGATTTCACCGCCGGCCGGCCGGCGCGCCGCGCGCCCTACGGACAGCCCGAGTTCGCCGTTCCCGGCAGCGTTCGCGGCATGGCGGCGCTGCACGCCCGATATGGCCAACTGCGCTGGTCACAGGTGATCCAGCCGGCCGAGCGGCTCGCGCGCTTCGGCGGCTCGGTCTCGCGCGCCTTTGCCCACGAGCTTCGGCGCCACGAGGCGGTGGTGAAGGGCTCCCATGGCCTCTCCGACCTGCTCAAGGGTGCCAAGGGGGCGATCCTGAAGGAGGGTGACGACCTGCGTCAGCTGGAGCTCTCGGTTGTCCTCGGCGCGGTGCGCGGAAAGGGCGCTGGCGAGTTCTACACCGGTATCCTCGCGCGTCGCGTGGCTGCCGCATACCAGGCTGCCGGCGGAACGGTCACCATCCAGGATCTGCGCAAATTTCGTCCAGTGTGGCGCGAGACGCTGAAGGGCTCGTTCGGCAATCACGACGTCCACTTCGCGCCGCCGCCGGTGCTTGGCGGCGACGTCGCGTCGCGGCTTTGGGATGCGCTCAAGGAGAAAGGCGCCTATCGGCGGGCCGCCGCCGATATGCGCGACCACGCCATCGTCAAGGCCTCGGCCGGCGCGTACGCGGCGCTCGGCTCGGACAAGCTCGGCGGCGCCGAGGGCACGATTCCGGATCATGCCGTCACCAGCTTCGCCGTCATCGACCATTTCGGTGGCGCGGTCGCCTGCTCGGTGACCATGAACGCTCCGTTCGGCGTGGCCCGGCTGGTGCCCGGTATCGGCATCATCGCGGGCGCCGCGCCGCGCCCCGGGCACGACGGCCGTATTTCGCTTGCGCCGATGCTGATCATCAACGAACCGACGGCGAACGCCCACTTCGCGGCCGGCGCCTCGGGTGACGCTTCGGCGCCGACGGCGATGATCTCGGTGGCGCTCAAGCTGTTGCTCGACAAGCGCAAGCTCGCCGATGCGCTCGATGCCGCGCGCTTCCATACCAACGGGGCCGGGCGCACCGTGTTCGCCGAAACGAAGGCCGCCGCCGGGGCCACGGCGCGGCTCGAGGCCGACGGCTTCCGCGTCGTCAAGGTTCCGGTGCTCGGCCGGGTCAACGCGATCTGGTGCCCCGAAGGCATTCCGCGCAAGCCCAATTTGTGCGGCTTCCTGACCGACAAGCGCGGGTTCGGATACGCCGTGTCGGCGGAGCGTTGAGGGTGGCGCTCAAGGTCTCGAAGCGGGGTCTGGTGCCGCCGTTCATCGTCATGGACGTGCTGCGCGCTGCCAACGAGCGCCAGGCGGCCGGCGAGGACGTCCTCCACCTCGAGCTCGGCCAGCCCGGAACGCCGGCGCCCAGGGGCGCGATCGAGGCGGCCCAGGTGGCGCTCGAGGCCGAGCAGCTCGGCTATACCGAGGCGTTCGGGCTCGGCGCGCTGAGAACGCGCATCGCCGAGTTCTACGACCAGCGCTACGGTGTCGCGGTCGATGCCGAGCGCATCGTCGTCACCACCGGCTCATCGGGTGGATTCGTGCTGTCGTTCCTCGCCGCGTTCGATCCCGGCGACCGTGTCGCGCTCGCCGATCCGAGCTACCCGGCCTATCGCAACATCCTCCTGGCGCTCGGCATCGAGCCGGTCTCGCTGCCGGCCGGGCCCGAGACTCGCTACCAGCCGAGCATCGAGCTTATCGAGCGCGCCGGCGGCGCGCTCGACGGTCTGATCGTGGCGAGCCCCGCCAACCCGTCAGGCACCATGCTGGAAGGGGACGAGCTGAAGGCATTGGCGGAGTATTGCCGCGGGCGCGGCATCCGCCTGATCTCGGACGAAATCTATCACGGCATCACCTACGTCCGCGAAGCGGCGACGGCCCTCGCCCATGACGAGCATGCGGTGGTGATCAACAGCTTTTCAAAATACTTCTCGATGACGGGCTGGCGCATCGGCTGGATGGTGGCGCCGGATGACTTGATGCGCTCGATCGAGTGCCTCAAGCAGAACCTGTTCATCTCGGCGCCGACGCTGTCGCAGTATGCGGCGCTGGCGGCGCTGGAATGCACCGAAGAGCTGGACGGCAACGTCGCGCGCTACGCTCGGAACCGGGCTCTTCTGCTCGACCGGCTGCCGGCGGCGGGGTTCGATCGCTTGGCGCCGGCCGAGGGCGCGTTCTACCTCTACGCCGACGTCTCGCACCTGACCAATGATTCGGAGACGTTCTGCCGTGAGATGCTCGACCAAACCGGCGTTGCCACCGCACCCGGCATCGATTTCGACCAGGCGCGTGGGCGCGCGCACCTGCGCATCTCCTACGCCGGCCCGACCGCCGAGATCGAGGCGGCCATTGCCCGCCTCGCCGATTGGCGCCGGCGAGGCTGACGACTCTCGCGGTCGTCGGTAGATCTACGGCAAACGGCTATTCGACCAGCTTCTGCCACCAGCCCTTGCGTTTCGGGCGATCGGCGGCGACTTCGGGCGGGACTTCGGTGGCGCTGCCGGGGCCGATCTCGGCCACAGCCGTCTCCGCGGCGTAGTCACCGGTCGCGTCGTCGGCCTCGGCGGCATCCGCGATCGCCTCACCATTGGTATCGTCGGCGGTATCGTTGGCCGGCGGGCTCGTCTCGACCGGGTCGGTGGTTTCTGCGGCGAAATTGAACGTCGGCGCCGCTGCCACGCCAATTTCCGATGGCGCCACTGCGATGGGTTCCGCCACCGGCTCGGGGACTTCGATCTCTTCAGCCGGTTCCGTCACCGGGTCCGGCGTGTCGATCTCGCTGACGGGTTCCGTCGCCGGTGCCGCTTCCTCGGCGCTGGGCTCGGCCTCCGATACGGTCTCCGATGCGGCGTCGGCCTCGGGAGTATCGCCCTCGGCCTGCTCGGCACGCCGGGAACGGCGGCGGCCGCCGCGCCGGCCCCGACGCCGGCGCTTGACGGCGCCATCGCCTTCGTCCTCGCCGGCGTCCTCGCCGGCGGCGGCCTCGACCGCGTCATCGCTCTCCGGGGCGTCCTCGTCGCCGTCGCCGGCGGGCGTGGCCTCGGCGGTCTCCACCGTGGTTTCCTCAGCGGTCGGCTTCTTTCGGGATCTGCGACGGCGTGGACGCCGCTTGACCCCGTCTTCTCCGTTTTCGGCGGCCGTCTCGGTTGCCGTCTCGGCTGCCGTCTCGGCTGCCGCCTCGGCTGCCGCCTCGGCCGCGGCTTCGCGAGCCTCGCCTTCCTCGACCACACCCTCGATGCTGATGGCGTGGCGTTTCACGGCTTCCGCCGACTTCGCGCGCACCCGCTCGAGCCGCATCTCGGGGCCCACGACCTTGTCGTCGGCGACGATGTCGACGGTAAAGCCGTACCGATTCTCGATATCGACCAGTGCTGCCCGTTTCTGATTGAGGATGTAGATGGCGACCGCGGTGGCGACGTTCACCGAGACCTCGCTCGAGCGGTTGCGGATGCCCTCTTCCTCGATCGAGCGCAGCACGCGCACCGCCATCGATTCAGTGGAGCGCAGGAATCCGGTGCCCTGGCAATGGGGGCAGGCCTCGCCGCTCGTCTCGATCAGGCTCGGCCGGAGCCGCTGGCGCGACAGCTCGAGGAGCCCGAAGCCCGAAATGCGCCCGATCTGGATGCGCGCGCGATCGCCCTTCATCGACTCGCGGATCTTGCGCTCGACGGCCCGCATGTTGCGGGTCTCGTCCATGTCGATGAAGTCGATCACGATGAGGCCGGCGAGGTCCCTGAGCCTGAACTGGCGCGCGACTTCCTCAGCCGCCTCGAGGTTGGTCTTGAGCGCGGTCTCCTCGATGTTGCGCTCGCGCGTCGAGCGTCCCGAGTTGACGTCGATCGCGACCAGCGCCTCGGTCGAGTGGATCACGATGTAGCCGCCCGACTTGAGCTGCACCACCGGGCTGTGCATGGCGTCGAGCTGGTCCTCGACCTGATAGCGGAAGAACAGCGGGATGTTGCCGTCGCGGTAGGGCTGGACCCGTTTGGCATGGCTCGGCATCAACAGCCGCATGAACTTCTTGGCTGTCTGATAGGCATCGCCGCCGTCGACCAGGACCTCCTCGATCTCCTTGGCATAGAGATCGCGGATGGCGCGCTTGATCAGGCTGGCTTCCTCGTAGACCAGGGTCGGCGCGCTCGATTGCAGGGTCAGCTCGCGGACCTCGTCCCACGCGCGCACCAGATAGTCGAGGTCGCGCTTGATCTCCGTCTTGTTGCGCTCCATCCCGGCGGTTCGCATGATGACCCCCATGCCGTCGGGGATCTCCAGCTCGCCCAGGATCTTGCGCAGCTTGCGCCGCGAGGTTGCGTTGGTGATCTTGCGCGAGATGCCGCCGCCGCGCGCGGTGTTGGGCATCAGCACGCAATACCGGCCGGCCAGCGAGATATAGGTCGTCAGCGCCGCACCCTTGTTGCCGCGCTCCTCCTTTACCACCTGGACCAGCAGGATCTGACGCCGCTTGATGACTTCCTGAATGTTGTAACGCCTGGTCGACCGGCGGCGACGCCGCTCGCCGCCGTTGGCGCTTTCGGCTACGACGGGTTCGGCGGGGACGGGCTCGCCGATGACGGGCTGTTCCGCGTCCGCCGGGTCGATCGGCAGGGCGTCGCCGTCGTCCGGGTCGGCGCCGTCGTCGATCGGCCGCGCCGCCACGTCGGCTTCGGGTGCGCCGATCGATTCGGCCACCGCGGAGACGGCTTCGTCGCTCTCCTCGGCGTCATCGGGCGCGTCGTCGATGGCCTCGTCCGTTTCGTCGTCGTCCCCGACGGCCGTGATCTCGGCGTCACTTACCTCGTCATCGCCGTTGTCGGTCTCGTCATCGTCATCGTCGAGGCCGCCATCGATCTCGTCGACATGGGCCTGCGCCGCCTCGGCGCGGCGCTCCATCTCCTCGTGCTCGGCCAGCAGCGCCTCGCGGTCGGCGACGGGGATCTGGTAGTAGTCCGGGTGAATCTCGTTGAACGCCAGGAATCCGTGGCGATTGCCGCCGAAGTCGACGAACGCCGCCTGCAGCGACGGCTCGACGCGGGTCACCTTGGCGAGATAGATGTTGCCCTTGAGCTGCTTCTTGGTCGAGGTCTCGACGTCGTATTCGTCGAGCTTGTTGCCACTGGTCACGACGACGCGAATCTCTTCGGGATGCGTGCCGTCAATCAGCATGCGCTTGGTCATATATATTCTCCGACACGATCACTCGCCGGCCCGCGCGAACTGCGGTTTGCCGGCGGCTCCGTGCCCGCCGGGGCCTCGGCGACGATGTCGACCCGTCACTGCGCCGCTCAGCTCTAGCGAGCCGTGGCGCGTGGACGGGGACGCTCGATCCAGCCGTAACCCTTTACGAAAAAGGTTGGCCCCTCGGTTTCTACAGGTTTCGCAGACGAAAAGCGCAGACTGCCGCCGCCGTGTGAAACATCACACACGGCCCCGGCTACCGCACCCCCCGGCCCGCGCATCAGCGCGGCACGGACCGCCCACGGTTGTTCGCAGCCCTATACATAGCGTCGCAATGGCCGTCACTCAATACGATATTTTGTTAATGGTCGCCGCCGTCGCTGAATCTCGACCAATCATGGTTGTCGAAAAGAGCGCGGCCACCCGCTTCCGGCGGAGCTTCAAGGCATGGCGTGGCTTGGTTGGCCTCGCGCCGAAAGCGTATTTCTGTTAGGTCCAGAGGCAGCGATCGGATAAAGACGCGAGGAGGCATCGATGGCGGAAACCGCACCTTCCCTCAAACTGACGTATGACGGCGCCGCGAGCATCCTCGCCGCGGCGGTCGCCAAGGCGGCCGAGATGGGCGTGCCGCAATGCATCACCGTGGTCGATCCCGGTGGGCATCTGTTGGCGATGGCGCGCATGGACGGCGCGTTCGCGCTGTCGATCGACACCGCGTTGCGAAAGGCGCAGACCGCGGCGTGCTATGGCGCGCCGACCGGTCATATCCCCGAAGGGGTCGACATCAAGCTTGCCATCGCCACCGAGGGCAAGCGGATCAACCTGCCGGGTGGGCTGCCGATCGTCGTCGACGGACATCTCATCGGCGGCATCGGGGTCGGCTCGGGCACCGGCGCCCAAGACCTAGAGGTCGCCAAGACGGGGATCGCGGCCCTCGCTGGCGCCCAGGCGTTCGACTAGAGGCACGAGATGCTGGAGAGCACGTTCGCCGAAATCGAGGGTTACAAGGTTCATCTCTGGGAAGGCGGTAGCGGTTTCCCGGTCCTGATGTTGCACGGCGTCGGTCCGGGCACGTCGATCGTCGGCAACTACGGCCCGGTGCTGGAACCGCTGGCCGAGCGCTGCCGCGTCGTCGCCGTCGACCTGATCGGCTTCGGCGAGTCCGAGCGCAAGGCCGCGCCGCCCTATTTCGACGTCGATCTCTGGGTGCGCCAGGGCCTGGCGCTGCTCGACCGCCTCGGCGACGGGCCATGCGGTATCGCCGGCCATTCGCTCGGCGGCGCGCTGGCGCTCAAGATTGCGAGTCGGGCGCCCCGCATCGCCAAGGTGCTCACATCGTCCTCGATCGGCGCGGCCTATCCGCTCAACGAAGCGCTCGATGGGTTCTGGGCGCTGCCGGGCGACCAAGCGGAGCTGCGCCGCGCCATGGAGCGCATGGTCCACGAGGCGGACGCGGTCACCGACGAGATGATCGAGGGCCGCTGGCAGTTGCTCGAGAGCGAGGGCTACGCGGAGTATTTCGGCGCCATGTTCGCGCCGCCGCGCCAGCACTACATCGATGCCGGCATCGTGTCGGCGGACGAGCTCAAGGCTATTACCGCCGACGTTGTCATGTTGCACGGCCGCGATGACCAGCCGTGCCCGGCGGCCGAGACCACGCTTGTCGTCGCCGAGAGCCTGCCGCACGCGGATGTCAGGCTCTACGGCAATTGCGGCCACAACCTGCCCCGCGAGCGCACCAAGGACTATCTCGCCGCCGCGACCGAGCTGTTCGCCTGATCAGTCCCGGCGGCGCGTCGGTTAGTCGCGATCGCCGCCGATGTCGATCACCGTACCGATGCCGCGCTCGACGGCACGGCGCTCGATATGTTGGGCGGTGATCAGGTCCTGGATCGGCACGCCGATGGACTTGTAATAAGTGATCTCGTCGTCGCTCTCGCGGCCGGCGCGCCGGCCCGAGACAAGGTCGGCGATCTCGCCGATGTCGGTCTCGGCGATGACGCCGTCGTTGAGTGGCACCTGAAGATCACCGGCGTTGGCGAGCGAATCGGCGCGGCTGTCGATGAACACGCGCCGGGCACGCCGGATGGTCTCGCCGTCGACCTCGCGGGCGTCGGCCTGGTTGGCGCCGGCGGCGGCGACGAATGTGCCGGGCCTGAGAAGCGATCCGTCGAGCACCGGCGACCGCGCGGTCGTCGCGCAGACCACGATATCGGCGTCGCGCACCGCCTCGGCGACCGAGCCCGCGAGCGCGACGTCGTCAGGCGTGGCGGCACTCGCGATGCGCTCGATGAGATCGCGCCCGCGAGCCTCGGTTCGCGTAGCGATGCGGATGCTTTGGATCGGAAAGCTCGCCGTCAGCGCCTCGATCTGGTTGCGGGCGACGCGCCCCGCGCCGATTAGGGCGAGGCGCTCGGAATCGGGCCGCGCCAGATAGCGCGCGGCCAGCGCGGTGCCGGCGCCGGTTCGAAGGTCGGTCAGGAATCCGCCTTCCATGACCGTCCGGGGCTGGCCGGTCTCGCCGTCGAACAGGGCGACCAGGGCGGTCATGCGCGGTGCGCCGCGTTCCGGGTTGCCGTAGAAATCCGACACCACCTTGACGCCGTAGCCGGCGCCCCCGGTCAGGAACGCGGGATTGAAGATCGCAATCCCGGGCGGCGTCTCCGACACCGCGAAGCTTCGCAGCCCTTGCACCGAGCGGCCCTCGGCCAGCGCCGTGAACGCCTCGGCCTGGATATCGATCGCCGCCGCCATGTCGATGACGGCGCGGACGTCGGATTCGCCGAGGATACGGATGTTCATGGCGGGTGAACTGTCAGGTAATTACCGTCTCAGTACAAGCCGATCATTTCCGCCTCGGCCGCCATTCCGACACGGACAAACCATCTCATGAAGAAAAGCGGCGGCTCCGAGGAGCCGCCGCTCTTGCACGCAAATCTATGGAAGCGACGCGACGATCTGGCTGATCTCGTCGTGTGGGAAGGCCCTGACCGTGTGCGTCCGCGCTTGACCGCGCGAACTGACCGTCAGAGCGAACTTCGCCATGGCGTCTCCGTCCGGCATGTCAAGAATCGCCACCACGTCGTGTTCACCGGTCGTGACATAGGCTCCCACGACACTCCCGCCCAGGCTCGCGGCAAGCGAATGGGCAGCGTCATGACGTTCCGAGAGGGTCTTGGCGTTCTTCGCGCCTTCGTCGGTCCAATTGAGAAAGCAGATAAAGTGCGGCATGTGAGTTCTCCCTGGTTAAGGCGCGGCATTCCACTTCTTGGCCGCGCCATTTGATCGCAGACCACTAACATCGGTAAATTATTCATACTACTTACACACCCACAAGCTTTGAATTTATCGCCGTAATATCAACACGGCAACTAGCGTTGTCGCGAAATCAAGGCGCAAATACCACCGTATCCGCGCGTTGATCACTGCCCCCGCCAGCGTGTACCGTCGGAGGCAATGGCACGGCTTTGCATCTTCGACGCTCGGCTGATCACCGCTCGGGGCGAGCGGCGGGGCGGCGTGCTGGTCGGCGACGACGGACGCATCGAGGCAGTGCTCGACGGCGCGGCCCGAGCAGCCGCCGAAAACCAGGTCGACGCCCGCGGGCGGTTGCTGTTCCCGGGCTTTGTCGACGGCCACGTCCACATGCGCGATCCGGGCTACACCCACAAGGAGGACTTCGCCTCGGGCACGCATGCGGCGGCGGCGGGCGGCGTGACGACGGTGATGTGCATGCCCAATACCGACCCGCCGGTCGACGGCTTGGCAGGGCTCGACGCCGCGCGCGCCGCCGGAGAGGCCGGCGCGGCGGTCGACTTCACCCTGCAGGCGGCGATCACCCGCGACAACGTCGACGCGCTCGAGGCGCTGTGGCGGGAAGGCGTGACGTCGTTCGAGACCCTGATGTCCGACGCGCCCGAGCGCGACCGGCTCGACGACCCGGCGGCGCTCCGCGACGCCTTCGCCGAAATTGCCCGGCTCGATGCCATCGTCGGGGTCTATACCGGCGGCCAGGCGCGGCTCGAGCGCGCCATAGCCGATCTCCGCGCCGCCGGGCGCGACGACGTCCGCGCCCTGGCCGAGGCGCGCGCGTCCGAGGCGGAGGCAGAGGGCATGGCGATCGCCATCGAAGCGGCGCGCGCGACCGGCGCCCGGGTCGTGTTCCGTCAGGCCTCGACCAAGGCGGGGCTGGAGCTGCTGCGCCGGGCGAAGAGCGCGCCCGGCGGCGAGCGCCTGTTCGTCGAGGCGACGCCGCACCACCTCCATCTCGATGACGGTGTTATCGACCGGCTCGGCCCGTTCGCGCACATGGTGCCGCCGCTGCGCTCGGCCGAGGACCGTCACGCCGCCGTCGCGGCGCTCGCCGACGGCGTGATCGACGTCGTCGGGTCGGACCACGCACCGCACCAAGAGACCGAAAAGACCGGCGCCGAGGCGTGGGCCGTGCCCGGCGGCACGCCGGGCCTCGATACCATCGCCGCCGCCGTGCTCGATCTCGCCTGCCGGGGCGGCATGCCGTTTTCGCGCGTCGCCGAAACATTGGCCGCGACCCCGGCCCGGATCTTCGGCGTCGGCCATCTCAAGGGCGATCTCGCGCCGGGCCTCGACGGCGATCTGGTGCTGGTCGATATCGAGGCCGAGCGGACGGTGACGGCGGAGATGATCCGCTCCAAGGCCGGTCGATCCGTGTTCGAGGGCGCGACGTTGCGCGGCTGGCCGGTGCTGACCGCGCTCCGCGGCGAAATCGTCGCCGAGGACGGACGACCGATCGAGCGTCCACCGGCGGGGCGTTTCATCCCGCGATCGGCGGGCTGAGAGATGTTCGGAGAGAACGGCCGCATCGGGGTGATCGTGCCGGCCAACAACGCGGTGTTGGAGCCCGAGCTGTGGTCGTGCCTGCCGCCGGGGGTGGCGCTCCATGCGACCCGCATCCTGGTCCGCGGCGACCTCACGCCGGAGGCGGTGATCGCCATGGAGGGCGAGGTCGGGCGCGCCGTCGACGAGCTCGCCGCGACCGGCGTCGACGTCATCGTCTACGCCGACATGGTGACGACTTTCATCATGGAGGACGGCTGGAACGAGGCCCGGACCGCGGCGATCGCGGCCGAGTGCGGCATCCCCTGCATCTCGGCCTGGACCGCGCTCCGCGATGCGCTCGCCGCGCTGGACGTCCGCCGCTTCGCGCTCGGCACGCCGTATCCCGCCGCAATCCACGCACTCGCCCGGCCGTTCTTCGAGGCCAAGGGGTTCACCGTTACCGACGACGCGACGCTCGACATCGTGGCCACCGCGGACGTGCCCAAGGTGCCACCGGACCGCATCGACGCTCTGGTGCGCTCGCTCGACCGCGCCGGGGCCGGGGTCGTGGTGCTGCTGGCGACCGATCTGGCGACGCTCGCCTCGATCGAGGCGCTGGAGCAGGCGACCGGGCTCGCTGTCGTGTCGTCCAACTCGTGCCTGTTGTGGGCGGCGCTCAGGGCGCTCGGCCAAGCCCCGCCCGCTTCGCTCGGCCGATTGTCCCAAACTTGAAGGCGTACCGGAGGAATCCATGACCGAAACGACCGATTGGGCCTGGGACGACACGGCCGACGTCGTCGTCGCCGGCGCCGGCGGCGCCGGGCTGATGGCCGCGCTTACCGCGGCCGAGAGCGGCGCGTCGGTACTTGTGCTGGAAAAGGCCGACCAAATCGGCGGCAAGACCGTCATCACCATCGGCTCGTTCACCGCGTCGGAGACCGCGTTGCAGCGCGCCGTCGGGATCGACGACAGCCACGACGACCATCTCGCCGACATGACGGCGCTGGCCGAGACAATCGGGATCACGCTCGATCCGGCCCGCGCCCGGCTCCGCATCGCGGAGGACGCCGTCACCTTGGGGCGGTTGATCGAGCTCGGCGTGACCTTCAACGGCCCGCACCCGGAGACGCCGCACCGGGTGGCGCGGATGCACAACACCGTCCCCGGCCCCCAGGTGCTGACCGAAACGCTGACGGCGGCGTGTCGCGCGCGCGGCGTGCGCTTCCTGACCGGGTGCGCCGCGACGGACATGGCGGTGGGGCGCGACGGCCACATCGCCGGGGTCGTCGCGACGACGCACGGCGCGGCGTTCCGGGCGCGGGCCGGGGCCGTCGTGCTGTGCTCGGGCGATTACCTCGCCAACCGCGACCTCATGCGCCGCCTCGCGCCCGAGGCGACGCTCGCCGAGCCGATCCTCGCGACCCATACCGGCGACGCCCACGCCATGGCGGCGCGCATCGGCGCCGCGACGACCGGCATGGCGCGGATCTTGCCGGCGCACGTCCGGACCACGACTTGGCCGCATCTCGAACCCGCGCCCGCCCTCTATGATCTCGGCGCGGTGCTACTCGACTGCCAAGGCCAGGCGCGGCCGGCGACATTCGACGGCCTCGACGCGCCGGCCGACGATCTGTTCCTGGTCATCGATTCGCGCGTCGCCGGGGCGCTGGCGTCACCCGGCGACGACGTCGGGCCGGGGCGCGACGGCTGGCGCCGCACCGGCCGGCCGTTCATCGGCACCGCGCCCGATGTTGCTTACGCGTATATGGAGGACTGCGCCGGTCGCGACTGGTACCTCGAAGCCGCCTCCATCGCCGAGGTCGCCTCGCGGATCGGCTGTCCGGCCGACGCTCTCGGCGCTCTCGGCGAGCCGCCGTTCCACGTCATCGGCCCGATGCGGCGCTATATGATGAGCGTCGGCGGCGCGTTGGCGACCGATACCCGCATGGCGGTGCTAGATGGCGACGGGGCGGCTATTCCGGGCCTCTTTGCGGCGGGCGATGCGGCGGCGTGGATGGAATACGCCGGCGGCCACGGCTACGGTATCTCGTGGGCGACGACGTCCGGTCGGCTGGCCGGCGCGGCGGCGGCCGCGTGATGTCCATCCGTAACCGGGAAACTCGGTGTTGATGGACTTGCGAGTCGCTAACAAATAGAATTTCCCCGTTTTCGCGGAGCGGAGGGGAAATCATTCCATGGCCGAGGAGCGCGTCCAGCGGCGCCTTGCGGCGATCCTGGCGGCCGACGTGGTCGGGTATAGCCGGCTCACCGAAATCGACGAGGAAGGAACGCTGGCGCGCCTGAAGCTGGTCCGTGGCGAGCTGATGGATCCCACTTTCGCCGAGCATCGCGGGCGGGTGGTCAAGCTCATGGGCGACGGCGTTCTGGTCGAGTTCATGAGTGCCGTCGATGCCGTCCGCTGTGCGGTTGAGTTCCAACGCGGCATGGCCGAACGCAATGTCGCATTATCGGCCGAGCAGCGCATCGAGTACCGCATCGGGATCAACCTCGGCGACATCGTCATCGACGGCGACGATATCCTGGGCGACGGGGTGAACATCACGGCGCGGCTCGAGGGGCTGGCCGAGCCTGGCGGGATTTGTATTGCCGGCAACGTGCACGAGCATGTCACCGGCAAGCTCGACCTCGATTGCCGAGACCTGGGCGAGCAGCGGGTCAAGAATATCGAGCGGCCGGTCCACGTATACCAGGTGAACCTGCACGGCGATGCAGCCGTCGACAGGCCGTCTGTTTCGAAATCCTCCGACAAGCCTACGATTGCGGTGCTGCCGTTCGACAACATGAGCGGCGAAGCGGAACAGGAATATTTCGCCGATGGCATCACTGAAGACATCATCACCGAGCTCAGCCGGTTTCGTTCACTCGTCGTCATCGCCCGTAACTCCACGTTCGTTTACAAGGGCCGTTCGGTAAATGTCGGAGATGTCGGCCGCGAGCTCGGGGCCAACTATGTACTCGAAGGCAGCGTCCGGAAGGGCGGCGATCGGTTGCGCGTTACCGCGCAGCTCGTCGAGGCCTGGACCGGAAATCACCTATGGGCGGACCGATACGACCGCAACCTCGATGATGTCTTCACCCTCCAGGACGAGGTGACGCAGCAGATCGTTTCGACCCTCGCGATCCATCTCGAGGAAGCCGAGCGTGTGCGCGGCGGCCGGGGCGAGCCCGAGAACCTGTCAGCGTATGATTGTTGTCTTCGGGGCAAAAGCCTTTTCTACAATGGCTCGATGGACGGGCTCCTCGAAGCGCGCACATTCTTCGAGCGAGCGATCGAACTCGAACCCACCTACGCGGCCGCCCACATCGAGCTCGGCGAGACATATTTCGTGGAAGCTCTTTCGCCGTGGACGACGTCACCGGAAGCGGCAACTCGAAAAGTTTTCGAGTTGGCGCGCACCGCGGCGCGATTGGATCCGCAAGAAAGCCGCGCGCATCTGGCCTTGGCGTGGGCGCATTACGCCATGAGATCGGATTTCGAACTCGCCAACACGCAAATCGAAGAGGCGTTGCGGCTGAACCCGAATGACTTCGACAATCATTGCTTCAAGGGGTGGCTTTCGACCTGCCAGGGCGAGCTCGAGGATGCCGTTGCCTGCTCGAACGAAGCCTTTCGGCGCAGCCCCCTCGTTCCGGATGATTGTCTAATGACCCGAATCGCCGCGGAGTATCTGGCCGGGAACTATGCCGAGGCGGTGATGGCCTTCGACAGGATGCTTCGCCCGCAGCCCAACGCCTTCGCCTGGGTCGCGGCGGCATACGCGCAGCTCGGGCGTGGCGAGGATGCGGAGGAAAAGCTGGAAGAGTTTTTCCTGGCAACGAGCGCCATGGTCGCGCCGGCGCGGAACGATGGAGAACGCTGGCTCGGATATTGGGCCGTGGCGTTCCCGTCCATCGATCCGGCGGCGCGCGACCATCTCCATGACGGTCTCCGCAAGGCCGGCCTGCCCCTGTGAGCGCTTGGCCCGTCGCGGCCCGCTCAGCCGCCGCCGTCGCGCGCCACCGCTAGGCCGCGTCGCGCCAGCTCGTCGGCGCGCTCGTTCTCCGGGTGGCCGGTGTGGCCCCGCACCCAGTGCCATGACACGTCGTGGCGGCCGGCCGCCTGGTCGAGGCGTTGCCACAGATCGACGTTCTTGACCGGCTTCTTGGCCGCCGTTCGCCAGCCGCGCGCTTTCCACTGATCAATCCACTTGGTGATGCCGTCCTTGACGTAGGTGCTGTCGGTATGGACCCGCGCGGTCACGGGGCGGGTCAGCGCCTCGAGCGCCCGGATCGCCGCCATCAGCTCCATGCGGTTATTGGTGGTGTCGGCCTCGCCGCCCGAAATCTCGCGCTCGGTCCCGTTGTAGCGCAGGATGGCACCCCAGCCGCCCGGCCCCGGATTGCCGCTGCACGCACCGTCGGTATAGATGTCGACCATATTGCTTTCCGCCATTGCCGCCTCACGCGAGCCCGTATGCCGCCGGTCCGGCGATGCCACGATGGAAGCGGAGCCGGCGCAGGTATTCGAGCGGGTCCTTGTGGCGCACCATGACGCCCTCGGGCGGGAACAGCCGGTCATGGAGCCGCGTCAGCAGGAACCGGAGCGCGGCGCCCCGGGCCAAAATCGGCAGCGCGGCGAGCTCGCCCGGATCGAGCGGGCGCGCCTCGCCATAGGCCGCCAGCAGGCGCTTCGCCTTGGTGATGTTGAAGTCGCCGTCGCTCTCGAAGCACCAGGCATTGAGGCACACCGCGATATCGTAGGCCAGGATGTCGGTGCACGCGAAGTAGAAGTCGATCAGCCCCGACAGCCGGTCGCCGAGGAAGAACACGTTGTCGGGAAACAGATCGGCATGAATGACGCCGGTCGCCGATTCGGTCGGCCATTGGGCGTCGAGGTCGTCGATCTCGGTGGCGATCTCGGCGGCGAGGCCGGGCTCGACCTCGTCGGCGCGGTCGCGGCAGGTGGCGAACAGCGTCTTCCAGCCGGCGAGCGACAGGTCGTTGGCGCGGGACATGGCGAAATCGGCGCCGGCGAGGTGCATCTCGGCCAGGGCTTGGCCCAGCGCGGCGCAGTGCTCCGCCGTCACGCGCCTCGGCCACATGCCCTTGAGGAAGCTCACCATCGCCGCCGGCCGGCCGCACAGCTCGCGCAGCGCCGCGCCGTCAGCGTCCCGGATCGGCACTGGACAGTCGATGCCGCGCGCCGCCAGATGGTCCATCAGTCCGAGGAAAAATGGCAGGTCCTTCGGCGCCACGCGTTTCTCGTACAGCGTCAGAATGTAGCTTTCTTCCTCTGTCTGAAGCAGGTAGTTGGAGTTCTCGATGCCCTCGGCGATGCCCTTGCACGAGACCACCTGGCCGATGCCGTAACCGGCGACGAAGGCTTCGAGTTCTTCGTCCGAGACTTCGGTGTAAACGGCCATGGCGAAATCGGCTTCAGGCGGTCAGCGCGCGGGGCAGGCTGAACGCGATGTCCTCTTCGAGGAGGTCGACGCGTTCGACCGTCACGTCGAACGCGACCGAACACGCCTCGATCAGCCGCCGCACCAGGATCTCGGGCGCCGACGCGCCGGCGCTCAAACCCAGTGTTCGGACACCATCGAGCCAGGCCATGTCGAGCTCGCCGGCATGCTGGACCAGGATCGATTTTTCGCAGCCCGCGACCCGCGCCACCTCGACCAGCCGGTTGGAGTTGGACGAGTTCGGCGCGCCGATCACGATCACCGCCTGGCTGCGCCCGGCGATCGCCTTGACCGCGGCCTGGCGGTTGGTGGTGGCGTAGCAGATGTCCTCCTTGCCGGGCGCCGCGATCGCCGGGAACCGGCGTTGCAGCGCGCGCACGATCTCGGCGGTGTCGTCGACCGACAGCGTGGTCTGGGTGACGAAGGCGAGGTTCTCGGGATCGGCGACCTCGAGGGTTTCGACATCGGCGACGGTCTCGACCAGCAGCATCGCGCCCGCGGGAAGCTGTCCCATGGTGCCGACGACCTCGGGATGGCCGGCGTGGCCGATCAGGATCACCTGGCGGCCGGCGCGCGTGTGGCGCCCGGCATCGACGTGGACCTTGGTGACCAGCGGACAGGTGGCGTCGAGGTAGAGCATCTCACGCGCCGCCGCCTCGGCGGTGACCGACTTGGGGACGCCGTGGGCCGAGAACACCACGGGGACGCCTTCCGGCACCTCGTCGAGCTCCTCGACGAACACCGCGCCCTTGCCTTCCAGGTCCTCGACGACCGTGCGGTTGTGGACGATCTCGTGGCGGACGTAGACCGGCGCGCCGTACTTCTCCAGCGCCAGCTCGACGATGCGGATGGCGCGGTCGACGCCGGCGCAGAAGCCGCGTGGGCCGGCAAGCAGGATGGTCAGCGGCGGCTTGGTCATGGCGGGCCGTTCGGTGTTCGCCGATCCCTTGTGAAACGGCGGTCGCTTCTCTACAGTCGCCGCGCGTGGCGGCGGCGAAGATCGTCCGCCACTAACTAATACAGGATCGAACCGGAGGAAAGAGCGCGATGGCCGGGTACCGTCGCGAGGTCGCGACGCGGAGGAAAGAGCGGTCATGCGATTGACCGGGCTCACGGCGGTGGCATGCGTGGGACTCGTCGTGGCGGGCTGTGGCGTGTTCGGCGAGAAGAGGCGGAAGCTGCCGTGTCCCAACTTCCTGGTCCTCGGCCATGCCGAGGACATGACGCAGTTTCGCGCTGGCCCGGGTCGTGACATCACCGACGTCGAGTTCCGCGCCGCGATCGTCGATTTTCGCGGCACCTGCGATCATACGCGGAGCGAGGTCGAGGCCGATTTCTACATCGAGATCACGGTTCGGCGCGGCCCGGCGAATCGGTCGCGCGCGGCGAGCTTCGAATATTTCGTCGCCATTCCGCGGTTCCATCCGTCACCCGCCGGAAAGAAGACGTTTCCCGTAAATGTCACGTTCAAGGAAAACCAGACCCGGTTGCGGTATCGCGACGAGATCCGGCTCAAGATCCCGCTCGGCAGCGGCGAGGTCGGCGCCAGTTACGACGTCTATCTCGGCCTTCAGCTCGACCCCGAACAGGTCGAATTCAACCGCCGCCGCCGGGCGCGCTGATCGACGGGGCGGCCGGCTTCTTTAGGCTGTCGCGTCCCTCGACGCTACTAACGGCTCGATCGCCCACGACCATGAAACAGGTCGATATCAAGGGCCGTTGGCATTAGAGCTCGTCGTCGGTGATCAGCTCCGAGAAGCGCACCGGAAGCACTTCGCGGATGTCGAAAGCGCCGTCTTCCGACTTGTCGACCACCATCAGCTGCTGGGCGTCCTCGATGCCGGCAGGGATCACCATGCGACCGCCCGGCTTGAGCTGCTGGAGCAGGGCCGGCGGCACCAGGTCGGGTGCGGCGGCGACCAGGATGCGGTCGAACGGTGCGTGCTCGGGCCAACCGAGCGAGCCGTCGCCCGTCCGCATCTCGATATTGGTGTAGCCCTGCCCCTCGAGGCGCTTGCGCGCCTCGTCGACCAGCTCCTCGATGATCTCGATGGTGTAGACCTTGGCGACCAGCTCGGCCAGGATCGCCGCGTGGTAGCCGAAACCGGTACCGACCTCGAGCACCACGTCGTCGGGTTGGGCCTCCAGCAAATCCGCCATCAAGGCGTTCATATAGGGCTGCGAGATCGTCTTGCCGTAGCCGATCGGGAGCGGGGAGTTGACGTAGGCGAAGCCCCTGAGCTCGATCGGTACGAACTCGTGGCGCGGCACCTTTTCCATCGCCGCGAGGACCGGCTCGGCGAGCGTCGCCCGGCCGATCTGGTCGCTGGTTAGACGGACATGCTGGGCGATTTCCTCAACCATCTCGTGACGTGGCGCAGCGAAATGTAGGTCGTTCATGGTGTCCTCTTCCCGCCCCCGTATACCAACCTAATCGATCTCGTGCCTTTGGTTAACCATGCTTAACTCGTTCTTAACCATCTTCGACAACAGTTCGCACGATTGCAATACAGTGAAAGCTCGGCGATGGCATCCGTATTCCCAGAGTTGACCCATCCCGTCTTCCTGCGCCGGCCGGCTTGGCTTGGCGCTCGGGCGACGGCGGTCCTGCCCGATCCGAGGCGCCACCTTCTGGTCCTGCGATTCGCCCTGATCAACGTCGTCGCCATCGCGTTCCTGGTCGTGGCTTACGTCAACGGATTCATTCACATGGTCATCGCCGCCGACAAGACCGGGCTGTCGATCGCGATCTTCGCCGTGTTCGTGTCCGGCCTCGCCCTGTGCGGCTTTAAGATCGCGCAGGTCAACCGCGAGCTCAACGCGGCGTGGGACCGCAACCCGCCGGCGTCCTCGCTGGCCGCGAGCTACGTCGAGAAACTGCGCGGCAAGGCCGAGGACGGTCGCGCGGTTATCGCCGGGGCCATACGCCTGACACTGTCTCATCGCGTCGCCGTGGTCCGCCATATCGCCAACAGTCTCGTCCTTCTCGGCCTGATCGGCACGGTCATCGGGTTCATCATCGCGCTGTCCGGCGTCGATCCACAGAAGGCCTCTGAATTCGAGTCCATTTCGCCGATGGTGTCGACCCTCATTCAGGGCATGTCGACGGCGCTCTACACCACGTTGGTCGGCGGCGTGCTCAATCTCTGGCTGATGACCAACTACCACATGCTGGCGACCGGCACGGTCAAGCTGATTACCGCGATCCAGGAGCGCGGCGCGGCGCATGAGTGAGCTCGATTCCTTCGAAAACGAATCCAGTGACACGGTCTTTCGTGACGTCATCCTGCTCGCGTTGAGCGGCTTCGTCGCCGTGGTGCTTCTGCTGCTGCCGCACCTGCATCCGCCGGTCGAGGCCAAGGAGGCGCCGCCGCCGGGCAACGTGGTGATCGAGATCAACTGGCCGAGCCAGATCGATGCCGACGTCGATTTGTGGGTCGAGGCGCCGGGTGACCGGCCGGTGGGCTATTCCAACAAGGGCGGGCGGGTGTTCAACCTGTTGCGCGACGATCTCGGCCAGTTCCGCGACCTGACCGACGTCAACTACGAGGTCGCCTACAGCCGCGGCGTCGTCGAGGGCGAATACACCATCAACCTCCACCTCTACCGCAACAAGTCGGCCGTCCTGCCGGTGCCGGTGACCATGGTCGCCAGCGTCAAGCGCTCCAACAGCGCCAACCTGAAACGGCTGACGTCGGCCAAGGTCGAGCTCGGCTACACCGGCGAGGAGATCACCGTGATCCGGTTCGCGCTCAACCAGGGCGGCGAGATCGTCCCCGGCAGCATGCACCAGCTGTTCAAGCCGCTGCGCAGCAAGCGATAGACTTCGGCTCGATGGACAGCGCGATCATCTTTCTGTTCGTTCCGCTGGTAGCGGTCGCGGCGCTGCTCGCCAATATCGGCATCTGGTCGCCGCGCCGCATGTGGCTCAAGCTGTCGGCGCTGGCCGCGGCGGCTGTGTTCATCCCGCTCGGCTACACCAGCCTGTCCGAGCTGATGAGCCGGCCCAAGCCGGTCGCGCTCGAATGGCTGCGGCGCGAGCTCCCGGAGGCGAAGCTGTTGGGCGCCAGCATGCGGGAGAACGAGGCAATCTACCTGTGGCTTCAGGTGCCCGAGGTCGACGAGCCGCGCGCGTATACCCTGCCGTGGAGCCGGCCGCTGGCCGAACAGCTTCAGCGCGCCCAGCGCGAGGCCAAGAAGAACCGCAACGGCGTCCGCGTGCGCCGCCCGTTCGACGGCACCGACGATCCGCGCAAACGCATGTTCTTCGCCGCCCCGCAGCAGCCGCTGCCGCCCAAGCCCGCGCCCGACGAGCTCTCGCTCAACCAAACGCCTCCGCGCCAGCTCTGATCGACCGGCGTGCGCCGGTTGCCAGCGCTCGTACAATCCGCCTATTCTCGTTTTCGCGCCGCGGCGCCTCGACCATCGGCCGAGTGCGCGGTGCGTCAGCGGCGCCGTTTGCCACCAGGTCGTTTGCCACCATCCAGGTCGTTTGCCACCATAAGGTATCGCGGAGTGGGCCCCGAACGGCGGTTTCGATTTGCGCTCGTGTTCCTCGCGGTCGCGCTGACGTCGGCGGCGGGAACCTCGTGGGCCGAGATTCCATCGGATATTCAGATCCGGATCCGGGCGGTCGCCGAGGATTACCGCGCCCGGACCGGGACCGTGCCCGCACCGGCCAATTCGGTCCTCGCCCGGGTCATTGCGGAGAACCACCGGCGCATCGCCGAATCGCGCATGGCCGCGGTGGTGATCGCGGCGATCACCTATCGCCCGGCGCTCGCCGACGAGCTGATCCGGGAGGTATCCGCCGCGGCGCCCGAGCTCGCCGACGAGGTGCGGCAGCAGGTTTCGTTCGCGTTTCCGTTTCGTGCCACGCGACCCGCGCCACCCGCGCCCGTGGCCGCTACCCGCCCGCCACCGCCGCCCGCCGCGGCGCCGACGGCTGAAGCGGCCGAGAGCGACGAGGACGAGGAAGCCGCCGCCGCGGCCGAGATCGCCGCCGGCGACATCGCCCCCGAACACGACGATCCGCTCGAGGGTTTCAACCGAGGGATTTTCTGGATCAACGACACGCTCGACCAATGGATCTTCCGACCCATCGCCTGGACCTACGGCAAGCTGATGCCGGAGCCTGGCAAGCGGGGCTTGCGCAACCTGGTGCGCAACCTCAAGGGGCCGGTCATCCTGGTCAACGACCTGCTGCAGCTGGAATTCGCCGACGCCTCGATCACGGGCGCGCGGTTCGTGGCCAACACGACGCTTGGCGTCGGCGGGCTGTTCGACGTCGCGGACAGTATGGGGCTCGCCCACCATCCGGCCGATTTCGGCCAGACCCTGCACGCCTACGGCGTCGAATCGGGGCCGTATATCATGCTGCCGTTCTTCGGCCCGTCGACGGCGCGCGACGGCGTCGGTGTGGTGGTCGATGCCTTTTTCGATCCGCTGACCTACGTCCTTGAACCGTCCGAAAACGTCATCGCGGCCGTCGGAAAGACGCTGATCAAGCGCGAACGCCTGTTGAAGCAGACCGACGAGCTGCGCAAGTCGTCGCTCGACTACTACGCCGCAATTCGCAGTCTCTATATGCAGGATCGCGCCGTCGAGCTCCGCCGCGGCGACGGCGACGCAAGCGCGCGCGCCGAAACGTGGGATGACCGACCATGAAGCTGCTGATGTGTTTCGCCGTTCTGGCGGCGGTGTCGGTGCGCCCGGCGGCGGCCGACCTCGCGGCGGCCCGATCCCATATTCTCGCCGGCGACCACGCGGCGGCGGCGGTGGAGTTCAAACGGCTCGCCGAGCAAGGCAACGCCGAGGCCCAGGCAAACCTCGCCGAGATGTATTTCACCGGGCGCGGGATCGGCCAGGACCAGCAGGCCGCGATCGAATGGTTCCGCCGCGCCGCCGAGGGCGGCCACGTCGCCTCCCAGGTCAACCTCGGCATGATCTCCGCCCAGGCACAGAACTACGAGCTGTCGGCCAAATGGTTCCTCCTCGCGGCCAAGACGGGCGACGCGGATGGCATGAAGAATCTCGCCGCGCTCTATCTTCGCGGTCTCGGCGTCGAGCACGATGCCGCCCGGGCTTTCGACTGGCTCGCCAAGGCCGCTTCGCAAGGCGATCCGGCCGATCAGCTCGAGCTCGGCGAGCTCTATTTCGGCGGTGCCGCCGGCAAGCCCGACATCCAGAACGGCCTCCTGTGGATCCGCCGCGCGGCCGGCCAGGGCTACGAGGCGGCCCAGATCCGGCTCGGCTCGATCTACGCCGAAGGCGGCGTGGTGCCCAAGGACCTGGTGCGCGCCTATATGTGGCTCTACCGCTCGTCGATGATGGGGGCCGAGCAGGCCGGCGCGATGCTCAAGGTACTTTCCGCCGACATGACCGGCGCCGAGATCGCCGAGGCCAAGCGCCTCGCCGACGCCTGGCGGCCCGGCGCTAACTGATCAATCATAATCTACCGATCGCGGCTCGCGTCCATCAGCGGTTTCTGCTGGCCGCCGTCGATCTCGATCATGGTGCCGTTGACGAAATGGGCGAGATCGGAGGCGAGATAGGTCACCAGGTTGGCGACCTCCTCGACCTCGGCGATGCGGCCCAACGGGATCGAGCGCGGCGCCAGCTGATCAGCGTCGTCGTAGCTCAGGTTCATGTCGCGCGCCATCGCCTTGACCAGCCCGTCCCAGCGCTCGGTGCGCACCGGGCCCGGGTTGACGGCGACGAAGCTGATGCCGTCCTTGCCGTAGCGTCCCGCCATCGACAGGGTGAAGTTCTGGCCCGCGGCGTTGGCCGCGCCGGGCGCGATCTCCCAATAGGAGTGCTTGATGCCGTCGTTGCCGATCAGGTTGACGATCCGGCCATGGCCGCGCCGTTGCATGTGCGGCAGCACCGCCTTGGTGCAGCGCACGTAGCCCATGAATTTGAGCTGCAGCGATTCGGCCCAGTCGTCCTCGGTCAGGTTCTCGATGACGCCGCCGGGGGCCGCGCCGGCATTGTTGACCAGGATGTCGACGCCGCCGAAATGGCCGACCGCGCCCTCGATGAAGGCCTCGGCGTCCTCGGGGCGGGTGAGATCGGCGACGAAGGCGGCAACCTCGTTGCCGGTCTCACCGGTGATCTCGGCGGCGGTGGCCTCGATATCGTCGCGCGTCCGCGAGCAGATCGCGACCCGGCAGCCCTCCGCCGACAGCACGCGCGCGATGCCCTTGCCGATGCCTTTGCTGCCGCCCGTTACCAGCGCGATCTTTCCGGTCAGTCCAAGTTCCATGTCCCTCTCCTTCGTTATCGGCGGTCAACCGGAATGTTCGATCTGGCGTCGGCGGCCGCGCTCGGGCAATACTAGGGGCAGAAACCACGGCGGTCGAAGCCGAATTATCGTGGGGGAGGCACCGGATGCCGGAATCGGGCTATATCGGAGCGGCCATCCCGAGACGCGAGGACATTCGTTTCCTCACCGGGCAAGGAACCTTTGTCGACGACATCCGCCTCGATGGCCTGGGCCACGCCGCGATTCTCCGCAGCCCCCATGCCCATGCCGACATCCTCGGCATCGACGCGAGCGCGGCGCTCGCCATGCCGGGCGTGATCGCGGTCCTGACATTCGCCGACTTCGCCGATACCGCCAAGCCGATCCCGATCCGCCTCGCGCCGATCCCGAGGTTCGACCAATACCTGCAGATGCCGCTCGCCCACGGTACGGTGCGCTACGTGGGCGAGCCCGTCGCCGTGGTGGTCGCCGACAGCCGCTACCTGGCCGAGGACGCGCTGAGCCACGTCGAGGTGAATTTCGATCCGCTTCCGGCCGTGGTCTCCATCGACCGGGCTGCTTCCGACGAGGTCCTGGTGCATGAGCACAACGGCACCAACGTCGCGGCCCGCTATACCGTCGCCAAGGGGTCGGCCGACGAGGTCTTCGCGGCGGCGGCGTACACAAGGCGCGAGACCTTTCGCAGCCAACGCCACGGCGCGGTCCCGATGGAGACCCGCGGCCTCGTCGTCGCCCACGACGCCTCGACCGGCGGTCTCACGATCTGGGGTGGGACCAAGGTCAACTTCCATAACCGTCGCATTCTCGCGGACCTGCTGGATATGCCGGCGGAAAACATCGAGATGGTCGATCTCGATGTCGGCGGCGGATTCGGATCGCGCGGAGAGTTCTACCCCGAGGATTTTCTCATCCCTCTGGCAGCCATACGCACCGGCCGTCCGGTCAAGTGGATCGAGGATCGGCGCGAGCACCTGATCGCGGCCAACCAGTCACGCGACTTGGAATGCGAGCTCGAGATCGCCTGCGAACGCGACGGCACGCTGCTCGGCATGCGCGCCCGGCTGCGCGCCGACATGGGGGCGTATCTGCGCACCAACGGCGGCGTCGTTCCGACCCGGGCGGTGGAGACGCTGCCCGGCCCCTATCCGTGGGCGGCGTTCTCCGGCGAGGTCGAGGCGGTGGTCACCAACACCACCCCGGTCGGCACCTACCGCGCGCCCGGCCGCTTCGAATCGACGTTCTTCCGCGAACGGCTGCTCGACATGGTCGCCGCCGATCTCGGCATCGATCCGGTCGCGCTGCGCATGCGGAACCTGCTGGTCGAGGCCGACATACCGTACCCCATCGGCGCGCTGGTGCCGCTCGAAGGACCCGTCATATACGATATCGCCGACATCCGGCCGTTGCTCGAACGCGTGCTTGCCGAGGTTGGGTCGCGCCCGGCGCCCGCCGGCGACGGCCGGAGGTACGGGACGGGCGTCGCGTGCTCCGTCGACGCCACGGGGCTGGGGCCGTCGGAGACCGCCCGCATCGTCGTGCGCGACGACGGCGGCGCCGACGTCTATCTCGGGCTGAGCTCAATGGGCCAGGGGCATCAGACGATCTTCGCCCAGATCTGCGCCGACGCGCTCGAGATCGACATGGACGCCGTCACCGTCCATCGCACGGGCACCGCCAACATCTCCGACGGGTTCGGCACCTATGCCAGCCGCGGCACCGTGATGGGCGGCAACGCCCTGGTCAACGCCGCCGAGGAGGTCAAGCACCAGCTCGTCCAGACCGCGGGCATGCGCCTCAACCTGTCCGAGGACGAGCTCGAATACCGGAATGGCGCGGTGCATCGGCGCGACGATGGTGAATTGGCGATGGACGCGACGGCGCTTCTCCAGGCGCGCCGGGCCCTCGGTCTCGGCGCGCTCGACGTGACCGAACGCTACGAACAGTCCGAGGCCACATACACCTTCGCCGCGCATGCCGCCCACGTCGCCGTCGATCCCGACACCGGCGGCATCGAGATACTGAGCTACGCGACGGTCGAGGACTTCGGGCGCTGCGTCAATCCGATGACCGTGCACGGCCAGGCGATCGGCGGCGCGGTTCAGGGGATCGGCGGCGCGTTCCTGGAGGAATTCGCCTACGGTGCAGAAGGCCAGCCATTGTCCGCGACATTCGCCGACTATCTGCTGCCGGCGGCGACCGATGTGCCAGCGATCCGCTCGGTGGCGCTCGAGAACACGCCGTCGAAAACCAATCCGCTCGGCTTCAAGGGCGCCGGCGAGGGTGCCATCGTCGCGCCGGGCGCGGTGATCGCCAACGCCGTCTCCGATGCGTTGTCGAGCTACGGGATCGAGATCACGGAGCTGCCGATGAGCCCGACCAATCTCCGGCGGCTGATTGCAGCGAGCGAACAATCAGGTGGAGAAGCGACATGAAGTTCGAACTGCCGAACGCCGAAAATCTGAAAGAGATGGCCGACGAGCTGGGATTTCCCATGGATGACGGCTATGCCGCCGACGTGCTGACTTTCATGGCGCCGTTCGAGGGCGCGTTCAATGCCGTGGACGACATGCCCGACGTGCTGCCCGAGGTGAAATACCCGCGCGGCGACTGGCATCGGCCCGAGGGCGCCGAGAACAAGCACGGGGCGTGGTACGTCAAGGTCACCATCAAGGGCGAAGACGAGGGCGGCCGGCTCGAGGGCAAGACCGTCGCCATCAAGGATACCGCCTGCATCGCGGGCGTGCCGATGATGAACGGCGCTTCGGTGCTCGAGGGCTACATTCCCGACATCGACGCCACCGTCGTCACACGTGTGCTCGACGAGGGCGGCGAGATTCTCGGCAAATCGGTGTGCGAGTACTTTTCGCTCTCGGGCGGCAGCGCGACATCGGCCAGCAGCATCGTCGAGAGCCCGCGCAACCCGGGCCACACGCCGGGCGGCTCGTCGACCGGCAGCGCCGCCCTGGTCGCCGCCGGCGAGGTCGACATGGCGCTTGGCGGCGACCAGGCGGGCTCGATCCGCATCCCGGCGTCGTATACCGGCGTGGTCGGCATGAAGCCGACCTTCGGGCTGGTGCCCTATACCGGTATCATGGGCATCGAGACCACGATCGACCATACCGGGCCGATCACCGCCAACGTTCCCGACAACGCGTTGTTCCTCGAGGCCATCGCCGGCGAGGACGGGCTCGATTCACGCCAGCGCGTGCCCCGGGTCGACAGCTATACCCACGCGCTGGACATGAACGTCGACGGGCTTCGCATCGCCGTCGTCCAGGAAGGATTCGGGCGCGAGGAATCGCAACCCGACGTCGACGACATCGTCCGCCAGGCCGCCAAGCATCTCCAGTCGCAGGGCGCCGAGGTCGCCGAAGTCTCGATTCCGATGCATCTCGGCGGGCTCGCGATCTGGGGCGCCATCGCCGCCGCCGGCATGTACCACACCATGTTCCGCGGCCGCGGCTTCGGCCAGAACACCTTCGGCGTCTATCCGACCTCGCTGGTCGACGCCATGGCCGAGGCCGGCAAGCGCGCCGGGGAGTTTCCCCCGACGTTCCGCTTCGGCCTGCTGCTGGGCCTGTGGGCCGACAAGGCCTATGGCGGGCACTTCTACGCCAAGGCGCAGAATCAGCGCCGCGCGCTGACCGCCGCCTACGACCAGGTCCTCGACGGCTACGACGCGCTGCTGATGCCGACGACGGCGATGAAGACCTCGAGAATTCCGCCGGCGGACGCGGGCTTCCTCGACGTCATGCAGCACTGCTGGGAGATGATCGGCAACACCGCGCCGTTCAACGTCTCGGGCCACCCATCGATCTCGGTGCCGTGCGGCCTCGGCGAGGGCGAGCGTCCGGTCGGTCTGATGCTGACGGCCAAGCATTTCGACGAGATGATGCTCTACCGCGTCGCCCACGCGTTCGAGCTGACCGGCGACTGGCAAAACGTCGGCGCGACCGGCTAGACCGCCACCCACGGCCAGCGCGCCGCCGCGAGCCCGGGCAGGCGGCGCGCCAGGCGTTGAACCCTTTCCCCAAGGGATGTTTGGAGCGGAAGGGCGCCGTACAGGCACGGCAAGGGATGGCGTGAACCCAGCCAACATCCCCGGTCATCATCAAAACGGGTTAAGGGATAACTCTTAGTCCGGTAGGGCCAAACCTGAACCCAGCCTACCGTTCTCACTGATTCTCAAAATATTTTTTCCGTCGTATAAATAACGATACCGGACGAGTGTTCGGGAAAGGCAGTATAGTTGTGCGAAATACTGGTACAAGTCGAACCTCAACGATCCGTTCCTCCCCACGATGTGGGGCGGCGCCGGAATGTGACTTCTGTGCGATTAGAGATCACGCGCAGAAGTCCATGACGTCCAGTGATGAAAACGGCGTGGCGCCGGCATTTCGGCCCATGACCCGGGTTCTGCCGCCCAAGGCACAGATCTGTCGCGAAGGCGAGCAGCCCAGCGAGCTCTATTTCGTTCGAAGCGGCTGGGCGTTCCGCTACAAGCTCTTGTTCGACGGAAGCCGGCAGATCCTGGATTTCGTGTTGCCCGGCGAACTGGTCGGCATTCCACTCAACGAGTTCTTGCCATACATGGATCATTCGGTCGATACGGCGACGGAGGCTACGTTCTGCGCCTTCCCGCTGCAGGATCTTCTGGAGCTCTCGCGATCCAGTTCGTCATTCTCGTCGATGTTGATGTGGATGACGTCGAATGAAAAGGCGAGAGCGTTCGAACGGATTACCGATATCGGCCGGCGCAACGCGCATGAGCGCGTGGCGCATTTCATGCTCGATATCTTCAACCGGCTTCGCGCGCGAGGCGCGGTCCGGGCGTACTCGTGCGAATTCCCGATCACCCAGACCCTGATCGCGGATACGCTCGGCCTCTGCACCGTTCACGTCAATCGCGTGGTCCGTCAGCTCCGCGAGGCGGGCGTCGCCACGGTCGCCAATCAAGTCCTGACCATCCACGACCTTGAGCAGCTCGAGAATATCTGCGACTACGACGGCGCCTATCTGGATCACGAGTTCCGACGTTGCGTGAAGCAGGAACGCCATGAATCGCGTTGCGGCTATGTGGGTGGTGCGATGACTTTCGAGGAAAGCGTGCGCGACGACTGACCATCCTCGCGGTGCCGGGCTGGCCGCGATTTCGATCTGTGAATCCCTGCTGCTGGCCCTCAACGAGCGGTAAGTGCTCGACGAACCCGAGATCAAGGACCTCTTGGAAGACGCCGCTCAGGCGCAGATCGAGGCGGCGGCGGATTCGGACGACGAACATTCGCACCAGATCGCCGTCGCGCTGATCGAGCGCATCATGAAGGGGCGAAACGCTCTCCGCGGGTAAGTCCGACGGTCCTCGGGACCGACCTGCTTTTCCAGAGAAAATTCACCACCGAGCGGGAGCGGTTCGCGCCGCCCTCGGAATTGAATTTATCCCGGCCTCCGCCCCGTTCATTGGCGGCCGTGGGCGAACGACCCGCTGCTCCACGCGCGAAAAAACCCAAGTCATCGAACGTTGTCCCGTTATTAATCCACGCTAGGAGCCAGCCCGCGATGGTTACTCGAACAGGCTCCTAGGCGACAAATTGCGCCGATTACCGTCGGTAGATAACGAGTCTCCTAACATAAGTTAAAAGACGACCTATCACGCGATAATGAACGCGTGTCGTTTGCCGGCTTCTATTGCGCCTCAGATCGGCGTGCCCGCCCCGCGCGTTGTGGTCGAAGAACCATGGAGCGGCGTGTGACCGGACCTGGAACCCTCGTGCGGGACGCCGATCCCGTGCGGATCGGAGGAGGATATAGATGGGCAAAACGACACGAATATTCAGTGCGACCGCGCTGGCCTTGGCTTTGGCCGGATCGGGCGTTGCGCAGGCGAGTTTTCTGGTGCCCCAGACACATCATCCCGGGGTGTTCTTCGAGAAGTATGCCCCCGGTTCCGAACTGCCCTATTTCGATGGAGCGCGGGTTGATGGAACAAACCCAGTAACCGTAACCTATGAAGAATTCCGGCAGAGAGTGTTGCCTGACACGTTTTACCTCGGCGGCGGTCCGTTTGGTCTGCCGGCAGCCGTATGGCCTTATGATGGGAGCACCTTGGTTTGGGGCTATAACGTAGGAGGGCAACCTGAGGCGCTCTGGCCGGGCGTCACCATCGAGGCCGAGCGGGGCACACCCACGGAAGTGACCTATGTCAATAATTTGGTCCCGTCCGGAGATCACTTAGGACCTGAACTACAGCGCTATCTTACGATTGACCAGACCATCCACTGGGCCAACCCCACGGAAGTCCCCGGCCCTCCGATCTCAAGACTGGAATTACCGCCCTATGCCGGTCCCCAGCCGGTAGTTTCACACCTGCACGGCGGCGAGGTGCCATCGGCGTTCGACGGCGCTCCGAACCAGTGGTTCACCGCGGACGGGATCCA